>Ga0157364_1007865_pt1 | contig 11043 bp, 6 predicted proteins | sample AttsexASBM2_FD_111476 | JGI IMG/M metagenome (GOLD analysis project Ga0157364, IMG submission 111476) | Fungus gardens microbial communities from leaf cutter ant in Ribeirão Preto, State of São Paulo, Brazil - Atta sexdens ASBM2 | ecosystem: Host-associated > Fungi > Mycelium > Unclassified ... | reverse complement strand
GTCTCGATCCGTCTCGTGGAAGAAACCTCCCTCAGAATCTCTCTCTCTCTCTCTCTCTCTCTCTCTCTCGTTCTTTCTCTCGACATTCATAAAAACCATCTTCGATTCTGACAGTAGGAGATGACGATGGTGGAGAAGACACGAGACGTGCGCGTGCCGACGACACAATTGTATCTCTCCCCTTCGATTTCCTCCCTCCACGTGTTACCGATCTCGCGGATGTCGGTTTACATATTTTTAACTACTTTTTTTTTAATCCTCACAGTCAAAGCTCGTTCTTTTCCCTCTTGCTCTCCTTCGTTATCTTTCTTTCGAGCACACATGCCTGTCGAGTCTTTTCATTGTGCCTCTCTTTCTCTGCCCTTCCTTCTTTTCCCGAGTTACGGGAACGTGTATGCGTTTTTCACCCCGAAAAGTGGATATTTTTGTTTAGAAAAAAAAAAAAAGCGAAAAAAGCGCGTATTCGTTACACGCTGCACGAGGGTGCGCTTCTGGCCCGTGTGCAAACGAAGCGGTTCCAAACGTACGAGCATCCGCCGTGGCGAGAAGAACGACGCAGAGGAAGGGTGTTGAAGGGGGAGGAAAGAGAATTGGGAGTAAAACAGCGATGGTCGCGAAGGGAAAATGAAAACTACGCATCTGCGGACGAGGAGCGAGCGAGAGGGTAAAATTGGAGAGGTGGGGGGGGGGGAGGGGAACGCGTTGTCTCTCCCAGAAAGTGGAAATTTGACGATGGCAGCACGCAAAGGAAAAAAGGGAGAGAGAGTGAAGCTCACCCTTATTATATGCGCGTTCCGCACGAGCGGAGAGCAAAAAGCACCTCGAATCCTTTAACCGAAGTAAATTGGAAAAAAACTCCGTGTGATTTATTGCGTCACGCCGCCGATTTAAGGCAATGCAAGATTTTTAATGATTTTCGCACATTAGCGCGAAATATCGCACGTATCTTCTAAAAAGACAACGCTTGATAGAAAAGTAATACAAGTGATACAAAATTAGCATTTTTTTAAATAATGAAAAAAAGTTTTTATTCTAAGGTTTTTAGGATTTTTTTTGAATTTTTTTATAATTAAAAAATGCTAATTTTTTACTCGTACGATGAATTTCGTGCTCATAATAAAAGTTTGACTCTCAAGATTGAAACTCATATAATTGTGTCCTCATGAATCACGCTGGATCTTATTAGTAACTTATAATGCCACTCCCGTATTATTAATCGATAAATCTGATATTAAAGTTTCAAATATACACGTCAATATCTTCCTAGGGTTCCCTGGGTTTCGTAATCTCATCAGAACTTTTCCATTATAACAGGCAGTCGCGGGTCAGTATTTGGACGTAACGACGCCTCATATTAATTTTATCCATCAAGGCAGACTTCTAGCTTCGTTTCTCGTGGGTGAATGATCGATGAAGGAAAGCTCTCATCGGTGACATTTAAGATGGTGAACGGCTCGATCAAGCTGTACATCGATATAGAACCGCGTTAATCTTAACGCTACCGTAATGTTCAGCGCATTATTCGGGTAGCCAATCGAATGTCAGTGAGCACGCGATGATCGAGTTTATATGCCATAAAAGGAGAATTGCTGCCGGGTGGGCGAACCGCTTTTACTCTCTTGTGGTCCCGCAGTCACGATTTATCTCGGTTGCTCGCAAACAGCAGCAACGAAAGAATGAACCGCTAGAATAAAACGAATCGGACCGTAGATTGTTTGTGCATAAATTCTAATTATCGTACCGCCTTCATGTCTTCATCAAGTAAGTCGGTCTACTATCTTCCCTTCGGTTAAACAATTAAGTCATTGGAAGTGATAGATTTTTACTTAATAATTCTTTTACTTCAAATCCATGCAAGTGTTAATGTACAAGTTAATGTACTAGTAAATTTATTATAATAATGATAGATTACATATTGTAAATTTTGAAAATTGCGATTTTTTGTCCCTTTTAAATAACATAATAATCATTAATTATTATATATTTACTGTAATTAAAATTGGTATCTGAATATGCAATTTGAAAGAGAGTGATAACATAGGATATACATTTTCTAGAGCCGCGTAATTAAGTAATAAGGCATTTGAACACAATTACACATCAATATAGAGAACTGTCGTTATCACGTAGGCATTGACATAAAAAATAGCTCAACGTAAACGAAAAAAGAAACAGTGATTCAGAGACAGAGAGAGAGAGAGAGAGAGAGAGAGAGAGAGAGAGAGATCATGTTATGGCGATCACAATGTAAATTTGGTAAAAAAAAGAAATGGAAACCAATAGTCAATTAGTAAAACAGTGAAAATTCAAAACTTTTACTACAAATACGAAAAAATACTTAGAATGAGTTTAGATCTAGACAGAAAAACAGAAAGCAGAAAAGTGGCAGCCAATCAAAACCCTCACTGGTTTCGGCTTTCTGTATTGCTTACTACCAGTGCAAGTTTTGATTGGCTTTTCTGCTTTCTGCTTTTCTCTCAAGATCTGAATCCACCCTCACAAAACAAGATGCCCGGCGTGGTTTTATATTTGTGTGAAGCTATAAAAATAAGAATAATTGATAATCATAGTATGACAAAGGTGAAATATGATAAAATACGATAGAAAACAAATACATTTATTTGGAATATTAATTTTCGTCGAGGGCCACGGTGGTAGATACATTGGTAGATACATATTATATATTTATCGGGAACCAACAAATATATTATAATATATCTATCACTCTATTCCCGAGGAGAAACGAGCGACTCGTTAGATGTCGAGATATTAACGCTCGAACGGACAGGTAGAAGAGCGCTCTTGGAAAGGTGCGTCGAAGCGAAGGATACTCAGGTGCGAGCTTTGAAACAGGATCGTAAGGTGACGAAGAATTAATTCGAATGGGGCACGTGAGATACCTTTGTGATCCGACAGCGTTTGTTACAGATGAAGAATACAAATTTTAGTTCCGTTCTCATTTATCTCTCAATTCATTTTTCTGATATTAGAAAGATCTTAGTAAAACATACGTTATACCTTTTGAGACGTGTAACAATCAAAGAATTCTAAATAAAAATTGTGAAATAACAAATCAATTATTTGTAGAAGAAATATCAGACATAATATTCTACATATTTTTATCATGGTTATATGTCGTTAAAAAAGAAGTCGAACGAATTAGAGCTTTGATTAACGGTACACCCTATGTGCAAACGAAAAATGATCTCGATCGCAGCCAATAGATAGGATTGATGTCAGAATGGCCGTGTTGTGACAGCAACGCGAATTAATCCCTTTTCTTGAGGAGAAAGGGTAAGCCTTTCGTGCTCGAATAGCGAGCCCTTTCCGAGGGATAGGGTTGCGCAAGGGTTGAGATGGAATGATGGCGGTGTCGGTTTCAAAATGGCGGTAGCGCTACATGTTTAACACGTAATAAGATAATACAGATAAAAAAGCATTTTTTAATGCAAAATAGTTCGATGATATGATTTCTCTGAAGAAAAGATTTCCAAAATATTTCAAATTATACGTGAAAAGCGATTTAGATTTTTCTCTTAATAAAGACACGACTAGACGCACTTAAATAATTCTTTTTTGAATTAATTATCAATAAATTATCAATAAGTCTCAAACGTAAAATCTGTCGCCAGCCTCACTTGATATTCAATCGACGTTTGTTTCCGTTTCCTGCACGGCTATGGCGACTAGTTCCGTTAACTATAGTCGTAAGGACGTAGGAGAGACTCGTCGCCGCGCGCGAGATCGGAGATCATTTATTTCGCGACATGAATATTCTCCATCGTCCTCGTAACTTGTATCCTGTCATTCGAAGATCTATAACCGCCGGTTGTGCGGTGGCATAAATTTTCAGAAAAGGAAAACAAGAGGAGAAAACACCATAATTCACCGGAAATGCCACCTCCGCTGCAGGAAAGGTGCGAAGCTAGCAGTCTAATGAGATCCCTGACTGTTTAAAATGCTCGATCTCGCGCTGATGATGGAAATCTGTGGCATAAACCCTAAAATTCGAGGACCACACCATTGTGAAACGGCTATTATAACGGCATTTTAGGAAGTCTCGATGTTTGTGCCTTATTTACAGCGAGATTTTTAGATACACAGATAAATGACAGATAAATGGTACGAATAGTGATAAGTAAGGAAACTAAAACTCACTTTTAAAACAGATATAGCTTTTTACGCTTTGATACATTTAAAAAATGTTTATCTATCGCTTTCAAGACAAATGTGATGTAATTAAAAGTATGTAAAACATTATTTAAACTATGCTATGATTATTTGTCCAATATAACGAGGGAATTATTTATCTCGAGATAACGTTTTATGTGTATACCTTTCAAATTCCGTTAAGATTATTTTAACTAAGCTTATTCGCGATGCCGATAACGCGTCCCGACGAACGGTTATCTCAGAACGATGCTCACACATAAATCACGATTACTGCAGCCACGCGTAGATGCGATACACGCGTTAATCGGCCGCTATGTACGAAACGCAGAAATAGATTGCAAGCACCGGCGAGACTAGTACTGCACAGGCACTATTATATTACACACGCTCGCACACGCATACAAGTACACGCATTCCCACAAGCTTCTCTGAAATCATTACCGACAATGGCGCGGGACAGACGGCCATCGAGCTCGGACAATGAACAATGTTGGCAGCAACGCTGTCAGCCAACCCCCTGTGCAGCAGCCTCTCCTCCGCAACCCCTCGATCCTTTCACCGTCTTTCTCCGTTCCGCCGACTTCTCTCTGGTTGTCCGACCTAGAAAAAGGTGGGGTTCTCGTGCAGATTGCACAACCGTTCGACGCCAGCTGGCCAACCCCTTGACCCCGACAGGGTGGACGCTCGTAAAGATCCCATATACGTAACCCGGCTCGATCTGACCAAAGGGGGTTGCAGAAGAAAAGGTGACCAGCCGGCCGTTATTCTGTCGCACCTCGATACTGACCGATTCGGCGTTAAAACGGCGTACTCACGCGACATGGCTGGTAAAGAATTACGGAATGTGAGAAGAATGCGAAGGGGCATAAAGAGGCTGGACACAGAAATATGTCCCAGGTGACCGGGTAAATGGGACGTCAGCCTCCTTAGTAGGGGTGAAGGTAAATCCGGTTTTTAGATCCTCGTGTCGCGCTATTCTCATTGCGCCTTCTCTTTCCCCTCTTCATCATTCGACCGAATTCGCGACTTGAGGACACCACCGTCTCCGGAAGCAGCGTCGCCGTTGCGTTATGCATTCAGAAGCACAGGAACAGGTGATACACTCGAGGCGCGACAGTATAACAACGGTTAAGCGGTTAGCCCTGGCCGTAGAAACGGAGCAGCTGTAGTCTGAAGTTCCAGCACTAGATATTTCATTGTTTGAGAAACTTTTTCCTTATCTACGGCCCGTCAGAAATAAGTTTTCCGCTCCAAGGGACGTTATGAGGACACGCTGCGCCGCGCTGGCTATGCATGTCGATGCACATTTGTGGAAATATATCTTGTTCGATTTTACTGCTCTGTCTCGCATTATCAATGCACATATTCCTAACTTAATTATCTAATTGAACTAATAAATTCTGCTCCCATAGTTTGACCATCTACTTCTGGAGATCCAATGTCCCGCATATGGAACCATTCGCTAAGAAAAGAAAGACTGATTTAGAATTCATGGTCGAATCGTTTCGACGCGATTTTGATCCCACTTCTTTATCCTGGAGGATCGACTGATTGCCAGGTACATCGTTCCTATCTCAGGTATTTTACGGCCAACGCAGTTCGTTCCGCCTCAGCGTTCTTCTCCACCCTTCGGCCGACAAAGTCTTTTTTTCGTAGGGATCGTGTCGGACCCCTTTCGAGATTACCTGGGCGCGTGCGCGGCGCGTTTCTGACTCGTTTCTGTTTTTTTTTTTTAAGAGAGAGAGTATGCCGCGCTACCTGGAACACCCAGGAGAGAGACGAATTAATATATCGAGTAATGGATTAAGGGCCCTAGGAACCTACCCCACGTGAACGTCGACGCAACCCTCTCCTCTTCGATGCGTTTATACCTGTGCCTCTCCGCGGGATGTACGTGTTTATGGTTGACGCGCAAACCGCGAGCACCATACGTCACCATTGTGTAAAAGGGCCATAGAGTTGCAAAACGACAATCCCTTTCCTTTTTTTTTTCTTTCGCGCTCACATCTCTGACGGAGTAATTGGAAAACGATATATCCTTCCGCTCGATGAAAATGGGTGCTTTATTGAGTGGCATCGACCTGCGTTCTATAAAAGTCATCGACAATTACGATCAGGCAACAAGTTGAAAAGGGTAGAATAGAGAAGAAGAATTAAATGCGCTATATATAATGTATTTGCATTACAGCTCACTTTTGTTTAAGCTCGCTTTAATTTAAATTCCGTAGCGCATCAGAATTTAATTAACATTATATGAATTATATTACCATATATGGTATATGCGATCATATACATGTTGCATGAATCCTATATATTATTCGCGTAGTTTTTTGTAACTGCTCACATGAGATATTTCTGACACCTCAACATTACATATATTTTCATTGTTCTCTTTAATGATTTATAATTAAATAAAAAAATTTTTTTAATTATAAAACAATTCAATAACAATATAAATATGATAATATATAAATAGTATTCGTTTAGCCAATTTATAAGGCCGGGATATCTCAAGCGAAAAATAAAGGATTAATTACATGATCGGAAAATGTAAATGGAAATAGACATATTCTAGTAACATATTTACAGGATTTTACTGAAACATATAAATTATAGAGATCACAAATAACAGTTCCATCGATATATGATTTAACTCAATTAATCATTAAAGCATGAACAAATGACAGCTGCAACTCGCGTTACATGTATAAATGTAGAGGTGATATGGAAACATCAAAGAGCAAATGATTCATTTAACCCACCTTATTGAAAACGCGACAGACCGGAAAACGCCCACTGCCAGCACGACAGCCGCAGTGTCTCGTTAAACGGCGCAAAATTACGGAACTCGTCCGCGGAATAATTGCGGAGCATCGCGCGATAAACGACATTTGTTCGCTTCGCTTCGTGGTGGGCCGGCAAACTCCCACGAGAAAGGTAAAGAAGAGAAAAGGGTCAAGCATGCACCTGCGAGAAAGGATCGCGATTCCCTCTCGTAACCCTCTCTGCCCAACGGTATATACATGCATTCGTGTGTGTATGTGCATGACACCTGTTACGGCACACGGTTGTGCACGTTACCGATACATGGGGGTCGGACAGTTAGAGAGGGTTGAAAAGGGTGAGGCCCCGAAGCGGTGCATCAGGGTCTACGAACGAGACACAACCCTTTTCTCCCCTTTCTCCGCATCCCTGTGTACGGGACCTTTCCATCCCGCAATAATCGCAGGTATAACGCACACAGTGCCACCTTGTGCGGCCTGAGGTCGCAACATAATGCGCCGCAACCCTTTCGACCTGATGTATTATGTCCCTAAACGTTATCCCACAGAGAAAAATGGTTGAAAAAAAAAAACAAACCACCGAATAACAGGTTAGGGCACGTTTACGTACATCCTTTTTTCGCTTTTCCTTTTTTAGTTTTTCCTTTCTATCAAAATGTTTACTAATGTTCTGTGCACTTTGCACCTTGCATGTAAAGGGACTGAACTATATAAAATTTTCGGGAAATTTTTCACTTTAATATAAAACGCTTATTGTTGGAAATCGTAAGAATTTTATTTTCGTATTTGTAGAATTCATTTTTAGCTGGTTTTGTATAGAAATAAACTACAAATACATTTTTTTCTTCTTCAATTTATTTCTTCAATTTTCTAAACAGGTTATATTTCTATCAGTAATAATAAAATATTAATTTATTTAATTTTTCTAAGAACTAAAAAGATATCTCTTTAGGAAGCCTATGTCAAGTTCAGTGATTTTTCTCTATCATACATAAAATTTTTTTTAAGGAAAAAGGTATTTAAATCTTTTCATTGATAGGATTGAATGAGCTGAATATTTTTATATTAAAGTATTTTTTTCGAAAATTCAACTATTTTCGAGATATAAAAAAAGTTGATATTTCAAACAAATTTTTGCAAAAATGTTAAAAATGTTCATCATATAGATTTGAATGCCTGTAGTCTTCATGGAAGTTTCTAACTTTCGAATCATAAAGGAAGGGAAATAAAACCAACTCATCATTTAACGTTCTATCAATCCGGAAAATATGATAGAAAAAATAAAAAATATTTTTCGCAAATGATTCAAGAACTAGAAAAAGTTCGAGCAAGTCCATGAATTTAAAGAAATCATTACGTTCTTGTCGAATTTTATTTCGTTCGAACATACGTTGCCGAATAATAGTTTTGACTGCGTCGCGGGCGGTCGTCCCAGGAAAAACAGGACCTCCAACCATGCTACTTCCAGAGAACGAGCTGCTCGCAGTTTAAAAAAGATTGGTAAAGAACGAAAAGTAGAGTGCGATACCGAAAGCAATAATTATCGGTGCGTTCGAAGTGATCGCTGTGACTGTCGATGCTCGCCGGAAGTAGGTGGCGTTTAACTGGGAACGTACGAAAAGGGATGAAAGAACGAGCCGAGTCGTTCATCTAAGACGGACCGGGAAATTAGTCGGTACCGATAATAAGAAGTCGCTTCCCTTTGCCTTCTCAACCAACAAATCGGAGTGACACCATTAAATCTTAAGCGGATGAAGGGCAGACGAAGAGGAGAACGAAAAGAAACGATAGTTTCTCGCGGGAAAATGTTATTAGAACTCATAAGCCATCGCTAAAAACGTGACGTCAGACACATATAATGTTTCTCCATTATAATTAGAAAATGGGTTCGTTTTTTAACAAATCATGAATTCGCGACACGATATAATGTGAAAAAAGATTTTTCTAATATATTATTTAATAGCCTCTTATTTTAATTACAAGATACCTTCCTTTAGTGAAGACAGAGTCGATATTTAAAAGCATCGTAAAACTTTTTGGAACATCAATAGGGCGATGGTCTATTCTTGGCATTTTCTGTAATTAGCAAAGGTTATTCCTTACTAAGGTTGTCCCCTATAATTTACAACGATCTTGACAGACTTAAGAGAGCATGACAAAATGCAGCGCTGTCTATTAAACATCGGAATAATCATATTAAACATCGGAAATAATCAAAGAATTAAAATCCAAAAAAATCTAAAAAAAAAATCTATGCAAGCCGTCTTTTTTTAATTGCGTTTAATCTGTTTTGAGAAGCCATTTAAAGTTTACAGTTTCACATAAGTCTTGTTTTATCAGAAATAACACGAAAAGCTCAAAATTACGTTTGATAGCTTGTCTCAGATTTTTATTAATTGGAAAACAGAATTGAATCCTTTGTATGTATGTAATTACTTTGAATGTATGTAATTACAAATTTCAGTAAATAAGCATAAACATTTTATTTTCGATTGTTAAATTAATAATTTGGATAAACAAATTGAAGGAGCTTTTATTTAAATGATAATAAACAATAGCAACATACCTAAAAATTGCAGGATAACTAAAAAATTGTATTATATTTATATATTGGGAATTGATAGATTGGGATAAAAGAGGCAACATAACTCGCCGTTGAAGTTAACATTGTAGCTATAACAGCAAAGCAACAAACTTGGGACCCAATTAATCTTTTCCAGCGGGTTCTTCGCACGCACGAACGATTTAACGAGGTTGCTCGAAGCAACGTGCCGCCCACCGAGGACCGATTAATCTTCCCGTGAGAGGGAATGAGAGAACGAGGAGAGTTCCTCTGAATCACGAAGGAAACACCGGCGTAAAATTAGCTAACACCACCTTGGTGAGAATTCCTGAATTCCTCGGGGATAGCATGATGCTGCAACTATAATCCGCCATCGCGATAGATGGCAAGGAATCGTCTCGGGCTCCCAGTAGGTTGCCGCGGTTTGCGCCTGGCCACCCTTTGTTTGAAAAGCGAATTGCCGATTCATCTCGGCGCGTAATTATTTTTCGTAGAAGCAACGAACTTTGGACGGCACTCCGTGGGGAGTCCCTCGAAGTTATCGAAATCCACGCCTCTGCATTGCTGCTGTAAAATCTCATCACGGATAATTTCACATTATTCTCCAACCCTTTCACATCATCTCTTAAAAATTAATATTCAAGAAAGAATATATTTTTTATTCAACATCTAATAATATTCTAATGTCTACATTATTTCGTTCGAGCTTTTAATTCATCGCGTTAATGTAACCACATTAACTGCTGAAAGAATAATATTGCAAACTGATACGAATAATATTGTAAACTAATACGAATACAAAACTAAAATTGTCAGAAAATATTTTCCCAAAATTACGCGGCCTTTCTCATACAAATTATAATGTATCTTGATAAAAAATTATATAGAGGCTACAATGATAAATGAGACAGTCAATAATAACAATTCTGCTATTTTAATAATTTAGTATTTATATATTATTTTGAAAATCTTCATCGAAATAACGTATTCTTGGAGAAGAAAAAAAAATTCGACGATAGACCGCCGGAGAGATTAACTCTTCCTCTTGGTTCCAAAGGGTGGACAAAGGGCGAGAGGTCCTGCGACAAGAAGGAAAGAAGGCGACACGCCATTATTCCCCAGGCGCTTTATCTGCTCCTATCCAAGAAACAAAAGTTCGCCTCCGCCACTGTAACGGCGGCGTCGGCGACGTCGGTGCCCACGACTATCGATCTTTTTCACGAGCTGGTCCCTCACAGGGAATAATGCGCGACTCGAGATATATACCTTGATCCGTAGATATCCAGCGGTCACGATCCCCGCGAACTTTTATATCGAGGGTTGCCAAAGTTTTTTGGCGCGTACTTCAAAGAAGTTCCCGTAGAAAGGGAGAGAAGAGAGGGAAAGGGAGAAAGGAGAGGAAGAGGGAGAGGGAGAGGGAGGGAGAGAGAGAGAGAGAGAGAGAGAGAGAGAGAAGATCCGGCAGACCGTCGACAAGTCCATCGTCAGGATGGCACCGCGCTATCAAATATTCTATGAATTCCG
>Ga0157364_1007864_pt1 | contig 11044 bp, 5 predicted proteins | sample AttsexASBM2_FD_111476 | JGI IMG/M metagenome (GOLD analysis project Ga0157364, IMG submission 111476) | Fungus gardens microbial communities from leaf cutter ant in Ribeirão Preto, State of São Paulo, Brazil - Atta sexdens ASBM2 | ecosystem: Host-associated > Fungi > Mycelium > Unclassified ... | reverse complement strand
TTTTTATTATAATAATAAACAATTTCTAAATATTATTGTAATTAGTATTTAATATTTTTTTCGATCTATTTATACGTAATTTTATAAATTTTCCATATTATATTCGCTCGTCTATAATAAAATTTTAAAAAATTTTTTATAGAGCAAAATATATTGAAATTTTTTATACTTTTTATTATAATAATAAACAATTATTTGGTACTTAAATAACTTGTGCATCAGTCTAAATAAAAGAAAACAGAAAATTTATATGCATTCCAAATATAAACGCCTTCGTTTCATTATGATCACGTGATTACGTCGGTGCCGTTAGCCGCGTAAATAAACGATCTTCGCATTGCTTACACTTTTTGCACTCAGAATCTTTGCTTTCTTTCTCTTCAATGCTTGAATATATATTTATCTCACTTTAAGTGTAAAAATTTTGGCGATTTGAAGCAACGCAAACAATTCTTAAAGCATGCATTCACATGCAAGCGTTAAGCACCGGAAGCAACCAATCAGCTGCGCGATATAGGCAGTGATGTAGCAAATTTTTACTGTAAAATTCGCCTCATTGATTGGTTGCTGCTCCGCTGGTCCGCTGTTTGACGCTTGCATGTGAAGATTAGGTTAGATTTCTGGAGCATTCTAAAGTCAACAGCAAGCCCTCCTATCTTCTAGTGTCTTCTATCCCTGGCTCATTTCCTTTTCCTGTCTTTCACGTTTGTGGACTCGTTGGTTCTGGTCGGTCTATTGCGGTGCGTTGCAAAAAAGACGTAATACGAGCAAATATGGGTTTCCAGAATATTTGGTATTCACATCCACGAAAATACGGTCAAGGATCTAGATCCTGGTTAGTATAATGCTCCTCTTGTTCTCGCTAATCTTCATTAGCGATTATTTATATTTGGCATGACAGCGATCGCGTGGAGTCATCATGAATAACACTGTACAGTATTTTTTTCTTACAAAAACTTGATTTATAGCAAAAACTTTGATGATCCATTAAAATTTGAAGTAACTGTACTATGTATGTATTATTGTTAATTATTAACCATCTCCTGTGCAAACACATTTAAATACGTTTCTAACCTCAAAAAATCACGAAGAGTGAATTTAACTGCAATTTACTAAAATTGTGTCCTTCTCTCTTCTTTTTTCCTAAATGTTTCAAATTTATGAAATGAAATAATCACAGATAAAACGAATAGATGTATTAATTTCGAATTAAATTAATATTTATTATGTATGTTTATTTATATATGTTAGATAATGCAAATGTGTTTATTGTGTAATTTGAATAAAATTGATTTTGTTGCAGCCGTGCCTGTGCAAATAGGCATGGGCTTATTCGCAAATATGGTCTGAATATCTGTCGACAATGCTTCAGAGAATATGCAGCCGATATTGGTTTCAAGAAGGTAAAAAATATTAATTCATTTCTTTGCTACTTTATAAAGGCTGCGTTCGGTTTCAATGCGTTGTTATGGTCACTCATTTTGTTATGGTCACTCTTTGGAAAGGAAACTAGAACAAAACTCATAACATATGAGCGATGAAATTAAACGCAGTTGAAATAAACATGAAATGTCTCGGCTAAATATATTTTGTTTGTTCTCTTTACAGCTGGATTAAATATAACTTAGGAATAGTTGGAGAAATTCTTTCGACAAATCACGATGATTTTCACAGCAGCATCCTTAAAAGTTAACAGCTAAAAAATAGAGATTGTAACATCTGGCACTCAATGTTCTTGAAATTAATATATTTGTATATCCAACATTCATTTTGTACATTTATTCTTTTTACATTCTCAATATATATATAAATAGCTTTTTCTAATTTTTCTGGAAACATGAAAATATCAAAATGATCAAAATAATTTTTTAATTTAACAATTTCATCTGAATTGATATATTTTCAAACAGTAAAACACTGTTCAGGTACAAATAAGATCTGTTTAAGAATTTATTACGTTGCAGAAAATATTAAAATTAATTATTTATTAAAAATTTTATTAAAAATTTTTTGTAGAAACGTTTCTTATAAAAACGTTTTTATTCGAAATTTCTGACATTTCTAGATTTTGATATCAAAATTTGGATATTCTACGTAGAACTCATTTTTAAGATATCTGTAATTTAAATTCCGAATAGAAATTTTGTTTACTTTGTATGTCCCATAACATACATAATAAATTTACGAATTTAAGTAATCAAATATATATATGAAAATACAACAGTTTTTAAATTTTAAAATTGTAAATAAAATTTTCAAATTATAAATATCTTCGATTCTTTGGAGGGGGGAGGGGGGAAGCTGCATTGTTATATTTTCTGCACTTAAATAAATTAAATATGCACAAATAGAGTTGAAGAGAAAATATCAGATATATACATAAAAATATTAATAATACATTAAAAAATTGTTACTATACGAATTTACACAAGGCACATATTCGTTTTCCATAGTACCTCAAAGAAATAACTTAAAGATTCGTATTCAGAACGCGCTTAGGCCGGAATTAAACTATGATTGAAATTGAATTGAAATTTCATCAACAGATAAGAGGACAAAAAAGTTTTGGCTCCTTTTGTTCTGATTAGTCAAATTTCAATCTTTCAATCTTCAATCTAATTCTTCAATGCGCAATCTGATTCCGATCTTACAACGATGTAATGCGTGATCTACAATGGCAGTATCAGTAATGGATGAGGCTGTAAGAGTAAGAAATTGATCAATCACAGTCGATTATTCTTCTCACTTTCAACTGTGATTGATCAATTTGTTACTCTTACAACCTCATCCACTACTGCCATTATAGACCACGCATAGTCTACAATGGACAGTAGTAGTAGTGGATTAAGGAGTAAACGTAGAAATCGATCATAGTTGAATATGAGAAAAATAATCAACTATGATTGATCAATTTCTACGTCTATTCCTTAATTAATTGCATTAGCGTGCTACATACTATTTTTATTATACCTTAAATTACGCATATTATATAATTTCAGAGATAAAAGCGTTTTGAACCAGTTTCACCAACACATTAGTTTAATCGACTGTTGACTGACCAACCGCGTTTGCTGTTTAGTAGAATCGCCCAATTGCTTTTGATAGTTAATCACGATTAAGTTTGATCGGAATTGATGAAACCAACCTTAAATATTTAAATGCTTAATTGAAGCATTAAAGATCATAGAAAATTTTGAATTTAGCAAAGAAACTCATTAAAGTTTTTATCTAAAAAGCTTTAAAAAATTGACGAAAAAGTCGAAATGTTGCTTAAAATGAGACAATAAAAAAAAGAGCGCAAGAAAATATTCGAAGTTAATTGTCGTCTATTTATAAAAGAAAAAAATATTGGTACTGGCAGTATATTTAGGCTGCGATCGATTTAGACGCTTTCAGTACTTCTATTCTTATTTTATATCTAATGAACGATAAAGACAAAATGATGATTACAAGCGCTTAAAGCGTTAAAGCGCGTGAGCGTCCAAATCAACTATAGCCATAGTGGATGCTTTCCAATTGCTTAACACAACTTAACGTACACAGGAATGCACAAAATGTATCATTGTATACGATTCAATTGGAACAGAATGTGTATAGAATGTAATTGTGCATGATTGAGATCCGTTTCAGATAGAGTTAAATTAAATGTAGCTTTTTCCGCCTGTATTAAATAACAAAAAGTAAAAGTGTCGGCCATTCAACGTCTTTCAACCTCATTTATAGCTGTCGCAGTTAGTAACATGTAATTGTCACAGAAAACAAGCTTACACAACTCTCGATTGAGTACAAGGCTGCGTTCCGTTTCACGCATAATGCGCATGTTGCATTATTTATCCTTGTTATTTATCGAATATTAAACAAGGATAAATGATGCATGAAACGGAACGCAGTCCAGGGGGATTGTATATCTTCAAGTGAGATGAAAATTACAAAAATGAGCAAATTCACTAGAGTATTCATAATTTAATTGGTCAATACTTAGTAACCTTTGTTCATTTTTATAATTTTCACCTCCTTTCAAATCAATTCAAATCAAATCCCCAGATGTGTAGCGTTGTATCGACGATAACAATTGGAACGCAATTTGTGTCGTCGTAGAACGCAAATTGGCCGCACGAAAGTATCTAGGGATATTGCAATTGAAAAGCATCCAGTGTCTATTGATATCATTGTGACAACACTGCAGCAATGGGGCGAGTTCACGACGTTCGCGTTACCGTGTAACGTCTATAATTGAATTCTGCTGAACATAGAAAATAAGTAAGCGTAGGTTACGTTTGTAACCTACGTACCTTACATACGCAACGATAGCGATATCGTGCGTGTCCTGGCGTGTCCCTCGCCCGCCCTCGTCCTTCGCTGCCTTCGCGCTCGAAGGTATCGCGCCGTCGACCGCAATACATGGAGAGAACGATGTCGGAGCAGACGGCTTCGCAGACGCAAACGGAAACAATCTCCGAGGCAGACGTCACTGACTCCGGATCGCAGGTAATTCGTCAAATATTCGCGAGGAGATTCACTAAGTGTTATTAGCCTAGATGCCACATGAATTATTTATTGGGATTAAAATAAGCACCAACAACTCTTATCTTATCATATCTTGACAGTCCGACGTTCGACTCGCGTCGTCGAAAGAAATTTCTCATTTATCACAGAAAACTTGCGTCAGTTGATACAAGGTTACGCGCTGCAACGATTACGTGCTGCAACTGCTGTCTTAGAGTTTAAAGATTTTTATTTCTCTTGAAGTCTTTTTAAAGATTCTGTCAAACAGTTTTTCCAACAAATGATACTTAATACAATATCTTTTTAATAATATTAAAAAAAACGTAAGTGCAAGTGCTCCGATGTCGCAACTGGATGTATTTAAATTGCGCTTTCATTACCCTGTTTTTATTTTTCAAACGTGTATATAAATGAGTATCTCTTTCTTCAAAAAACAAAATAATCACTTTTATACATATAGTATGACGCATGTATGTATCACAATTCCAATTTAACAAAGTTCTTTCTCAAGAAATAGAAACATTCTAGCTTGAAATGTAACAAACTTAGTACAATTCACAATCAGTATTTTTGGTCAAGTGCATCAACTTCTGAATGTTTAGTCAAGAAGATAGTGTTTCTGTTTAATTTATGTTTTAAAATATATTACGTTGCACCCCAGTACATAAGTTTCAATCTCGTTTTTAAGAATTTCAATATGATGCGTAAAATACTTGCAATTAGCATACGAAATCGCGCGACGAACCACAAATCTTTCCCAAATGAAGGCAAATTGAAAAGTTGCGAACGTGAATTTTGCACGGCCATTGAAGAGAATCGTTCGCCGTTAAACGGAGTACGAGTACTGGATCTAACGCGAATCGTGGCCGGTCCTTACTGTACAATGATCCTGGGTGATCTCGGTGCGGAGATCTTGAAGATCGAACGACCCGACGGTGGGGACGAGGCACGCAAGTGGGGCCCGCCATTCTTCCAAGGAACACAAGAGTCGACTTATTTCATGAGCATCAACAGAAATAAGAAGAGCGTTTGCATCGATTTGAAGAAGGGGAAAGATATTATTTATGAGCTGGCGCAGACAAGCGATGTTCTGATAGAAAATTATGTGCCCGGAAAGCTGAGTAGCATGGGCTTAGGATACGAAGACATGGCTAAGATAGCGCCACGTCTCATCTATTGCTCATTGACTGGTTATGGATCTAGTGGACCATATGCAAATAGACCCGGTTACGATGTCATTGCTGCTTCCTTAGGCGGTCTTTTGCACATTACCGGGCCGAAAGATGGACCACCGTGCAAGGTTGGCGTAGCAATGACTGATATAGCAACAGGCCTGTACGCTCATGGAGCAATTATGGCATCTTTACTACAAAGATCGAAAACCAACAAAGGCCAGTGGATACAATGTAATCTCTTGTCGACTCAAATTGCAAGCCTGATAAACATTGCTTCAAATTACCTAAATGGAAATAAGGAAGCGACAAGATGGGGATCTGAACACGAAAGCATAGTTCCTTACGAAGCCTTTTCTACGAAAGATGGATACATGACAATTGGAGTAGGAAGCGATGCACAATTTCTAGAATTAGTCACAAAATTACAAATGTCAGAACTTGCTGCTAATGACAAGTTCAAGAATAATATAGCTAGAGTTAAAAACAGAATCGAGCTACTTGAAATCCTTAGAGATGTAATTAAAAAGAAAACAAATCAAGAATGGTCTGTAGAATTTACAGGGGCTTCGTTTCCTTATGGAGCAATAAATACTATGAGAGAAGTGAATTAACCAATCTAATCTGATCTTGATGCATTATTTCCTTTGCAATTTAATAAATTTCATTTTCTTTAACTATAATTTCCAGGTATTCGATGATCCCCATGTGAAACACATCAAATTGGTTCAAGAAGTAAATCATCCAGTTACAGGCAAAGTGAAACTTGTTGGACCACCTGTGACATATAGCTACGCTACTAACATAGTGCGATCAGCACCACCAACATTGGGACAGCATACATCGGAAGTTTTAAAAAATATATTAAATTATTCTGACGATAAAATAGAAAATTTGATAAAACAAAAAATTGTACGATAATTAATAAGCATAAATCCCTTTCTGTCTGTACAGTGTTTTAATGTAAAAGTCGAATTATTGTCGGATATTTTTATATTAATGAATTTCAATTTTAATAAAATCTTTAGAACGTAGTTTGGTAGTAACAAGTTCATGTATAAGATAAACATGTATTTTATCGTATTATGTGTACATTATATATTTTAGATTTAAAATTTCGTCGAATACAATAAAAATGTCAACTCGCCAACACTGGATGGACATGTATGTACAAAAAATTCTCTCATAGTATTGTTTAGAGATATAAATGAAAAAAATATTAATGTTTCCCTCCATTTTAAGTTCTCTTCAGTACTAATTATTAAATAATAATTATAATGTCAAGTTAACTACAAAATTATATTAATAAAAATATATATATTCGGTAAATTGCTGTCACAAATAGAAGTGCATAGTCAAATAATAGTTCATTATAAAATCATTATAAAATTAGGTATCCAGAAATAAAATGGTAAGTTGTCAAATCTATGCGACAAAAAATCGTAGTCAAAACTTGAATTAATGTGGATAAATGTAATAAATATGATGAAGTCAAGCTCTAAAATTAATCGACTGGTGTATGACTAATATCGAAATAACTTTTACAATTAATTCAACACATGTAATTATTGTTTAACTATTGTACTCAAGAAACTCGAAAGTTCGAAATGTTTACACTTTTTTCATTTATACTTTTAAAGAATAAACTTTACCCATCCAGTGTGGACTCATAGCATTTTTATTCGATTTAATTCATTAGAACCTAAAACATTTATTTTTATTTAATTTTATTTAATTTTTAGTTAAAACTTTATAATATATTATAAAATTATTATTTGTAATCAGTTATAATGAAAATAAAAATTTTTTATTTTATTTGCTTTTTATTTTTACATTAATACAATTATTTAATTTATATATTGTAACAAATATCTTTCTTATAGTCACTATTACTTATAATTTAAAACTTGATTAATAATGCACTTTATATTATTGAAAATTTCACATTTTTTTTTTTTTCAGGATGTACCTACTGTACGATTACGTCTACGAATGCCGAAATCAAATAAAAAGGTTCAATGGACTCAGGGGACCGTAGACAATGAAAATTTAAATAAAAAGAAATCAAAATGTAAGTATTTATTATTTCTATATAATCTTTTAAATTTCATTTATCAAAAAGAGTTAATTACATAATTTTTTTATAGGTTGTTGTATTTATGAGAAACCAAAAACTTTCGGTGAAAGTAGTTCTGAAGATAGTGATGATGAATGCGAACATTGTCATGGACATAAAGATGCTCATAAGAAAGTCTTACCTAAACCTGGTGATCCTGCGCGAGAAGGAATGTCATCACATCCTGGTAAATTTTTCATAATAGATCAAATATATACATTTGTATGTACTTATACTTACATTTGTATCTGTTACTCTTATTGATTCTTATTTTATTCTTTTTATAGAACCGATTGCAACAGGTTCAACATAAGTGTTTTTATGCTTATATACCTATTGACAATTTTTCTCTAAATGGAAAATAAATTCCTTTATATTTCTCGAGACAGTATATAATACAGAAAAAGATGATATTAAGTAAGTTATGATATATATATATATATATATATATATATAAAAAACATAATTAAAATATTATAATTATACAATATAGATGAAATCATATTGTTATCGTTTTAGGTACACAAACTCTAAATATGATTTTGCACTAGTATATGTACTTATATTACAGTGCTTTAATCGTGCAGAAGATTATAAATATTATTGAAATTATTATACATGTCTTGCGAATAGTAAATTATTCAACATTCTTTGAAAAGTAATTTCATCATTCCTTATATGTTTACGTCCGATTAATGTTATTTACATGTACTGTTTGTTATTTACTATTTACTTAATATAGAGATCTAGATTTTATGCGTTAGAAAAAACATACATTATTTTGTGATTTATGATAATATCGATTCATATATTTAATTATTATTAAATCAAGTTTACAATTATATTCTAATATGAAGAAAAATTAGGAATATATGTCAAAATTTCATTTTTGTTTTTTTGAGATTTATTACATTTATAATTTTACAATGCAATTGCTCTATAATACGAGCTCAAAAAATGAAATAATGTATTACAAATTACATTGTTATACGCCATAATTATAAATAATTATGTCGTATTACATATGACAAAGAAAAAATATAAAATAGTGCACATTTACATTTATTCCTTGTTTCCTTTATTTAATATAAGCGTAGATAGATGAAATTTGTAAATATTTCAAATATACATAAAAAATATACAGAATAGATTAAATAAGAAAATCCGAAATTTTAAGGTCATACTCATAAAAAAAATTATAATTATAAGGAAACTTAATATTCATTGCACACTTTCATTGAGTTTCAATTTTTAATTTCATTTAAAAATAAATTTTAAACTAGTTCCATATATATATAGACTTTATAGATTTTAAGCTGATGATTTTAAGCATTAAAAAATATCTTGAGAATTAATGTGCATAGAATACAAATAAGCAGATAGGATTTTTGATCATTAGGCAAATCATTGATCTAATATTAGTTTCTGAAAATTTAAAAATAGTTTGATAATAATCAATCTTTGAATGGATAATATAATTTTAAAATCTTTCGTAAGTTTATTTTCTAATTTTGCATCATAACAGATGTGTGTCAACAATATATTCTTATGATATTCATTCTTTTAACAACATTCTTAGTAATTTTTATTTTTTTCAAAATAGAAATACTCGTCTAATGAGATTCTATATTATATTATCAAGAAATGAAAGTCTGCATATGTAATTTGCATAATCCCAGGTAATCGAAAAATATATTCTTATCATATTTGTGTTTTTATGCAATAATAGTATTCTGGACGATTTTGTATAGTATATACTAAAACTTAAGTGTAAAATATATCTCTAAGATCTTGTAAAAATAAATGTTTAAATTAGAAATTTAATAGTTTTTAATCAGTCAACATTAGTACCGCATTTCTGATATTTATGTCTCTTTCGCACTTCCATTCCCCTACGATAAGACTTTTCATCTAAATCTAAAGCCTTTACCATAGCCCGACTTCGCCATATTTTAACTGTATAGTCATCACTGGTTGTAACTAACATCTCAGGATCGCGTGGATTAAAAGCCACTGAATTGACTACATCACTATGGGGAAATTTTGCTAAACAAATTCCATAATGCCTATCCCATAAGTAACCGTGTTTATCTTCCGCACCACTGCAAACAAAAATTTTTTATGACAACTGTATTTTATATTTTGAAAAGTTAAATCTTAATTAAATTAATAAATTAAATACAAGCGTATTAATTACCTTGCTACGTATTCATTACATACATCCAGAAATATAAAGAAACATTCGTTATTGGGCGTGTATGCTTTGTGTGCCCTTAACATCGTGCCAACTTGCTTTAGTGTTACTAAGTCGATTACATGAATATCGATTTCTTGAGCTATCGGCGGTGGTTGTAAAGGATTAGTAATAACGTAACCCTTTGGCCACGGCCTCGAATTTACATAAAGATATCTGAAAATACATGCATAATTAAATGTCTATACATCTCAAGTACATTTATTTATTCTACATGACTGTGCAACTGACCTATGATCGGGAGAAAGTCCCATTCCAATAATGTGACCATGGAGATCAATTAAATGATCTATTTTATCGAATTTGTCCGCCACAGATTCATAATTTAACCAATCTTCTACTGATGGAGTATTCTGTCTCTCTCGTTCCCTTTTTTGTTGAGCTATTCTCTCGCGCAGTGATGGTCCCGGATCCAATCTTCGTGGGAAAGTAACTAATTTGATCCTTTTAAAACCAACTTTATGCGGAGTATATGTTTTCGAGCCAGTTGTAAAGATAAGAAGTTTTTCAGGATTATTGGCTAATTCGTCTGTATCACATTCTTCAGTTATTGAAGATTCTGTAAACTCATTTTTTGTCATCATGTCCTACATAGTGATTAGGACAGTTACAGTTATTTCCTATTACTATGTATTACATGCGCAATTTGCCTACCTCCAGATTCACTTTCCTCTTCCCATTGCGGATTCTCACTTTCGCTATCGCTTTCATGTGCCTTCTTCTGCATTTCAACCTGCCTATATTCCTGATTGTATTGTATAGGACTAGCATATTCGAAACCATCACCAAGTTTCCTCCAATTCGAAAATGCACCTTCTAATTTACTATATCTATCACGTATATATATATATTTTATATATATATATATATATATACATATATATATATATATATATATATATATATATATATATATATATACACATTATATATTGCAAAAATACACAAATGAAAGAAGTTCTCTATTCATATTTAATACACAGAATTACTTGAGAG
>Ga0157364_1007863_pt1 | contig 11044 bp, 7 predicted proteins | sample AttsexASBM2_FD_111476 | JGI IMG/M metagenome (GOLD analysis project Ga0157364, IMG submission 111476) | Fungus gardens microbial communities from leaf cutter ant in Ribeirão Preto, State of São Paulo, Brazil - Atta sexdens ASBM2 | ecosystem: Host-associated > Fungi > Mycelium > Unclassified ... | reverse complement strand
ATATATATATATATTGCAAATTCTAGTAGATTTAAAACTATAAGAAATAAATAAAATACAATTTCTATAAAAACTCATTGTTAAAGCTTTAACAATTATACAACAATTTTTTCAGATTTTTATATAATCCAGAATAATAAAAAAATGTTCCTCTGTTTATCGAACTCTTATTGCTGATGAAAAAGTTCAAATTTGATGTTGCCGGTGGAGAGTTAATTTAGATCTCAAGATTCACGTACATGTATTCGCATTTAATGTTAAAAGTAGTAATTTTAATTATTTTTTTTTTAAATTTATGTTGCGTGCAAATTTCATGCGACATCACTGAATCTCAGGATCACGCCACGATTGAATGCTAAATGCGAGATAAAAATAATAACAAGTTATACGAACATTTTCTGTTACACTTCCAGCAAAAAAGATTCATCCTCTTTAATTACTAACAATACCTACAAGGATAATACATCAACATTCCGATCCGCTCGATACATATGGAAATTCGAATCAAGGCACTGCAGCAGATCGAAGCAGCGCGGACTGCGTCGGATGCGTTGGATGCGTCAACGAATAAGCGGCCGTCGATTGCGTTCTCATGCGAAAAGCACACGCAGTGTGCACGCAGGTACCACGGCATGCGTTGCATTCGCAAAGGCCGCGTTGTGCCGCAACGACAGTCGAGGGTTGGTGCGTCGACAACGCGCGCGATAGCTGGCATTGTAGAGAGAGAGTTCAATGCGCTTCGGTGACTATGACGGAAGTAGAGGAGCGAGGGGTTCAGGGATAGGGGAAACGAATGGTAGGAGGGAGGAATAGCGACCGAATAGCGGTGAATGCAACGATGCACCGCGTATGAATATGCACGATAAACAGGACAGAGTGTCGCTTCGAAAGAGACTGAAACAATTCAGTGCCGCCGGAACTGCGTTCCTTTGTACGGCACGAGAATCGTCAAAGAGACAGAGGAGATTGATAAAAAAAGGAATAAAAAATGGAAAAGGAGAGAGAGTGTTCAGTGTGGCGCATAGTGATTGAGGGATCGTCCCGTCAGTCGGTCGGCATAATCGATACTCATTTATGCAAATACGATCGTTTCTAGTTGTCCGACAAATGTGCGCACTTTCAGCAGAGAACGCGACCTAAATATCACACATATCAATATTCTATTCTTTGCCTATGTTTCTAATTACATACATATTTTCTCAATGACAGATTAAAAATTACTGACCGTCTTATCGTTCGGGTTATCGTCGTTTACACACTCGTCGCACGGCTGTCTGATACAATCCTTTGTGTTGCATTACAAGTCGATCGAGTCCCGCATGATTTAATGGCCATAAACATATATGATCGCACTATCACATTGTTATCGCATCGATTTTCAAATATCAATCCGATTAGCCTCAGCGAGTACAAAGACTTAACTTTCTCTATTCGATTATAATATATTGTTAAATATGTTAAAACAATGGTAATAAAATCTTATGAGTTAAATAATCTTTTGTTATTTTTAACTTCTATGTATGTCAAAATGTAAATCAATCCATTTCTGCGGTTAGTTTCCAAAATAACCAATACTATATAGCTTAAATAATAAATTAAATTTCAATCAAATTTAATACATTTCTTTGAATTAAATTATTTAGTTGATGTACAATTAAAACAATTCCATTGGTTTAGTTAAATCAACAACATATCAAATAGGAACGATAACGATTTATAAAAATGATTAAAAATAATTCAAATTGGGTACAATTTGATTATGAATTTACAGTATAGCATAAGCATGTATTTCACTTCAGATATTTACATTTTATTTTTATAATTTATTATTTATCTCCGTCCAAATGTTTGCTTTCTTTTCTTCGTACTTACTACGAAGACATCTTAGACGATGACATGTATGCAAGTCTCGATCGAGAGTTCTCTATTCTCTGAATGCACGGCCTTCATCACCCGATAGCGCGGCTGCATTTCCCGTCCCTTATTTCCGCCTACCACGCTGTACTTTGCACCACCCACCCGCTATCTACCGCTCCACCGAAGCTCCGATATTACTTCGGCGTTGCATCTGCAGGGAGCATGCACACGCGGAGGCGTCGGAGTCGCGTTATATACGATTACGCGCGAGAGCATGACAAGCCCAGGCATGGAGGACAGAAAGTCGATACTACGAGAGAAGGATACGCGTCTCGGCGGCCCGTCCTCCCGTGGATCGACCGATATATCGATGCTCTCGCGCCCGTCGCATCGGAGAGCGTCGACCTAAGCTTGCCGATCGCGTTGCTACCTCGAGGGAGTTAATGGGCTGACCGCGATCAGTAGTACGCGAGCGAGATTAATTATCGGCTAAAAGGGAGAGAGAGCAAGAGACAGAGAGAAGAAGAGAAAACGAGAGAGAGAGAGAGAGAGAGAAGGCAAGTGTTTCAAGGATCTCTAATTTTATAGAATTTTAGCTATTATACAGACAATCCTTCAATAATTTCAATATTAAATAAGAGAAGTAAATATAATTAATTATTGCAAGAATTTTGAACAATAATCCTTTCATTTATTATTGTAGTTAGTAGAAAATCAGACATTTTTTCCTGAATTGATATAGTATGATAATAATTGCATATAAATGTTATATCAAAACACAAAACACACACACACACAAGAGTACGTCTTTATTTTTTAAACTTTTTAAATTTTGAAGCAAAAGTACGAGTTAATATGTGCTCTGACTTAATTACGAATTTGCAGTGGAATAGTGATTAATAAGTTGATAGGCGGTGCATATATCTACATGCGCAAGTAGATTTATGCTAATCAAAATATTTCAAGCATCTATAAATTCACTTTCGCTATTACTATGATAATCGTGGTAATAATAGCGATGATGGCTACTAATGATTTCTTATAATGATTCAATTTTTGTATGACAAAGTGCTGCTGCGAAAATGCGTAATGCAAATTAATGAATAACCATTACAAAAAAAAATCATTAAAAAAGCTGATTGTACGATTTCCTTTTATATGTTCACCATTCAAATATTATACATACATATATAAATATGCTTCTTTTATCACTGAAAATATACCCTGTATTTTTTCTTGATACTCTCAGTGAATCATCGGAGCATGATGGATATTATTTCTGTCTTCTTGTATATTTTACTTTATTTATGCAAATTGCAATTATACACATGCCAGACAATTAAAAAAAGAAAAAGGTAAAATGAAGGAATATCAGAATATAAATCAGAGGTATTTGATACCTATCATCACTACAGCCATATCAATATCGCATTCAGAATGATACGACGCTGCGTGTTTCGCAAGCGACGTAACGTCGAAACAAACGGCGTATGAAAGATAGCTCACAATCGTCGCAGCTACGATAGTGTTTTCAATGCGACACCTGTGTCATCGATCAACCGTGTCGACTCGATTGTAACCGAATCGTTATCGAAACACGACTATTAGCGATCACCGTCTTGCGGCATTAAATAACCGCTATTAACATTCCATTTGCATGCGTAGCGGGTGTGAGTAATGACAGATGGCAGCCTCATTAGTATCATTGAAGAATGGCGAGTCATTTGAGCAGAGTATCGGGGTCTGAAGGATCCTTGGGCAAAAAATCAACGACTCCACGGCCGTTCCATTTTTCTTGCATATGCACGGCTGTCTCCAATCAATTCAGCCTTTAGCGGAATTGACGACGGAAATAGCAACACCGAACCCAGACTGGAGAGCCGATCAATGAACGCTTTCTCTTCGTCTTGGCTCCTTATTGCCGAGCTATTTTTGCAAGAGGAGAATAACGACCGCAAGCATGCACGTCATTGAGTACAATTGGCCACATTGTCGTAGGAAGGCACGCAGGTCACACGCTGATGCATAACCGTGTCATCGATTAATCCACGTCTTAACGGATCTCTAGAAATCTGCAAGTGCACAAGCGCAGAAGTGTATTCGATATGTTATACTCGATCGATAGAATAAATACACCTTAATTAAATAATAATCCGAAAGACTAAATCTTAATTCAACATTTATTTGAATATCTTTGTACACAATTAAAATTTATATGAATGAATTAAATAAATGGTAGACAGATGGACGATATAACAAAAAATTCTTTGTCAATTTTTCACGCTATTTAATAAATTGGAACGTGAAATGAAGAATACTAGAATTATTGCAAAATTATGTAACTGCGTAATTGACTTTATTTATGACAGGAAACATGCAAAGAGCATGATGCTTCAAACGTTTTGTCATAACGACATAATAGAATGAAAAATAAATTTATCGAAAAAGAAATGTACATCAAATAATCCAAACAATGTTTCTTTCTTTCTTAGATGACAGCAATTTTTATATACGCATTTTTAAACACTTGGTAATATCAAAGAATTCTATAGAAAAATTATTAAAAGAGCAGTTTAAAAATTGTAACTATACAATTCCAGCTGAAAATTTAAATGTGATACTTTCATTCTTGTTTTTCATTCAATTGCGAAAATCGATTTTCTACACGAAATGTTCCTATACCTTGACCGATAACATACTTGTGTGATTACGTAAGTACACAGTAGGGTTTTGCGGTTGAACGTATTTCACGTCGCTTTACGTTCCTCGGATCGTATGCATCAAATTAAATTCGTAGCGTGTAAGAAGCAGAACATCGGGCATCGTAACGCAGCACATTGCAAAGCAGAACATCGTGATACCACCGCAGGACTTTACGATTTCTCTGTATTACGAACTCGCTTCGTTCCTTCGCGCGAGTCTCACGCAAAGAGACCTCTCCTGAACTCTCAGCAATGTAATCGGGAATGGCACCACGGCGACTCGTTTGCATCTCAAACGTGTCGAACGAGACCGCTCTTCCTCGTACGGAACAGGTATCGATCGACAGGATACGATCGAGAACGCGATCGCAAATCGGGCCGACTTATTCCCATCGTAAGAACGGACATGGGAATATCGCGCGAGATCGAAATAGAATAATTCGAGCGGCGCCGCTTCGATAAACGAAATTTATCGCGGCCAGGTAACCCGCCATGGCTTTACTATCTCGTTGGAAATGGATAATTTAGCCAACCGATAACGCCAGGTAACGAGATTATAGCGCTGAAATCATGTCGGATCGAGGAACATGTTTGCTGGAAACTTGCAGCACTGGACTGCTTGCTGATGTTGGCTAGAGCGTAACGTATGACGGGTCTGCGCGTGGAAATAAAAGACGCTAACAGCAAGCTGGCTTTTTGGTAACGGCAAATAACTGTGTTTACGAAGCTCCCTGGAATAGCGTTGTTATGTGTACGTATTGCGTGACAGCCACAAACTGCAACCGTATACCAGGCTATTGGACGAGCGCAAGCGAACGGAAGGGAAAAAGTCGGAAATTTCGCATACAAACGCTCCCGCGAAAATGTTCGATGCGCGTGAAACGCGCTTCGGGGAATAACGATTTATCTGGGCCAAATTTCGTATACTATAGCCAGGCGAACTGACTCGTCGCATTTTCCGTGCTAATTAAAGTAGCATGTAATTGAAAAAAATTCAGATAACGCACATGCCGGGTTTAACGTTCAGCCGTAATTCCATTGGTTTTACGTCAAGCGTTGTAATACGAGAGTAAATCGAATAATCCATGGTGCATATTTTTATTTAAACGAAATGAAATGATAAATCGATCATAAGACATCATCTATGGAACATCTAATAAATACAATATAAATACAATATAAATTAAATTATCGTTTATATGCGATAATATTTATCATAAACAGATTTTAGCACGAACGATATCCGGGTCATGAATTATTCCCACAGTAAAAATAACTTGGATCGATCAAAGAAAATGAAATAAAATTGCTAACGTAGATTTAGGAGATTTTAGGCCAGGTTGGAACTACATGGAGATAACAAAAATAGATACATGCCATCTGCTCGTAATGCTTGTCTATCTACCCCGACCACGGAAACAACGCGTCCGCCATCTGCTTTTGCAGATGTTCTATCCACTTTGTTCTCTGCTCTGTCGTCAAACAAACATTTCTATCTGTATATGTACATAATCCTGCCATGAAACACTAAAACGGCCATCATCAACGTGAAATAATAGACTTTAAATTACGTTAGCTAAGTAAATCGTGTTCGCGCTCCTGGTTGAATTCTGCTCGATACAAATCCTTAAACCGAAATCCAGTCCTGGTACCTCTGACCGTTTTTCTCTTTCATTTATTCATCCGTACTTCGCTGTTCTCTTATTTACGTTGCGGCGTCTACCTTTGCCACAACGGTAACCTTTGACCTCCCGTTTAAGAGAAACCCCGCGTCCCACGTAAAATATTCACTGTAGAGACTTTTGCATCTAGACACAGGTGTCCTAAAAAGTACATTTGTCGCAGGTAAACGAGAAGAAAGCGAGAAAGCGAAAAGAAAACCGGGTCACAATGTGAAAACGACGGATTAACCTTTCGCCGATCAAATCGACCTCAATAGACATACGATTCTGTATGTTGCAGCTCTAAATTTAAAAAATGGATCGCCCGATTGATTCTTGATGGCTAACAATAACAAAAACGTATCTATCGAGAAAATAATACCGTTAACGCGAGGCATGACATTTCCAAAATGGCATGTCAGCTAAGGGAATTATTTCCATACACGATAGAGACGATTTCTTCCTTTTAACTGAGTTATATATACTTCTTAACCTCGAATAAATGTACCTTAACATAACTAGTTTATCTACAGGGCCTAAAAGCAATGTTGAGCAGTATCTAGATACACGTACAGAGATACACTTCATGTATCTAAACCTGTATTTAAGATACATTTTCGAAGTACCTTACGAAAAGTCAATATTTTGAGAAATCATGGTACCAATAATTTTAATCCAAAATGTTCATATGAACGTGTTTTATTCTAAACAGTTTCCGAGATTAAATATACAATTGCAAAATTACTGTTACGAAAGAGATACTACGTCTTTTTTTCATAGTTTATTGTACAAGAGAGTGATACATTTTTTAAAAATAAATTTTCAAAAATTCCATCGTTAGCATTAACATATTTTTCAACTCGGAATTTTTCAACTAGGACAATATTAATATAAATATGTTTATCTAAAATGACAGATACCATCATCTCCCAGAATATTGATCTTTTTTCCTAGGACACTAGGAAAGGGACTCTAGTTTATCTAATTAATGTACTTTGAGAACAATATTAATCTATAAATATATATATATATATATATACGTCATGCAACACAGATTATTTTATCTTTCATTTTCCAAGTCTATTAAGTTTGTACGTGCATTTATTTGTATTTAAATGCCCTAACATTTATTTTGTATTTAAATGCACGTGTATCTAAATGCAATTTTGAATTCAATCAGATTCAAATCATAATCATATAAGTCTAAAACACTCTGATAAAAATCTAAAACATTCTACTAACAAGCAAAAAATTCACGAATTTAAAAAACGAATTTAAACAATAACTATTATGTGTATTCATATTTATAAATATAGATGCTTATTCATACAGACACAAAAATCGACTATAAAAACGAGAAAAATAAATGTTACGAAATGCTCTTCAAAATCAGACAGAATGTAAATAAAATTATTTATCAAAAATTTTTCGAGCAATTACTGTATATAAGAATATATTATAATTTTTCATTGAAACTCTTGAGAGCTAGCAGGTATACTAGCGTGTTAATTATAACGATGTGTTTTGCTGAAAGCTGTGGTATTACTGCGCTGGGATATTTCAACAGCGACTGCTGACTGCGTTGTTGAAAACGTTGTAAACGTTGAAGCTTATGCTCGAGGCTAGCACGCGGTAAACAAAGCTGGATGTTGTAATTGGAATTACAACGATCGCTGGTCGGAGGTCGTTTTAATATGATTCGACGTTCGATCGTCCGTAATTATTCCGCGTCCTGCGTAATTTGTATCACGCGCAGGTACCTCCAATAAAACATACGATACCCAAATCAATTTTTAATAGAACAATGCACGTGTCGTTGGCAAAAAGCGATACGTAGTTCCTTTATAATAATCTTTTCACTCTCGCAACAATATCCCCAATCAACTTTGAAAAATAACAGAGATACGATATTTTTTTAAATTTTATTTTTTTATTTTATATTAAAAAAAATAACTCACGTGAAATATCTACTTTTCATCCAAAATATCTATTTATCCTACTAAAAGAGTGAAATAAAGTCACAGTTGCATTTTGAACGAAGGGAAAATACAGTAAGAAAATGTACATCCATATTTTTCTACAGTCAGGCAACTTACGACAACCGTCACGGTTTTCCTGCGCTCCACCGTTCGTCGGAATAAAATTTTTCGTTGCACACTCGCGTTCTTCACTGCGGGATGTTTTCAGTCTAACTCGGTCGCTCTCTCACGAGACGGTCGACAATTTACTGCCGTTATGAGACCCCGCGTAATATCGCAACGACAGTAAAAACACGGCGCTTTTCCGCAACGCGGAAGCGTACCGCGACAAAGCCCACCGAAAGGCAAGAAACTTCGGCGAGACTTTGGTTTCCTCCTTCCTGACTGTTTCTCTCCTCGGACCGCCATCGGAGCGGTTCCCTCAAATCGAAAGCGACGGATGCAGCGGTAGCATTCCGACATCCCGAAGGGGTAAAAGGGTACACGGAAGGGAGGATGAATTTGCGCGCGTTTCTCGAGTACTCTCGTTATCGTATCTTGCCGATACAGCAACACAAGGCGAAATTTCAAGACATGTTAAGGAGGGCGTTAAGATATTAAATCCGAGAGCTATATCGAGCTTCGGGTTTCCAACTAATTATGGAGTTGAGTGCAACCTTAAACTCCAACCCTTCTTTCCTCTTATCCCCTCCTCATTCTCTCCTATGTCGTGCCAAGCCCGCCGTTTTAACGGACCCACTGCCAGCCACCCTCCCGCAACCCCTTCCTGGTCCGCAATTGATTTAAGACTTCACCGGCAGCTGTGCGAATGCGAAATTGGACGGGAAATTTGCTTCGCCTACCTTAGCTCGTGCAGTCCGTTTCTATCAGTGATGGTGCAAGATGAAAACGAGAATATAGAAATTCAGTTTAACAACATCGAGATGTCCGGACAATCATATTGCACGTAACAGGAGTACGTCTCTTTTGTATGATATCTTACCTGGAACAAAAAAAATTTACATTTATAAAATAGTAAAAAAAATTGTGTATAGATTTTTTTGTGGATAGATATTTTTATTTATTTCGATTAATTTGATCACTAATTTAATTAATATAAAATTCAATTAATAATTAATTAAAATATAATTATTTTGAGTAGATATAAATATAACATGATTATATTTTAGAAAAGATAAGATTTCCTGAAATTTTAGAATATTTAAGAATAACTTGTCTATTATACATTTAAGTGAAAAATAAAATAAAATATTCATATGCACAATACATAATTAAGATTGTGACACAATTGTAAACAATTTTGTTTCAAATTTTGAAAAAGTATGCTTTAGCAAGTAATCTAACAAGAAAATAGACTTTAAGAATGTCATGTAAACAGTATATACACGTTAAATGCAACTGTATTTATTCGCTGCTATAATAACGTCGATCGCAAGAATTAATTATTTATATATATATTTATAGTAAATGGGAGTAATGCGAGCACAACAAGACAAGCAAGTTACAGCTTAAAGTCAGTTTACAACGATTTATAAGACATTATGATCTTTAACGACCGGTTTGGTTAAATGACCTGAATTCCTTAGTAAATCTCTAACGAGACGAACTCCGAGAATGAGAGCCCTTAGGTTAACTTCCGCCAGGTCGTTTCAATTATCCAGCACATTCTAATGATCTAAACGATTGCGCGACCACGGTGGAACGTGTCATTCCACGTTAGCGTAGGTCAGTGAGGATGGACGGTCCTCTCGTCCATCCACCAACGAACTCACGTTGTTTGCGCCGGAAAAAGAAAAGAAACGGGGAATGGGCAATCGTAATTTCTAGAAAGCTTTTCTAGATAATGGAATTCTCAAGACCTAATAAAGCTTTCCATTCACTCTCTCCTCAATTCTCCCCAATGTTTTACCACTTGATATTCAGTTTCTTCCGCTAACGTCTTTTAAAAATACAATCCTCGTAAAATCCAATGGCATACGCTCTTGACGCACTTCTTATGAGTCTTACATGAACATTGATCGACAAAATAAGCGAAAAATTCTAATAAATTACGATTAATTTAATCAAAAATATTGCTGAGTAATTTGATATCTTATGATATTACATAATCTAGAAAATAAAATAAAACCAATAAAAATAACATACTCTGTTTTGTTATCAATATCTTCATTAATAACTTATTAAATCGTACTAAATTTTTCTTTTAATGAGACTCTTTCTAAATATTATAAATAGTTAACACATTTAAATATTTAACTTAAATATGATAATAAATATATCTTATGTAGGCATAATTTTTAAAGGCATTGACACTTTCAAAATACAGAAAAATAATTATATGATTAAAAAATTCACCTAAAATGTAATTCATAGATAAGCGCGGTAAATACATAATATGTTCGAGTTATAAATATTAATACTAATTAGCTTACCAAGTGATTCACGCGACTCATAAAAGTACTTTGGTATTATTTATGTAGTGCGCGTGTCTCAACAGTATTCGTGGACCAATCCTCATTGAAGTAATACTTCTCCAGAAAAATCATTTTTTTTGGAAAAGCAAAATTGCACATACAGAAACGAAACGAGAGTCTAATAGAAAGAGTCGGCTAATTGCAAGAGGAAAATAGAAAATCAATGCATCATAACAACAATGATGAATCATTTAAGAAGAAATTCAATATATAATATTAAATTCAATATATAATTCAATAAACAACAAAATATTTACTTGTAGCATACTTAATAAAAATTGTTAATACATCTTTATCAATTCTTATCATATACATATGTGTGTGTGAGTGTGTGTGTGTGTGTGTGTGTGTGTGTGTGTGTGTGTGTGTGT
>Ga0157364_1007862_pt1 | contig 11045 bp, 5 predicted proteins | sample AttsexASBM2_FD_111476 | JGI IMG/M metagenome (GOLD analysis project Ga0157364, IMG submission 111476) | Fungus gardens microbial communities from leaf cutter ant in Ribeirão Preto, State of São Paulo, Brazil - Atta sexdens ASBM2 | ecosystem: Host-associated > Fungi > Mycelium > Unclassified ... | reverse complement strand
TTTTTTTTATTTTTTTTTTTATATATATATATATATATATATATATATATATATATATATATATGTATATATAAAATCATATAACTTTTTAGATACATATAATTCCTCTAATTATCAAGAAATCATTAGTTTACGAGATAATACTTTTAAGACTTTCAAGGGAATTTTCTATACAGCTATATGTTATCTTCGTGTCTAAATATCTCATAAACTATTAATTTTTTTATAAAATTAATAATTTATGAGATAATCGTACTTTAAAACTTTTAGGCACAAAATAATAAGATGACTCAATTGGTGCAAAGAAAAAAACACTAGTAGTGGGTTAAAAAAAAAGTGTTTGCAAAATGATTTTTTAAATAAAAAAAACCTAATGTGTTTTCTTTACATCACTGACTACGTTTATGTGGCATCCTTAATCGGATTTAATAACATCCGTAGTTATGAAACTGGCCAATCACAATCGATCACATTCTTCCGAGGGATAGCTATGATTGGCTAATTTCGTAATTACGAATGTTATTAAACCCGATTAAGCATGTTGTGTAACAGAGGTCAATGAATTCATCTCATTCTATGCATAAAAGTATTAAGGCATTGATTAAAAAGTTTACAAAATATGTATTTCATGTCAAAATATAACAAAATAAAATATATATCTTGTTAACTTTTATTAATAATTTTGATAATTTTATTTTAATGCTGATTCTACAATGAGATCTACAATGAGTATATAATCAATAGTCCTAAAGCTTATCAGTGAAGTTGACCAATAGCCAACTTATACGACTAACGTTGTTTGGTCAACTTTACCGATTAAAACTAAGACTTTTGATTACAGACTCATTGTAGACTCAGCATAATACTTTAATATGTATAACTAGAGGAATCATGTAAAAAAATTATACAATTTCAAAGAAAAAACAAAGACGATCTTTAGATCTTTGAAGTTACTCCAGTTAGAAAAAACTAACATCATATCAAATAGATATCAAATAGATAATAAAAAATAAAAATGTTACTTTACTTAGTTTTAGAAATTCTAGTAATTCTATATATAATTTTCTCCAAACACTGAAGGTCTACAATTCATATTGCATATATACTAGATTTTCAGTAACCACAGTGAATAACGGAATTATTAGTGCAATTTTAGTTTTAGAAGTATTAGTGAATTTGATCATTTGTATTGTACTAGATAAGCACTTACTAAAAGCTGCTATACACTAGCAAAATTAAACATAAAAACATAAAAGCATATAAAAATTTTAAAAGATTAAATGCCTAATAATGACACTGTCATTATTAATGACATTATTTAAAAGAATATGTATGTATTATTTCATTGTCAAAGTTAATTATATTATGTTATATTTAAATACTTTACATAAAACTGTTTTTAGTATGTAACTGATCTAATTTAGTATCATGAATTCTCTCACTATAGGTTAGGTTAGGTTCATGTCACATGTTCATATATGCTTCAACCATAGTTCCTAATCATTTCACATGCTCCTTGAAATCAGTAAAAACTATGGTAAAAACATATCGGAGCATGTTGGAATACACGATGCAGATAAATTTTATAAAATAATCTGTAACACTTTTAGACCGTGAACAGAAACTTCACCTGGATGCACCCAGGTATCATTTTATTCTTGTTTAACAATTGGTAAATAACCAAGATAAAATGATACCAGGTAAAGTTTCCTTTACACAACTCTAATAAAACATTTTGTATATATGACATGCATGATAATAGACATAATAATTTTCATTGATGATGTAATAAACATATGTAAAGATACTTGAGACATAACAGTCTCAATTCTTTCATATATAATGTTTTTAAAATGAATATGCAATTACATAATTCTAAATTTGATTTAATAGCTACTAAACATAGCTCATGTGAATGTAACACAAATATCAGATAACTGCATTTTATATCGATCATGATACAAATACAAGCCAGGATAATATACCTTGTTAGGTTTGCGTCCGAATTTTTCCATAAAATCGCTCTCCCACCGTTTCACACAAAGCTTATTCTTCAAATATTTAGTTTTAAAAATAGGATCCTCGAAGAGATCCATGTTTCCGAAAAAAGTCAAAAATATGAACGAAATTTATCACCCTCGAAGATCGAACACATTTATTGAAAGTTAGGATACCTATTTTAGGACAACCTATCTATCCTATTTCTCCCGCGTAATGACCGCAACACAGGCTGTGTTCCAAAAGTCACTGCCAGCGCTGAAAATCTACAATCTATATTACATACTATACATTTTCAGTACTAACAGTGAGTTTGGAACACGCCACAGGTCACGTTTAAGACAACTATAACTAACTATTTTATAGTGAATCCGTCGGCGTTCGCTGCTATTGTATTCTTTTAAATCACCCAATCAACATTTTAGGAAAGAATACATCAATAGTAGCGCTTACTCAACTGTTAAGCTGTCTCCGCTGAACGCAACCATAGACTCTTACATAAGGGTATACCCACAAAACTTGCATAAAGAAAATTATCCAATCGCATTTCTCTTATAAAGTTACACGTAAAATGTGATTAGATAATTTTCTTTATGCATACGTTTATGCGGCTATGCAAGTTTGTGTGGATATATTCTAAGTCCGGATCTGCAATAGGTGTAAGCCATAAGAAATTGACCAACTACAATCAAACGCGAGAAGAATAATTGATGGTGATTCGTCTATTCCTTATGGCTTAAGGCTTGAAAATCTTGTATTATAGATCTGGAATAAGATTGTTCTACAATAGAATAAGCAGTGTGTGATATAAAATTAACCAATCATAGTTGATATTCTTCTCACAATTAACTATAAGTATGGTCAACGTGATGCTGCAAACGCTTTGAAACGTTTTTTAACTGGTCAGTTTGTAAAATTCTTTCTTCTAATTGGTCCATCAAATGTTTCAAAACATTTGTAGCGAAACTTTGACCACAGCCTATGATTAGCAAATTTCTTACGGCTTACGACTTACGACCCTATTATAGAACAGTCATAAAGGCAACCGTATACCATAATCTGTAAAAATTGATCAATCACTATTAAGTATTCCCTTCTTACAGTGGAATGAGAGGGGAATATTCGATTGTGATCAGTTTTCTCCAATCTCTGCCATGCCTATGGAGCTTTGATGCCTAGATCCAATCAGAAGAGACGTGACGCAGTGTGTCACTCTCTTCCTATAAGGTTCTCTAACAGCACAGTTACTTCCAATGTAAACGCTCCCTAAGTTAACTGGCATTGATGAAACCGGCCCTATGATTGGCTGCAACTCAATTGTTGCAGAATGGATTCGAGCAGTCATTGCTATTGGATGATCTTGCAAAATACAACAATAGCAGCGAGCGCTCAAGGATCTGCTCCGCAACATTAAAAGATTGAAGTTTGACTAATCAGAACAAAAGGAACCAAAACTTCTTTGTTCTTATTGGTGAAATTTCAATCTTTAATCTTTAATCTCAATCATCAATGCACAGTCTGATTCCGGCCTAAGAGTCTATGTTCCCCCCATTTGAATTTGCTGAACGCGACCATGCAATCTTTTCCACCTAATTCAAACTTTCAAACTATAAATTTCACCCGCTGGAATTGAATGGAACATCGACGAAATGTTATTAAAGACCGTCCTGGGAATCTGTATCTTGAAACGAGGTGAAAATTACAAACGTGAGCGAATTTACTAGAATACTGATAATTTCATTGGTCAATACATAGTAAATTTGCTAACTTTTGCAATTTTCATCTTGTTTGTAAATATAGAATCGATTCCTTCAGCAGATTATCGTGACAATCGATAGGGGTAATTGAAGAACAATGACTTTACCGACAATTAATAAAAATTCATGATTAATAAATATTTCGATAATACATTATTAAATTCATGATTTTTCATTATATAAATGCTGTATAAATAAATATGCATACTTTTAATGCTATAATATCTTAAATATTGCCGAAAAATTACAATTCTTTCTCTGCAGTTATCCTTTCTATTGATAATCAAACCCGGATGATAACATTAAAAATCACAGTTTTAAATCGAAATAGAGTATTATTAAGTTTTGTACATGTCTCTGGAATTAATAAATCATGAAATGAATACTGTATTATTAATTTCTTACTTTCAGTTAACTTAAATTTTAACAGGCACGCGAACTTCCATAAACGCCGACCGTCTTTAACAGTATCTCGTCAGTGACTGGAATAATAGACTTATCTGTCGCTTCAATTGCTTATTTTTGCAACACATGAAATTGTACCTTTAATCGGAGTTAGTGAAAGAGGTCCTATACTGTGATACTATTCTAGAATGGAAAATAAGAATGAGGAATTGCGTGAAACAGTGACATTGATTCTTAAAGCGGAACGATTCGAAGTTGAGAAACAAAAATTGATCAGCAAGAGTCAATATTTTGCTGCGCTTCTGTCCGCCAATTATTCAGAATGTAATCAGACGGAACACATTATCAATTATGATATTGCCCAGATTTCGTTACAGGTAAGTTGATTATAACTAAAGCAATTCTGTTTATGTTTAAGAATAAGAATAAGGTAAATAGTAATTATTTAGAATATTCCTCCTCACTTTAAATTTTAATATACTCATTTACCGCGTTTTCAGTCAAAATGAAAGAATCTGGCAAAAAAACGCTGCAATCGGCCTTGTGAATTGAATTATTAAGCATTAAAGTTCGAGACTTTAGAGATGTCATTCCGACTCGATGTGTTCTGCTTTAATTACATAAATTCACTGCTATAAGCATTCAAATTCTTTGCATGTAAATTTTAACAGTGAATTTGTGTTTCTAAAACAGTGAATGTTTACTTTTAAAACAGAGAATTGTGTAATTAATGCAGAATATATACACAACGTTGCATCAAGCCTAGATAACAGATATCTTAACCTCTAAAGTCTGCAACTTCAACACTTAAAACTCGATTTATGAAGTCACGTTTTTCTGCCAAATTTTTTTATTTTGAATGAAAATGCGTCGAATGAATATATTTTTATTAAGATTTTAAGGAAGGAGGAGTGGGGGGTACTATAAATAATTACTAGGTAAGACTCAATTTCATAACTCACGATTAACTCTTAAGACCTAATTTCACAATATATGTTGTTTACCTAAAGATTAAAGGTAACCAAGAAATTTATGAATGAATTTCATTGATGAACCTGTTGGTAATCTTTAATCTTTAGATAATATATTGTAAAAATGAACCTAACCGAGGTTCAATTTATTTCTCAATTCTTTTTTTCCAATTCTAGAATTGAAAAGAAATAATGAATAAGTTGAATTAACTCGATTAAGAGTTAACCATTAATTGTGAAATTGGGCCTAAATGTTTACCTTCCTCTCTTCAATATTGACGAAATTAAGATAATATTTAATAATTGTTCAGTTTAGCTTACATAAATAAAAATTGATAAGAAAAACCTCAATTGATCCATTTTTTCGTGAAATAAAGGAATATGGCAGGAAAAAGTATCGCTCTGTTCTGTAAACCAAGATTTTAATCGTTATAGTTGACTTAGTTAACGACTACTGAAGTTAGGAAGTATGTCAGCCACACACTAATAGGTCTGTTCATGTTGCATGAAATTCTCAAATATTTTTGCATTTAAAATGAGATAGATATATATTTTGTCTTAAAAAGAGAGAAAGCGAAAATGTCGAATGCCAAAAGTACAAGCAATGCGAACAAACATTATCGGAATGTGAGCACACACTGCAATCATCTTTTTGATTCTCTGTTACCTCATGCACATGCATTTTGGATATTTGTGTGCTTTAAAAAGCAAATTATCTGCTTTCAAAATAAATTTATTGCTGTATAAAAATAAAAATTATATAAGAAAATGATTTGTATTTTTAAAGCTGTGAATTTGTTTTCAAAGCAAAGAATTTATAGTTAAGAAGTAGAGACTTTTAAGGTGGTTTTTTAGAGAACATTTCTATGGTAACTCGATTTACAATACTAAAGAATCATCAAAGCGGATAAATACTTAGATTTTATCCTTTATTGATTAACATAAAGACAAATAATGCATTATGCGCTTCGTGCGTAACTCGGAACGCAGCTTTAAAATACTGCGAAAAATGCCTATGCCATGCATGCGCTTGTGACCATTTTTTCTGCCAGATTTATTTTGCAGAGAAACGTGTTAATTGATGTTTTTTTTATCGATTTTGTATGCTACAGAATCGCCGAAATTATATCATGTTTTATAAACATAAATCATCTTATTGTATGCAACTGAAATAAAAAATTTTGTAGGATTTTATTAATTGGATTCACAATGACAAAATTGATACTTCTACGATACATTATGATATTAAAGAATTTGATCGCCTCTTGATCCTGTTGGAGTTAAGCGTTCTTTTTGCAGTAGATAATTTAACAGAAGATGTAATTGATAGACTTGAAAGATATTATATGTCACCAAAATATGTAATTAATATCTGGTTAATATCACAAGACTTGAATATTAATGTGCTACGAGATCTTTCTTTGGCTGTTTGCTTAGATCGTTTCGATGAACTGCCAATCAGTTCAATTTATGAACTGTCAAGAGAAAATTTTCTGAAATTACTTGGGAACATTAATATAAGATCCACGGAATCTTATTTGTTTCATGTCACACATGAGTGGATGAATCATCATTGCGTAAGTATATTTTTAAGATAATTTAAAAAAAAAGCACTTTTGTCGTGATATCATGCATTTTGTATCTTTAATCGCATAACAGCACTAAGTTTTTTTTACTATCAAATTTTATTTGAAATAAATTTTTAGTTTATACTTTTTAAGCTTTCCAATTTCTTCGTAGTATAATATTATAGTTTCACAGAATAAAAATTCCTTTCCCACGATTAAAATATCCATGCTGATGTACCTGATGTTAGTGAGAGAGGAAAGATTACGAAGTAAATGTTTTAATAAATTGACAGCATTGGTCGCCATTTTAAAGTAAGAATAGGTACAGAAATCTATAATTTTTTAGTTTTTTCCTGCTTTGAATACAAAATACCTCAGTATTAGATTAGACATTAGCATGTGTATTTTAATTGTGGAAAAGGAATTTTAATTTGATGAAACTAATGTATAGTAATTAGAAATATTTTTTATTGATAAAAAGATGATGAGAGGTGATTACATCACCTTAACACATTATAACTATATACATATATAATAAAATTTTTTCTTTTTGCAGGATTTCACAATTCCTATGGATATCATAAGAAATAAAGAAATAAAAGTTTTACACAGTATTATATCTTGTGAAAGTAGTGATGTTATTAACAGTGAGCAATTTATTCATTGCTGGGATGGTAACGATTTCTTTGAACTTACCTCCTTTAAATATCCCAAAAATATTACTGATCGTAGCACTGGTAAAAATATATTAACAGGAATGCAGATTATTGCAAAAGGTATACAATTTTTTTTATTCTGTCTTATTTATATATATATAGAACGACATTGTTCTAATTATTCATTTTATGTGAGTTTTTAGGATATAATTTATATCTTTGTGGAGGGGAATTTGGTATTGGTTCAGGCAGGTTTAACAAAAATGTATGGCGTTATTCTCTGATATCTAAAAAATGGTTTCTTGAGACAGTGTAAATATGTTAAAGAAAAAATTAAATATAAATGTTAAATATAAATGGTAAAGATAATAAAACAAACAAAATGAATAATTTCTCGAAATATTTTAGTATGCCAGTTGAAAGAAGACATATGGTTACTGTGTTTTTGAAAAATAAATTAATGCTTGTGGGCGGTGTGGGACGATATCGACAAAAACTGCAAAGTATTGATATCTACGATGTTCATACAGGTGATTTTGATTGTACAGCTACACAATGTGTATTTCATTAATATGGAAAGTATATATAATAAGTTACTTGAGTATATATATATACATATATATAGAGGAGTGTATGTATAGAGGAATTAAGATTGCCGACATATCACTTTGTTCTTAGACAATATTTTTTAAACAAAACTACAGATAAAAACTTTGAAAACATAACCTATTAAACGAGAATGTATTGAAATGAATTCAGATTTTTATTTTCAAAAATATGCATTCGCAAACATTAAAATGAATCTTTTTCAAGTCGAATGCATTTTTATTCATTTATACGAATTGAATGAAGCAAATTTCTATATCTTTCAATCAAAAAATAATATTAACTTTTCTGTGATTCGTACTTCTCAATTCAAAATTCTGAATAGGAAATGTAGTTTTTCAATTCAATTGAATTCAATTGAATTCAATTGAAAAAAAATTCGTTATTTAAAATGCATATTTGGATAGATAAAAAATTTCAATCCATTTTAATCCATTCTCATTTACTAGGAAATTATAGAATTCTCCTTTCTTTCTTAGCTAATTTTGTATAGAAACAAGCCACAAATATATGAATTATGAGTTTTTTTCTTTAGTTATCAAAATAATAATATTTTTATCAACATTAAAGTGCACTTAGTTTCTAAGAAATAAAAGTGTGTCTCTTTGAAAGGCTTATATTAAACATAGAGACTCTAATAAGAATCACAATATGAGAAAGTCGCGTATTGATTGGTCTGTCATGTTTCAGAGGAACATATTTCCACCTTATATTTGCATACATTATATTTGTGTCACTTTTAAATTTTAACAATATAATGAAAATTAAATATTTTGAACATATTAACACATAAATTTCTTTACATTATGTGTTGAATTAATACATGCGAGAAGAATTATTTAGTTTTACATCCTTTTTTACAAAATTATTTTGAAAATTAAAAAATTTAATTGTGTATCTTAAAACGATGTTAAAATTACAAAAGTGAATAAGTGTTCAATGGAACATTTATAATTTCATTAGATATTTAATAAATTTTATTCAACTCTATAACTTTCACGTTTCAAGATATACAATTGGTACTCTGGTACGTAAAGAAAAAGAAATACAATTTTTTTATACCTTTAACATTTATTTTACAAATTATTGTGCATCGCCATCGACTTACTATCATATTTTTTATACGTATACGTACGTACGAACACGTGTTTTGTTACTGCAAGTTTAAGAATTAGGGATCTCATTTTTGAAAAGAAACTTATATAAAAAACTAGGGAAATATAATATATGTTATGTATATTACAGTATATTCCTAATTTTTCGTATACATTTCTTTTCAAGAATAAGGGTCTACATTAGAGATGCATTAAAGTTAAACAGAGACAATATTCCTTTTTCTATTATAGATTTTACTGAAACTACTACTTTGCATACAAAAGTCAAATCAGCTCGTGACTTTTATCAGAGGATCTCTAGTCAGACACATGTCGGCGATTTTCCTTTAGTAATTTCAAACAAAGATTATTATGTATAACTTTTCAGATTATATTGTAGAGTTGTTTCTTACAATTATCATTTTTTTAAATTTAACTTTTTTAAAATTATTTTTTCGTTGATGAAAGATAGATTATTTTATTTATTAATATTTGCTTTTAAATTTGAACAATTATATGTCGACGTTGGATGCAAAGGTATTTTGAATTTTCATAATGTTCTTAAATTTTTTTTCTTTTAATGACGCAGGTTTGTGGACATCAGGTAAAAAAATGAATTCTTGGGAATTTACCACAGTTCCTGAACATTACGTTTTTGATGAAAAATTAATAATATATGAATATCATATTTTCCCAGATACCATTTTAGATGAGTTCATTGCTCTGCCTCGTAAGTAAAATATTAGCAGAATGTTGGGAGACTCGCAGCAGATTTAAACTGTGTGTGTTCCGACACTGCTATTATTGAAATATCTTCGCGCATACATAATAGAGACGCACTTGAATCATATGTGCGTCTTTTTCTACCTGAGTTTTACCCCCATTCCTTGAATTTCAGAGAATGCTCAGTCTAGTTATACTATGTTTATTAAGTTCCAAAAGTGTTCATTAGTTCAGCTACAGAAAACAAATCTAATGACTGCATATTGTACACATGCATGTGAATTATCCGCATAGCGGTAAAAGCTCATAGCATTAGATAGATGCGTTTTCAATTGAGATTCACTTGCATGCGTGCGAGCAATATATGCCTTCTGAATTACTTTAAAATGTATATTTCATTTACTCGGAAAGCATCTTAAAAAAGAATAATACTTTGCCCTTGAGACTTACTTAAAAAAATTATTTCATGAAAATTGAAGAATTTTTTAATACTACGCCCTTTATTCTATTCTGTGTTATGAGAAATTTCTTTCTGCATAAAAAAATATATAACAAACCGTTCAAAATCTGTCTTTGCAGAATTGACTATCCGGGTCAACATCTATTTTCCTGATGAAAACATATGGGAAACAAAAATGGGTTTTTATATGAATTATTCTCGTCAATCACTTCCATTTATGCCAATATTGACGCTCAAAACTCTACCATGTTACATTAGTAAATATAATTTATGTATTAATATTATGTAGATGTGAAAAAAACTTAAATTTTATCTTGGCTTGTTTTACAGATATTAATAATCCGAATAAAATGGTTTTAAGAACTATCACAGAGACGTGCAACATGGAAATATGTGATTATGTACTGACGATCAAACGTCTCGTATTCGGAAAAGAAAATGATTCAAATCGTAAATACGTATTGCATACAAAATGTGATGCGTATTTCTCTATTTTAATATCCTCGTTATACGAGCGTGCAATAGTATGTATGGATTCGAACACTTCTAGAAAAATAAATACATTACACTTCCATAATATTCCTATACGAAATCCAAATAAATTCCGTTCCTTGCTTTTTTCTCATTCACCCAGAAAATTTTTTGATTTAATTCATCCAGCTCATTTACACACGACAAACTTGAATCATATTTAATGTATGTATATTTTCATTGATTGAATATTTAGTAATTCAATATATTTGAGAGAGAGAGAGAGAGAGAGAGAGAGAGAGAGAGAGAGAGAGAGAGAGAGAGAGAGAGAGAGAG
>Ga0157364_1007861_pt1 | contig 11046 bp, 5 predicted proteins | sample AttsexASBM2_FD_111476 | JGI IMG/M metagenome (GOLD analysis project Ga0157364, IMG submission 111476) | Fungus gardens microbial communities from leaf cutter ant in Ribeirão Preto, State of São Paulo, Brazil - Atta sexdens ASBM2 | ecosystem: Host-associated > Fungi > Mycelium > Unclassified ... | reverse complement strand
ATGCTATTAAAATATGGAATTTTAATAAAAATACGATTCATACGAAATCTGATTCTTCTATTTTACAAATTTTACGGAGTCTGAAATCAACTTGCGAATAGTTTACCACTTTTAGAAACCGTTAAAATACAATTAAATGACCCGTGTATATACAACGAACACACAGGTACGACATTGCAAAACAAGTGATAATATATATATATATATATATATAAGTAATAAATTAAAGAACGAAATTCAATCTTGAGTGCTTCGATGCTGTAAAATGATTGTCCAACATATTTCCACCATTTTTTTAGGACGATTTTGAGCGCGTCAGAAGCGTTCGCGCACGCGTTGCGATCAATGTATCGATCGATATACTGTCAATGTATGGAAATAATATATATATATATATATATATATATATATATATATATATATATATATACATATATAGATCGTGATCCAAGTGGGCGAAGAAATGGATGGGGTGGCGATGGTAAGATGCGCAGCGGACGTGCGTTCCGCTGATCACACTGGCAAGGAGGGCGACGTTCTCTACAAGGAAATTCTCTGCCCTCTCAAATATCTGCAGGAGGTGTGACGACAGCCTTATCATCACCAAGTCGTACGCGGTGGTAGCGTCATTGTGAGCAACGAACGTCGACGTTGCACCGATATGCGTGATCGTTTCTCGATGCGTCGTCACGTTGCTGAGAAGTATTACGATTGTCTGCAATGCGCCGAACAGTGTCGTCACGTAGACAACAGCAATCCCAGCGGCAGTGGGAACAACAACAATAATTACAGTAACAACAATAACGGCAAGAACGACGGTGAGGCCGTCGCCGTTAATCATCGGATTCGCGGTAATTATCATCTACCAGCCTCGAGTGCGGAGTTGTATCTCGACGAGGAGGCACCGATGTCTCCCGACGAACTCAGGAGAGTTCGGAGCACGAGAGGCAGTCTGAGCAAATCTTTGGCGAGGCATCAGTCAGCGCATCTGACGCCAGCCAAGAAGAGATCCTCCCTGGCACGACCGGTTCGCGTTCACGACTCCTTTGTGCAGCCGAGACGGCCGATGGCCGAGGAGGACGGTTATCAGGAGTCGCAACGCGATCAGCAGACGTGCAAGAACCCGTGGTGGTGGGAGCGCCGGGATCAGCAGGAGCCTAACACGTCGAGCTACAGCTATCATCGCGACACCGAGGACGGTAACGCCGGTTGGCCTATTCGCCTGCGGCTCGAGCAGATGCTAGAGCTGACGTTGCCGCAGACCAAGCGGAAGAAGAAGAAGAAGAAAAAAACGGCGACGGCGACGATGATGCTGATGAAACAGCAGCAGCGCGGCAGGCACGGCTTCAAGGATACTGAGAAGCTCCTCAAGGTACTCAGCATTAACAATGTGGACCAAGATAATAGGTACAACGTCAAACGATGTTCCGTCATGTAGAGATTAGCGTAAAATGAAAGAAAGAGAAAAATGAAAAGAAACCAAAAAAAAAAGCGTGTAACAAACTTCTTAAGGAAACACCGTAGGACTCTGATACGCTCGTATCTGGAATCCTGCTTTCGGGCGTTACTCGCGGCCGAGTAGAGCCGCAAAGATCGAAGCTTCGAGTCTTTTGGTATACTTAATAATTTTCGGTAAGTTTTATTTTATTTTAATTCTTTGTTTCAGTTATAGAACGTGAGGAAGGACAAACGGGAAGTCGCGGCGCGACGAAAAATCTCCCGTATGCATTTATCTTCGTTTTTTATTTATATATTTCAGTTTTGGTTATAAGTGAAAATTGTCTGAAAATTTTATTTGTTGTTTACATTAATTATTAATGAGCGCTTTTAGCACAACGTTTAGCTTGTAACTGTTGAAAGTTTTCGTGATGCTAATTGGATTGTACTTTTAGAGAAATAGCCCTATCTCGGTAAAGAAAACTTCCAACAGTTGCAAATTAAATTAATGTTCTGCTAAAGGCGACTAATTTGTATATTTTGAATCGTAAGTTATTCTTGTAGTAACGGTGTTAGATATCGTTAATTGAAAGGAATTGCAAGTATTCATTTTTGTTTTCCTATTTTTCTTTCTAATAATTAATTCTTTTAATAATTCTAATAACTTTTCTAACAATTTTTCTGATAATTTGCAATTTATTTTAATCGTCCCATATTTTTTAATCTTTTAGTCTTAATTTCTTTCATTGTACCGTTAAGTATGGGTATTAATAACGAGAAAATCTTTGTCATTACGCATTTTTCCGAAGCGTCATTTGATAACCATCGCGGCTTCGATAACGCGCAAAGCACTTCTAGAGACAGAAACTGTTTCCGTTTCGTTCTTCCTAGCTATTTTCTCAGTTTGAAGATAGAGATTATTTCCTTTTAGCTGCGTATCTACTTCGGCATCTCGAAATCCAATATCCCTTTATTGCTTTGATCGAGCATTTTTACTTTTATAGGACGAAGTGGTCAGTGTCGCGACTCAAAAGAAAAAGCTTAATAATGAACGATTTATTCACTATTACCGCGTTGCAGGGTGAAAAATATCCCTTCGTCGTTTGGTTTAAAAGTCGAGAGCTATTTTATCTCCATATCGGAGCTAATTAATCGTTCATACCCGCATTCGCGCAAAAGCGAACCAAGGATTAGCAAGGAAAAAGAGAGAAAGTAAAACCAATTTCATTCCACTAAACTGCCTGGGATCATCGCGGACGCTTAATCGCGAGCTCCTCCCAAGTTTTACGCGACAACATCACTCCGAATAATTTTTTATATCAAGAAATAACACCGATGGTATATCGTGTTGGGCGTGAAAATTATTCACGCACAGCGAATCGCTTGTTTGCGATTGGAGGAACGAGTGAATGAAGGAAATATATCGCATTTACGATATAGAGAAAGCAGTAGTTTCTAGAAAATAAAATTACGGAGTTTATACTGTTGCTTCCAATTACGTACATTTTAATTTTTTAAAAATATATAAAATACAAAATTAAAATATAAAACATTTCAATTTGTTTTTTAAGCTGGCATTTATAATTATAATTAATTCTTGATAACGAGCCGTTTGCTTCACCTTTGACTTTCATTCATATTATCGCATTATTAAATTAACGACGAACCTGAAGTAACTGGCAAATAACAGTTTATATTTGAGAATAAATAAGAGATATTGCGATATACCTCCTACGTCCGCTTAGCCCTTCGAATTGTAACAGCGATAGTCCAGAGAAGAGCAAGTACCTACAAACAATGGATGTACACGCGTAATCCAAGTGCCATATTGCGTCGCGACAGCATTAAAGCCTATAAAATCTAAGCATTTGAATGAACGTTCCAGTATTAAATACATAAAACAAGTTGTGTGATTTGACGTAATTCGTGACGCGATGATTCGAGATACGCACTTTCCCTCGTCGTGTCGTAGGCAACCCACAAGCATATAAATAAATAGATAAAGCGAACCCTTCTTCTGTCCGCGAACGAACGTCACGAACGTCAGGGAGAAGAGTCGGTTCGCGTGAGCTCACTGCGCGTTAAAATCGTACGAGCGATGAAAGTGAGTACGGTACTAATCTCGATCGGATTTTATAAAGAATCTTGCCCATTTTTATGTGGATTCTTTTGTCGATAACGAAGGTCAGCTAAAATGAAATATTATATTATACGATCAAAATGTTCCATAGATATTCTTTTCATGTCGTTCCGAGGTATATTGCAATATTAGACACATTTGTATACACTGTTAAAAATGTCATGAAATTTAATGTACTTTTAAGTTACATAAATTGAATAATAATATGTACTTTTAAGTTACATAAATTGAATTCAATTTTATAATCCTAAATTACATTTAATGTATCTGCAACTGAAAAGTATATTCGTATATGAAATTTAGTGTACTTTTTATAAAATTTTACGAAGTTTAGTGCATTTTTCATTAAATTTTATGTAGATTTGCATAAAATTTAATGTAAGTAAACGTTAAATTTAAATTAAAGTTAAAGTTAAATTTAAGTTACTTACAACTTTATTTTCATTGATATCAAATATTTTTAATGTATCTATTTGAAATTTGCTTCCATTACATATAACGGAAGCAAATTTCTGTTTTTTTAACAGTGTATTTTAATTTAAAATATAAAGTTCATTTATTTTTTGGTAACTGTGCCGTAATATTTTTATGAATAGAATAATGAATAATGAATTAATTGATATAAATGAAACATACAATAAAGTAGTACAATTTCGAACATAGCATAGTTTTGAATAAAATAAGATTTGAATCCAATTCTTAAAATTCAAGTTTGATTTTTTTCCCATTTAATACTTTCTTCAGTAACACAATGTCAATTAAGATTACTAAACTTGAACTTTGAAAGTTGGATTTAAATTTTATTTCATTCCGAATTGTACTATATTCAAAATTATCTTACCGTCTTACCTTAGTTACTTTTTAAAAAAGCAACTTTTATTTGTTGGTTATTTTTGTAGACAATTTGCTGAGTCATTTTTTTTCAATGGATATCTTGATGTAATCTATTCATTCCTTTATCCATTAATATATGATTCATTATATATATATACATTATATATATATGTGAAGAATCCAAAATAGGCAAGATTTTTTGTAATCGTCAAAGTAGCAAACTGCTTTCAATACTTGCGTTTTAATTCATTTCTGCGTTTTAATTAATTTGCATTTTTTTATTCGTGAGTAACCACGAAGAAATGGTTCTGCATCGAATTCCTTACAAGAATTCAATTTAATACTGGCCTTACAAAAATTCAATTTAATTCAGTTTAATACTGAAAATTACTTATTTTTATTATTAAAAGCATTGTTAAGAACAATAATGTTTTTAATAATCAAATAATTAATTCATACCTTCCAGTATTAAATTTTTATAAGGGATGTCTAAGTGGCATTTAAGGAGCATTTACAAGAACTCCATCAGTTTTAACACGCGTGAACTTGCGAGGTGAAATAATAATCGTAGACCTAGAAATAGCGGGATTAAATAAGTATTGTTTCGTTATATGTTGTCAGTTATAATATATTGTCACGAGTGCCCTTTTTTCGTTAACGTAACTCTATCGCATTATCAACTAGCGTAGAGAGACATAAAGTTATTGACAAAGCTATCATTCCTAGTATTTTATAAAAAGAAAATACTAGTTTTTTTTTTATTGCCGATATTCATAGTCGGTTCTTATATTTAAGATCATTTTAAATACAGTCTTAAAATATTACGAATTAATCACAGAACTGTATCTTAAAACTACTTAAGATGCGCTAATACAATTTATTACATACACTGAAAAAAAAGATTGGTTGCTGCAACAATTTAGATAGTAAAATATGGCATAACATTTTTATATGATTGCAATAATCAGTTTTTGGTTGTAGCAACAAATTGATTGCTGCAATCATATAAAAATGATATGTCATATTTTACTAAATTCAGTGTAAGATTACTTAAGATAGTCTTGAAATCGGAATTGACTATAAATACCGGCCTACGATACAGGATATGATTCACCACACAGCGTTCAGCACGATCAAGACGCGCGATCAGTAGGTTGCGAGTCGAATAAATCACGATAGAATAATCAGATTTACCAACGATTCACTATGTGTGAGTATCTTTTATAATTTTATTTTTAATTCATTGTGTCGAGATAGGAGAGGAGGTTTGACTCGAACCGGCGTGAGAATGGCTGCGGATTATTAATTGTATCTGGTTTGACATAATCTTCGATGTTGGATATGTTAACGAGTCTATAGTCCGTTTACAGGAGAAACCTTTGTTATACACCCGTGCAAATATATCGTTTGACCGGAAAAATAGACTGCACGAAAAAATATATTATCTATATAAAAAAATATATATATATATATATCATATATGTCTCTATCTATGTGTAACTCCTAGTTTTTCCATTTTTCTATCCTTTGTCCTTTTCAGAATCAACGCTTTCTTATTTATCAGTGAATATAAAACAAAGAAACCGACGGTAGTTTATTTCGTAAAACTGTATAACTTTATCCATTTTCGAAATTAGATGATAATATATAAATTTTTTAATTTTATTTTACAGGCAACGATTTTAATGTGCAAGTAATAATTGTATGCAAACTGAATTATATCGAGAGAAAAATATACTAAATTGTAATAAATATTTGTTTTGATTTAATACTAGCTGAATATTTATTAAATGTAATTTATTAAATGTAAACATATTTATTGATACAAGAACCATTAATTTGATTTAACTGTCATTTCTTTTTATGTAGTAAATATTTATTTATCGTAAGTAAAAGTTAAGTTTAATCAAATATTTGTTAAAATTTAGTACATTTTTTCTCTGTATATAAGACAATATTAGACAATTGTGCAAGCAGAATTCTTATAAGACGATTTTAGTGCATTCTTTTTACAGGATGAACTTATCTTTCGAAAATAATAGGGAGGATTAAGATCAAACTATTTGAATAATAAAGCAGCGATATTTTTTTATTATCCTCACGTACAATACATTCGAAGTGCCGGCATCACGATTCTTATTAAAATTCTCCCGTTAAAAATTCTCTCATAAAGTCTTGATAATTCGCGCTCGTCGGACAATACATATAAATACGACCATCGTACGCAAATCGTGGCCAGCATCAGAAATATTTTTTCCGAGCTTCCTTCAGTCGGATATTGATATAGATTCGAATTTCGATTCCGATTACTTCAGATCGAATCTTCGCTCTTTACAACTTATATTTAGCTCCCCTAATGATAGGATACTTGTCACCAGTGCAAATACCCCGGAAATCGTCTAGGGACAGATCCACGATCGCTATACCGCCGAGACCTTTGGATTTCACGAATGCAGCCTTGTTACCGGCGGTATCTGGATCCTCGTAACCTGCCCAGAGTCCCTCGGTTCCAGTTTCACCATTGTAAGACTGATAAGCGTAGCTGCCGTACTTCTTGGATGGGTCGCCGACTCGTCTCAAACGTCCCGCCGCGTGCTCGGTCAGTTTGGAGCACATCTCGGCATAGGACAGCAGTCCTGGTTCGTTGGTGTTGGGCCCAGGAGCACCTGGACCCTCGGACACGATGGGCGGCACACCGGAAATCTGGCTGTCTTCAGTCAACTTCCATGTGCGAGCGTACGTAGGAATACCGACGACGATCTTGCTACCGGGAGTCCCATGCTCCAACCAGTACCTGGGGAATTACTTTTGTTATTTCGATGCTATTCTTATCGAGCTATAAAAGAGATGGATTGTACAAAATGTTCCCGTTTTTAGTAGACAAGTTAGGGAGGCGCCCAGTATAAAAAGGAACATTTACATAAATATAGACATAATCTTTTAGCTTCTGAGATGTTAAGATTGTTGATGAATATTTATGAATGTTAATGTATAGGTAGGTATTATAAATAGTAATTGACTTGATAAAAAATAAATTATGCATCATATAATTTATTTACAAATTATGAATCACAAGCACAGAAAAAACATAATTGAATATGATTTAATGTAGAAAAATTAAGGAAAATAAAAAATGAGAATTGCATGTAAATTTACTAGGCGGGGTATATATGCTGTATTTTATACATATATTAAAATTAATAAGTGCATTACGGGAAGAAAGGTATGTTTACCTTGCTGCAGCGTCAATATTGTCTCCCTCGTCTCCATAACTGCCATAAATTGATTGCGTTATGTTAAACTATATTTCGCGACGGGAAAATAATGGAGACGCATTGCGAAAAAGGAGGAAAACTTACCTTGTCGCAACATCGATATTGTCTTCCGCTACACGGCCGTAACTGGCATAGATTGGTGCCGTAAAGTCAGCTTCCTTTGGATTGCGTTCTGGTGTTTTTTGGTCGAAAGCGAAAAGATGTATGGCTTCGATGTTGGGCGCCAATAATCTGGCGTCGTAATAAACTGTCAAAGAAAAACATGTAATCATGTTTAAAACGTATAATTTATTCACAATAGATATCCTTACAGAAATTCAATATATAAGTACTGGCCAATTTAATACTGAAAGACAATATTAATTACTTATTTTAAGTATCAAAAGTATTATTGTTCAGTGCTTTTTGTTTCAAATAAATAATTACTGTTTTTTACACAGAAAAAGTGATTTTGAAGTATCAAAAAAAATTTAGATAGATACAGATCTTAAAATAATTATGTTGAAATCATAATCATCAAAATAAAATCATGCAACTTTTATTTGAAATATTTTTCTCTAAAATGTATTGTTCAAAAGATATTTGAGATCATCGTTGGACATCCTGTATATTCTTATATTAAGAATACAATAATTTAGATAATTTCCCTCTTAAATTAAGAATCTTAAATTAAGAATCTTGATACTTATTTTAGAAGAAAACATACTATACGTAAGTGAAATATTCTTAAATTAAGAATACAATTTTTTCGGTTGCTAGCAACTAATTTGAGCGTCCTAAATTATTTTGATAATCAAAAAAATTATTTTTAGATTTGTATTTAGCTAAATTTTTAGATATCTCAGCAAAACCGTTCTTTCCGAATAGTAATAAGTTGATTATTAGGTTTCTGTTCTATAAGATCTTTTAAGGGATTGCTTACCATCAGGATCACAAAAAATAATTATTAATATATAATGTTATATTATTAATGTATAATATTAAATTATTAATTTTATTATTAACTAATTATTGCTCACTTGGAATACTAACCGGTAGAGTTAACATGAGGTAACACCGTGAGAGTCAGAGCTTTGAATCTCGGTCTGAGTTGCGCTTTGAGGTCACGAACCAAGATTGTGAAACCATCGCGATGCTCCTGCTCCTTCTCGTCCTTGAATTTGCCATAGCCAAGTTTGTTTTTGAGACCGTGCCAGAAAGAACCGAAAGCGCTACGCTGTTTTTTAGGTCTGACTGGTGGGAACTGCCATGCCAAGTCAATTCCGTCGAAGTCGTAGTCGTTCAGCAGCCGGTTTACAGAGTTGATGAACTTTGTTCTGCTTTCTGAAGTCTCGGTCTATTGATTTCAAAAATTTTATTTTAATTCTTTATTTTATTGCTTTTTTGCTAATTGCGATCTTATTTCATTTCTGAACGTATCCTTCGATTACTTTAAATTAATAATTAATAAATTTAATTAATAAATTAAATAGATATGAAGAGTTTTACTTTAATGATCTTTTTCATTAAATATTAAAAATTGTTATCCGAAAAAAATAAAATCATAACATCGATATATCGCACTCACCAACACGAGGTATTTGTGTTCTTCGTCGTAAGGATCTGAATTTCCCCCAACGCTCAGATAAATCTTCAGATCGGGAAACGATCGCTTTAACTGCGTAGCGAGTCTGTAATAGGAATAGCCCGATCCAGTATCTAAATTCGGCGAACCGGGAACAATCTCGAAGTCGGAATTGATATGAGCATATCCGTAAACAAGGTGAGTACAAAGAGATAAGGCGGATTTGACATCCTCAAGTTGAAACTTCGCTGGACCTTTAAAAATAAAAAAGCTTTGTGAATATAAAGCGTATTTCTTGATAACGAGAAATAATTATTTTAACTGAAAAATCTTTGTGCATATGAAGCGTATATCTTGTAAATAAATAATTGTTTTAACAATTAAAAGAATTGAAGGCTAAAAAATATAAAAATCTAATTCTCACATTTATAATTTGTGATATTAGCTTCTAGTTATATAAACATTATTGACATGTGGAATGTTTATGTTAGATTTACAATGCTCGTTGAGGTTTGAGGTTTGACTTTAACGTCTAGTTCAGCACAAATACACTGATACAATATTCTAATAAATACAAGCCAGAGAAGTTCCGACGTAGAACTTATATTACTATTAGCTACAAATATTTTAAAATAGGAAATATTATATAATAAATTCAGTGAAAAAATGTTAATATATTTGTTTCATAATTATTTTAATTTTTAAATGTTAGACATAAAATAACATAATTTAGTAAAAATATGTTTTATATTAAGTACAATATTAATTGAACTTGAATTTACTTAAATTTGTATTTAACGTTTGCTATTGCTATTTAAAATCCAAAAAAAGACAAACAAAAAATTATCTTTCCATAAACGACTTACTTTTGTGTGTTGACTTAATAATAAAAAGATATTTTCAATTATATTATCTTATAATTATAAAAAAATAAAACGTATGTTTTAATTTTTATTATTGTTGCATAATAAAATTAACAAACGTTACACCAAATATTTTATTTCTTAAATTCTTATTTCTTATTTCAAAATTTCCTTAAAAATATTATACATGCTTGATAGAATCTAATTCTCAAGAAGTAATTCTCGAGAAAATTGTTTTCTTAGGTAATCTACAAGATTATGAATATTTCAACACAGGTTTTATGCGTCTCAAGAGTATGAGTAATGAATATAACTAGCACAAACGACCTCACCTTGCCTCTCGTAAGCGGTACTGTTCCAAAAGCAGACTACTTTGTTGTGCTCATTAGGATCCGCACTGAACACTGTCTTGATGCACATCACCACGAAAACGGCCGAGAGAAACGTCTTCATCTTCGCTGTCTGAAATTATATCGAGTCCGTATATTAATTCAATCCATCGGACAAATATTAAATGTATGTCACTTTGCATTAACCCAATTATTAATAGATTAATGCGATAATACTTTTACCGTGCAATTTTTCCGAAAATAAACGAAATATACTTTATCCAAAATATTATATTATCACGATTACAGTTCAACAAAGAAATATATAGAAAATCAAATGATCTTTGAGAATCAATAACATTAATCGAAAAATTTTTTTTCTGTTTTACACATTTAATTCTTCATTGCTTTAAGAATTTTATTTCTACAAGCAATATTTTGTTACTCTTTCTAATTTTCAATGTAATAATTATTTCGTAATATTCTACGCTTTTATTCAATATTAAATAAATTTTTAATGTCCTTTATATAGATTATTTCCAATACTTTCTATACGTATCTTACCTTTAGTAACGAAAGGAACATACTGGCGCTCGCTTGCTCT
>Ga0157364_1007860_pt1 | contig 11046 bp, 9 predicted proteins | sample AttsexASBM2_FD_111476 | JGI IMG/M metagenome (GOLD analysis project Ga0157364, IMG submission 111476) | Fungus gardens microbial communities from leaf cutter ant in Ribeirão Preto, State of São Paulo, Brazil - Atta sexdens ASBM2 | ecosystem: Host-associated > Fungi > Mycelium > Unclassified ... | reverse complement strand
TCGTATTGCGTTTTGATACCCGTTACCGACGGTCGTCGATTGAATCCATAATCGTTGAGTTCGTCATCTTCCTCATCCTCTTCATTGTCTGCGTGCGCGTCCTTGCTATCATGATTCTTAATGCCCTTACCGTCATAATTCTCAGATGTATTTACGGCCTTGTCCTCGGAATGATAGCCATTAATGAACGTGTAACGATCTTCTGGCTCGTTATAGCGGCGTTTTATTCGTTCCATCCTCGACTTGTCCTGCTCGACGAACGCGAGCAACTCGTCAGCGGTGTTATCGCCGATGTCGGGCCTACTGCCTATCGGCGTGCATCTCGTCACATCCGGTTGACCAGCATACTTCCTATCATCGCCATTCAGAACTGCCTCTATGTCTTCTAAACTGTACGACGAGTCCGAGTTATAGCTTATCGATTCACGATTCGAGGATGCCAACATCCTGGAGTCGTTTCGGTAATAATCGTCCTGGTTGTCAGAACTGTTGACTGTGACACAGGATAACGGTGCCAGACTCGCTAGTAATTGCCTTCGTACATCCGAGTTCATTTTTGTCAACGGGTTTTTGGATTGGCACTCTTTGGCGAGAAGATTTCTTCCACCCGGGCCTATCCCGAGATCTGGTAGATTCGATTGAATGTTTTTCTTATGCGCGAATAGATCCGTGATCTTCCTGTAGGTAGATTGATTTGGTGGATTGTCCGTCACCAACATCGGCATTCCCATCGAATTATGTCCATGCGTGTTCGTGAACGTGCTCGCCGTCGTTGCCATCGCTGCCGCCGCCGCAGCTGCCGTAGTCGTCGTTGCCGCCGTCGCCGCCGTCAAGGAGTTCGATCTCGTCGACACCATTGTTGGTAAAATGGCAGTGGTTTCCGTCGAGGCTACACTCGCCGACAGCGACTCGCACGTAGGCCGTTCCTCACCCAAAGGCGATGTTCGTATCGAGAGATCTCCACCGTACTTGGGATCGCTCGCGGAATTCGTGTTGTCAGAGCTGTCGGTCGTGTCCAGGTTCTCATCGTCCTGATCGACGCACGTGAGCTGCCTGATTCGCTCCTCCAGCGACAGATTTTTTGGCCGCAAATTCTTCTTACGCGTTACCGTGTTGTACTTGCCGATCAGACTACGCCGCAGAGTGTTCCGCTCGATAGATCTCTTGATCGAGCTGGACTCGCATTCTGGCGATTCGTAGGAGCCACCAGGGACTGTCGACTTTTTAACCGCATCGAACAGCCGCAGACTCTCGGCGGTAATCAGAAACTTCTGCGCTTCATCCTGAGAGTGTTCTGAGCTGGTTGAGTTCACTTTGTTAGCCGGTACCGGCGGTGGCGAGATGAACTTTGGGTTGGGAAAGAGTTGTCTCACCGCGGAATTTGGCTTCAAGCTGTTACTAGCGAGGGACACGTTACCCAGTTTGAAAACAAGGGACAGCTCTTTCGCGTCCTGCTCGCGCGACTGTTCGCCCGTTGTCGTTTGATCGCTGATGCGTTCCACTTCCATCGTCGTCGCAACTCTTTTATCGTTGCCCGTTGAATTTTTGGCGTTTGCATTACATTCACGATCCTCTGTGACGTCCGAATCGTTACACCGTGTGGTGAACTGCGCCGCGTTCTCGTGAATGATCGACGAGCCGCCTGTCCCGGGACAAAGCGCCGGATTAAAACCGTTATCCTTTGGGGCATCGGAAACGCTTTTATCTTTATCCATATCGGATCGCCCGAAGCAATCCTTCCGCTCTTCCTCGCTAATTTCCCGCACGATGCGTCGCTCCGTAACAGTCGTCATCGTTATTGTTTCCACGAGATAACGATGGTGCAGATCTAGGAACAAAGTTACCGTATATTTGAATCAAACGAGAAAAATAAATGCACCGCGAACGCGCAATGAAATTTCGAACGCTTTCGTTTAGTGCGCGAGATAACATTTTACCATATAAAATTTTTATCTCGAATATTGCATGCTACAATGAAAGCATTAGTTAGATAGGTGCACCTCCTCTAATTTACTCGAACTTATCATCTTCCGCATCTTCATTTACGTCATTTTCGAAATTAATGGTCATCGGTTATATAGTTATGAATTATCTATGTAAAAAAATACTCGCGTTCCGCTTTATACAATGCCTCATAATATTTTTTAAAGATTACTACATGAACTACATCAATATTATAATACTATAATAACAATAGCTTTATTATTAAAGTCGCACGAGATAAAAGATGTTATATACAGATAAGATATTAGAGAGCAGCATTTCAAAAGAAGAAGCATCAGCGATGATGCTGTTCTTACAAGCCTCAATCTTTATTGTAATCAATAAAATTAAAAATGACAATAAAATCAATGATGATGATGATAATAATAATAATAGTAATAATAATAATAATAATAATAATAATAATAATAATAAAAAAGAATGTATGCGAATACAAAAGCTACAGAAAAATACTATAAAAAAAAATTTTCTCTCTCTCTAATTAATATAAATAAAAATAATAAAATTTATTAATGATAAAAATATTGATGATAAATTGATACAGTTAAAATTAATACAAATAAAATTAATACAAAATGATAATAATAGACGATAATAAATATAATCAGATACAAAACTTTATATAAATAGAAAGAAGATCATAAACATTGATACATACATTAATACATATAGATATATAAAGATGTAAGAGCTCATAGAATAAATAATGTAATCGGCGATTAAAGAAATTATGAATAAATACTGAGGCTTAAAGAATACAATACTTAAGATGGATATAATATATTCACTTATATATGAGAAGCAACGAATCTGAGAGTACAAATAGAGAAAAAAGAATGAATATCAATAGATAATGAGTTAAAGTAGTTTACAGCAAAATATGAAAAGGCAGCCTGAAAGTTGTGAAGAGGGTAAGAGGATTATAGTAAAGATTGAAAACATGTAGCGTTTTCCTGTTATAGATGATACTTGATGCAATCGAAAACATAAATAAATGTTTGCCTGCAGAACAGATTGTGTTTCTAAAAATAAATCGTGATAAAAATACTCAAGTAATTTGAAATGAAAAAAAGATATACCGGGATGAGATGCCCGATGTTGTTTATCCTGTTTTTCTTGCAAATTTTTCTGATTGCCGTCGTGCACTGTGTCCTTACTGCCCTGCGTATCCTGTTCATTCCCACGATCCTTCGTTTGCGATTCGCATTCTGGAACATAAGAGGCAAGATCGAACTCATATACATCTTAGCTCACGTCTTTACGCAATTATGCGCATCATTATGACTCCATTAAGCACGCGTGTTTATTACAGGTTTCAAGACAATAAGATGATATGTGAAACGTATATTATATATTATAACTCACTAACGATCTTTGGATAATACGAGATCCTTGCAGAATTTGTTACGCAGTGCGTCAAATCTGCCATATTAATAGCTGCGAAAAGCGAAGTCGAGGTGTCCGATACAAATGCCATTTCTGTACTGCAGTATCTCGTTAAGACCTCGCTAGAAACTTTATCTGTTATCAGGTATGTGTGTTACGACGTCGTGGCAGATACGCGGAAGAGATATATGAGGTGTGCCAGAAATCGCGTACTTTCCTTTGATTATTGAGATCACTTCCTAGGTAGAGAAACACCTGCCTCTCATTTCCCGAAAATTTCATCGAACGCCATTTTTTTTCTTTCTTTTTGATATAATATACAGTCATTAACGTGCACTACTTAAGTTGCGAGTGAAAACTTTACTGAGAAAAAATTTGAATCTGGATGATCACTCTCCAAAGATCGTTCATGTAGTCCATCATAAATTAAAATCAATTCGACAATAGATAAAGTCAAATAAATAAAAAAAACATATAAAGACTGTACGTTCATCAATCTTTAACTGTTTTTGTTATGAAATTATGTGAAATCTCAAACAGATTGTATCTACTTCTCACAATGGATTCTGGTTACAGGCGAGATTTAATTTTTTTTAAATGAGACTCAATTTTTCTTAATTTTGATACGTGTATATTTGATATACATGTATTTTATATTGAAATATTTATATTAAAGAAATGAATATTTCATCTAATTAAAAAAAAGAGTTCTTTTTAAAATAATTTGACGATAGAATTGTGGTATTTCTAAAGGAGAAACTTCTCATATAAACGTTATCAAAATCGAAGGAGTTTCCTAATTAGAATAGTTATTGGTCTAACCAAGCGATGGCCATCGATGTTTAATGTACTTTCAAAGTCGCACCGTGTGTATCGAGCGATTGACAGCTTGGAAATAACTTCTGCAGTTTCTAGCACTCCTCTATAATGCTTTACCATATATCACTTACCGTGTCACAAGAAAACGGAGCTTGTTTTCCGACTTATCAAAGAGTTTGCAGTGTAATATATTTAAATGTAAAATATTTCTACCATGAAATATCGCGATTTCGTGTTGTATTTCAAAAATTGCGAGAATTAAGAAAGGATTTTTTCCAGTAAATATATATTTCTTCTTTGATTTTATGCCAAGCAAAGATAATCTTGTTTGAGCATAAGGTCAAAGAAAAAATATGTATTTAATGGAAAAAGCCCGAACATAAAAGTCTGTTTTACATATAATTTACTTTGTGTAATTTTACCACATATTTGAGTCCAAGCTTGGACTTATTAAAAAATATCATATTAGGAGAAGATGCATGTGTTTTTCCTTCACATTCGTATGTATTCGCAACCTGTTGCGAATTTAAAGTACATACGAACAATAAAGATTTTACATTGCGAACTTTTGTGTCGGACACGTAAATCTAATACGTTGTTTCAATGAATCTAATGTACGTTGAAAATTTGTTTAGCCCATGTGTGAAATGTATGCGGGGAACTATAAGTTATGTAAAAATACAATCCCTAAAAAGTACTTTAAATATCTTTTATTCTTCTTTTGTTGTAAACTTCGAGATTTTGTAGAACCCCAAACACCTGTACCTAGTCTGCCTCCTAGAAAATTTAGGCATACTATTTCGTAGCATAAAATGCAAACCGTTTAGTTAGAAATATAAGTGTTCTTACCGAGTATCTCCCGGGGAAGTACCGGAGTTACGCTAGGCCGCGCTTCCGGTGAGTTGATATACACGAATAAATCTATACTCTACAGCTATATACATTGGCGTTTTGCGTGACCGCGATTATAGATCCTGATCAGAGTTTTTAATCGATTAATATAATTACGGATGACAGCGTTATACGGATTACCGATGTTTATAAAAATGTTATTTGAATTATTTTCTCTTAGACAGCAACTATTGCTGAATTTTCGATGCTAAAAACATTGAATGCTCCTTTAAAAAAATTTTACGATACGATGCCTGTGTTTTAACCATCGTTTAAAAAAAAAAGCGAACATTATAAAAAACTATTATATTGTAACTATCGAAATAGAATGATTCTGAATATTTATAGATTCAGATATTTTTCCCTTTTAAGCTTTCTTGATATTCTAAAGAATGCGCATAAAAATCCTGCTATGTTCTTAAATGGTTTACCAACCGTGGCTAGACTCATGAAAAACAATACCATTATTATATTCGCATCCTGTGTGAAGGGATATCGTGGGACTGTTTCTCGGTTATGTGTGAGAAAAGAGCTGAACAACGATACAATTCTTCTAATTTGCACCTTTCCACCTTTAAAGCTGATAGATTTAACTTCAGATATGTAGCATCATCATTACTTTCATCATGCATGCTATAAGTGTAGCATAAAGCATATAAATTAACATATTTTTTTTAATTATTTTATTACAATACGCGAGCGTAATACGTTATTACATTTCGAAGTTATTCCCTTTTCGCAAAAGTGACTTCACGTCTACGAGAATGGTTTTATAAAAAAGTACAGAGATTATAATTTTTCAGATATACGTATATAATCGATTATATAATCGATATCGATTTTTAGAAAGAAAAGTATATCTCTCTTGATCAAACAATAATTTTCGTTCGAATTCTATCCATATACATCCATATTTTGAAATTGAATGTCACAGAGAAATATTTTGGGAAAAATATTTTATTGTAAATAATAGCGAAAAAGTAATAGATTTAATACATGTGCAGCAAATCGAGCATTTAAAGTATAAATAGTATTAAATTCTATATACATCCGCAATAGACATAGAAAAAAAGCTTGTTTGAAGCCGAAAAAATTCACTTTGATTCTACAATAAGAGTAATTTTTGACAATATTCGAAACAAAATGGGTAAATAAAATTTTTCCAAACGAATTTCTCTGTAAAGAATTCACAATCAGATATTGTCAATAGAAATCGTGGACCGTTGTTCAAATAGAAATTAGTGTATAAACTTCTAATGAAGTGCGAATAGCGCCTAGTTTTCGAGAAAATTACAGACGTAAAAATCGGGATGGAAAGAGGAAAGACAACATGCAGTCTTATATCCGTTATGATTTGGTACCGCAAATGATTAATGTTGCGAGTGTTTTAAATGAATATTTTATACGGTTGTTAGATGATAATAACGGACTGCATTAGATTTTCTTTTCTTCTCTAATCAGCAAGGTGATACGTATCAAAAGTTTTCTGAATGTTAAAGTTTCAAGTAGTGTACGTTATGGTTTACGTTGTGTTAAGCTTGTGTGCTACGCGACTGTTCATTGCAGAATATTATGAAACTATTCTCTTCCTTAACAAGAAGAACATTTGTATGGCTTTTTGGTTTTGCTTTAAATTTATGTAGAGAATTCGTATTCATTTCTTACATTTTTAACATAATAATTTTAAGTTATTATCTTTATATTATATAATAATGTTTATTATATGTTTATTATATGTTGTATTATTTTTAATTGTATTATTCTTCTTCATATAACAAAAAAAGGTGAAATTTACAAAACAGATAAAAGTCATGCAAATGAACAAAAATAGTAATTAGTTCTTTTGTAAAAATTAAATGTCGTTTAATCAAGCAACGATATTTTTACTAAAATATATTCTTATTCAATTACAGAAGAGATTATGCCTTAATTTTCAATTATCTAAATGAGAATCTGGGAATTGAAGAGATCTGCTGTTTGCGAGCAGTTAATTCCCTACTGAGGGAATATTTATAGATATAGATATATATAAAGCTTCGTTAGATTCCTCAAGACAATCCTCAAGACAAAAGTGCAATATTCAGGCAAAGCAATTTTCGCAATTGCTCAACTGTAAATTGCTCCTAATAAAAAAAAAATTGGCTTTTCCACTTCAATATGTTATTAAAGGTCGAATTTTGAATCCACAGGTCGAATTCACAGATAAATTGCGATTTAGAATTAATAAGACGATTATAAAATAATCGTTTACTTAGGGAAAAAAATGTTGTTCTAAAAAAATATTTTACTTTTGTTACATACAAAGAGTTCATCTTTTCTTTTCAAATTCTCATGTTAGTAAAATTGCAACATTCAATCGATTTTCGTAATCACTCATCTATAATTACTTCTAATTAAAAAAATTGGCTTTTCCTTCAATATATTACTGAAGATATTATTGAAAGTTGCTTCTTGTGTGTGTGTGTGTGTGTGTGTGTGTGTGTATGTGCGTGCGCGTGCGCGCGCGCGCGCGTGTGTGTGTGTGTGTGTGTGTGTGTGTGTGTGAGATAATCGACAGGTAAATTACAACTTAGACTCAATATAACCATAATAGTCCGCATAGGAAAAAACGTAGCTGTAAGAAGATATTTTAATTTCATTACATACATAGAGTCCATCTTCATTACATACATAGAGTCCATCTCCACATACATCGCGAGAGTCGAAGCGAAGAAATAATAGTATTACGTTATGGGGACGTTACGGAAGTTACGTCTTCCGTCATCGAGGTATTAATCGAGAAAATAACTAACATAACTTACGTAACAACACAACTAGAGTCGGCTTACCCGGTGCCTGTTGCTGGTAGTAATTGCACTCCGTGCACGTTGCGGAGGACGCGGACGGGCGGCCACGTTGCTCCGTCTCGTTAGCGATCTCGCTGTCGGAGCACACGTCTTTGTAACCTTCCGGCGGGCTAAGTGTTTCCTGCTGCTGCTGATCGTGCCGCGGCGGCGGCGGTGGCGGCGGAACTACGGTTCCGCTCTCCTCCTGGGAATCCGCGGTAGTAGTCTCCTTTGTCCGGCGTCCTTTCGTCGCGTCGTCCGCATCCACTCGCTCGTTCTTCGTGTCCTTCCTTTCCTGCACCGAGGTGGCCGTTGTCGCCGCGGCCGCGGCCACTACCTTCTCCACCTTTCCGTCGACGTTCTCCTCCTCATCTTCCTCCTCCTCCTCCCGCTCCTCCTCCTCGTCCTCTTCCTCTTCGCCGTCGTCGGCTTCCTCCTCATCCTCCTCCTCATCCTCCTCCGTTTGCGTGTCCTCGCGACCCTGCTGACTCTTTCCGCGAGTCCCTCCACCGCGATGATCTCCTCGTACGGCGTTTTCGCAGAACGTCTGTTCTACACCCCTCGTCATCTCGCCGCCGTATCTACCGTTGCCGGTGCCGGTGCCGGTGCCGGTGCCGGCGCCGATGCCGAAGTGCAGGTTCAATTCCGCCCGGCACTCCTTGCAGTTACCTAGCCGCATGAACTCGTGCTCCTGGTAACAGCAGTCGCAATCCTCCTCGTAATCGGCGCAGCACTCCTCCTTTATCAGTATTATGTAATCCGCCGCGAAGAACTCGTTCAGCTTCTCGTTGATCACCACTCGATGCTTCTGCGACTTCGCCTTGGTCTGGCCCGGTTTCTTCAGCAGCGACTTGAGCGTTTTCGCCGCCGGTTCTGCCGGATGTTGTTTGTTGCCGTGTTCCTTCATTGTTAAGGTTTTTTTCTGCTTTTTCTTTCCCTTTTTATCTTTCTCTCTCTTCTCTCTCTCTCTCTCTCTCTCTCTCTCTCTTGCTTATCTCTTTCCTTTTCACTCTCTCTCTTTCCGCTCTTCAGTAATGTCATTCACTTATACCGACATATTATACATCCTTCCATTGTATACTCCCATAGTCCTTGCAGGTCTCGCCCCTTAGGACAATACAGCGAGCGCTGTACCCTTTTTTTTCCTTTCTCTCTCTCTCTCTTTCTCTTTCTCTCTCACTCTGCCCCGTCCTTACCACCGCCACCTGTGCTGTGGCTTCCTACCTATCCCTCGCGCTCGCGTTCCCACGGCGGCGAAGCGCGTTACACACTTTCTTGCGCGCGGCCAACGATATCCCACCTGTCTACACGCCGCCGTTATCGTTCATCAAACGTCCGACAACCCTGTCGTTGTTCGCATCGGCCATCGACACGCATGAATCGGCCGACGTTAAGTCATCCTGCCGATGTGCGGCCGCAACATCCCTCCTTCAGCGGCGTAATGATCGATGAACCCCTGCGAAGATCACATGCTTCGACTCGGTTGACTCTTTCCCCTGTGATGATCACTGAGCTACTAATTCTCGATCACCGTCGTCGTTGTTGTAAAGATGCACGTGCTCCTTTTAGTGAACGCGACGCGCGTTCGCGTCTCGCGTTGCGTGCGCGAGGAAGTCAGTCCGGCGAAGGCCGTGCGCTTATTGATCGAGGCATGCTGGAGCTTTTCTTCATCTCGCGAATATAATCGTACTGTTTCTCCACGTCTGCCGATGTTCTCCGACGTTCGTCGGAACGAGGAGAACGGCCGGCCTGCTCGTGGAAGATCCCCCCCGATTACCTTGGCAGAGTCTCAAGGTTACTATAATGATAAGTCGCGGCACGATCACGGTGGTCCATTGAGATCGAGACGATCGTGGACGTGAAAACGATTTCGACGATTCGCGCCGCGCAAATTCTCGAGGAAAATCCTTGAATTTCGTTGCGGCGCGGCCGTCCAAAACGTCGTTGCTTTCCGCTAGACGGATTCCGCGGCGGCGAAGCGGAACGTCGCGAGGATTCCCGATTAGTCGAGTCCAACTGCGGTCGCCGTTTCACTCGCGTTTCCTGCAATTATCCCCGAATGTCTCTATTTTCTCTCTCCCTCTCTCTCTCTCTCTCTCTCTCTCTCTCTCTTTCTCTTTATTGCTCTCTCGCTCTCTCGTCTCGCCCTCGAGTCCTCGTTTTAGCACCTTTCACGACGCGAATTATAACGTGCGCGCGTAAGCGACCGCCTCTCTCTCTCTCTCTCTCCCTCCCTCTCTCTCTCGCTTTCTCTCTCTCTCTCTCTCTCTCTCTCTCTCTCTCTCTCCCTTTCGCGACGTCCCCGTTTATCGATTTCGCGTGACGAATGTCGAGAAGACCATCGACGCACGCGACACGACTCCGCGATCGGTCCGTCGCTGCTCGCGACCGCCGTTGTACTATTGCTTTACGAAGCCGATCACTCCGAGCGGGCTTCCCTCCACCGCTGAAGGAATTACGCTCTGGAGTAATGTGAGTTCATCGGTGGGACGGTCGCACGCGACCGTGCTCGCGTTTCTTTTCCCATCCCATCATCGTCGTCGTCGTCGTCGTTGTCGAGGTTCTTCTCGAGCGAAGATGGTCCATGCGAGACAAACACAGGAAGATCAATGAAAACGGAGCAGCCTCGTTTGCTCCGGTCACACGACTATTCCTCTATGAGCGACGTCGGTCAGCGAGCGTGTCGTTCGTGACGCGCCGACCGAGACTGCTACCGTCACTACTGCCGTTGCCACCGCCGCCGCTGCCGCCGTCGCCGTCGTCGTCGTCGCTGCCGCCGCCACCACCGCCGCCGCCGCCGCCGCTGCCGCCGCCAACGCCGCCGCCGCCACCGCCGCCGCTGTTATCCCTGCTGGTCGTACCTGACGAGAAACACAGAGAACACGACTTTCCATTCCAACAACGTTGGTCGAGTTTTAACTGACTCGTCGCGAATTAACAAGCTCTAAAATGGGTCGGAACGTTGATTGGGAGATAGAAAGAGAGAGAGAGAGAGAGAGAGAGAGAGAGAGAGAGAGAGAGAGAGCCGTTAATGTACCATCCAATTCACATTCTGACAATTTTCCTCGCGAGCGTCTTTCCTGTGCTGCGCATCTTTCGTGTCCATGAGAATAAATGGTAC
>Ga0157364_1007859_pt1 | contig 11046 bp, 4 predicted proteins | sample AttsexASBM2_FD_111476 | JGI IMG/M metagenome (GOLD analysis project Ga0157364, IMG submission 111476) | Fungus gardens microbial communities from leaf cutter ant in Ribeirão Preto, State of São Paulo, Brazil - Atta sexdens ASBM2 | ecosystem: Host-associated > Fungi > Mycelium > Unclassified ... | reverse complement strand
TGACATTTTCAATCGAGAATAACTTTATGATGCAGACACAAATCGACTAATGTTTCTATGGAGTTATGTTGACAGATGCCCAAGTTTATTGTATGACGTCTATGATCTATTTATTTCGACCACTTACCACTAAAGCCATCTATAGGAAAACGGCGGAAGCAAAGTTGTATACCTAATATATTGTATAAAGTTACAAACGTTTCGGCTTATAAAGCCTTCTTCAGTGTATAAAGCAAAAATACATTATTAAATTAACGAACCAATTAGATAGCGCATATAATGAAATATTTATAAATATCAATGATAATGTGTCAATTCATATAAGATTCGAATGTCAAAATGTGTTAAGACAGATTACATAAAATAGAAGAAGAATGGAATACTTTGGTCAAAAATAGATTAACATGATGTCCTTCGATAAATTTTGCCAAATTTCTTGGTTGAAAACGGGAATCCAATTTATCGTAGACTTGAATCATTCGATTTGAGATTTAATTGTTACGAATATTTTATGTTCTGTAGATTAAAATAATACAATTAGTGTGAATGAGAAATACAGAATCAAATTATATATCTCTTATAACTCACGTTAGTTTATATAAAATACTGTAATTAAAAATCTTAATCAGAGATCTGATCAAATATATTAAAATTAGAAGTTGTCTGTTACTCGTTTGAAAATTGACTGTGATGTATAGGTAAAATAAAAGTAAGTCAATAAAATCGAATGTAAAAACAAGTCTGTTCAAAATTATGACAATTTATGTTCATGTAATCTAATATGTTAAAATAAGAAATGTTCAATAACTCAGTACCTTTCATTAAATTTAAACTATTTTTTGTTCTTTAATATAAAGCATTTTAGAAATATTTCTTTTGCGATAATTCTTTTCTCTCAAAATCAACTAATTTTTTTCCAATTAATATTATGATTTGTTTCAATGATATGTTTCGTGATTACTGAGTGTTTGGACTGATTTTAGTTATATATTTTAATTATATTAAAAATATAATTAATAAAATTAATATTAATTATATTAATTTTATTAATTATATTTTTTATTATTTTATTAATTATATTAATTATATTTATTATATAGTATTTACATTAATTGTATTAATTTAAAATTAGTCTAATTATAAGCTCGAAATAAGCCACGACTTTTGTTAATTTGTTTTGAAAATATACGAGCATTTTCACTTCTAATACACATAAATAAATTATATAACAAAAGAGATATTCTGGTGAAAATTTTGCTTAGAATTTTTTGCTTAGAATCTTTTGCATAATTTTTTAGAATTTTTATATAAATTTCAGAATTTTTCACAATTTTGATATTTTGTAATTTTTTAGAAAATTTCTCAGATTTTTTAAATGTAAGTTGCAACATTTTTTGAAAATACTGAGATATTCTAGTCTATAATGGCTATATCTTTTCTAAAATTTTTATACATATATATATATATATATATATATATATATGTGTGTATATGATTTTTTAAATATTCTACATTGATTATATAAGAAAAAAATTACAATTACCATGCATAATTTAACTATAATTATAGTCATGTTCAGTGTTAACTATATATTTAGTTGTTTTAGTTATGCAAGTTATTGTTGCTTCAATTACATTACGATCAATAACTATGATATTCACTGTATTGTGAAAATGATTGTTTCTTTATTTTTCTTCTTTATTTTTTCTTTATTTTTTCTTCATACATTTAGTCATTACCATGTAATTAGTAAGCGAATGTTAAGAAAATGATCATATTTATCATACAAGACGATGCATGAAATGTCATGTTATTTATCTCATTAAAATTATACTTGTATAGTTTTAATTCTATGTAAGCAAATTCTGTATTTCGTGGAAGTTCTATTAGTGGCATCATTAGTTGGAATTGAACGGAGATAAAGCTTTGTACGAATTTTGTTAAAAATAAATGTATTATATGGAAAGCAAATGGTACTTTTTATATGCCATTCTACATTTTACAAACTGTTGTGTGTGCCTTCATTCAGTTTCAACTAATGATATGAACCATATCTAATGCCTACCTAAGAATTTTTACGAAATACAAAATTTGCTTATAATTAAAAAAGCGATATTTCACGAATAATTTTTAACGAGATAAATGACATGACATTTTGTATGCCAGTAATTGCTTTTTTTACTGTCTATTATATATAAAAAGGTTTTTTTATTTACCCACATAACACTGAATGTTACCAGGATGATTGTCAGAATATTTCAAATGGAAAAATTTTTTACAAAATATTTTATTTGAAATATTTCTGCAAACATCCAGAGATGTTACATATAGGATATTTTATTTGAAATATTACGTTAGCAATATTTTCTTAATATTCTGGAGACGGATTACTTCAAATCTTCCTGAATGGTTGTTCATAAATATAATATATATTGGCTGCGTAAACTAAATAAAGTTATGACCAAAAAATATTCAGGGACCTAGAAAGGGACATCCAACATTATATTCAGATTCCCACAATGGAATAATACCTAAATGACTGAAAAGTCATTTAGATATTATTCCATTCTTGTTATTTACTGAATGTTAAACAAGGATGACATGATATCTGGAGAACATCCGGATGAGAATCCAAACACATCTCAAAAAACGTTAAGAATCTCTAGGAGATTCGCTCGATTTGCGTATTTATAGGATTTCTGGATTTTCTCCTTATAAGAAACGTATCTCTCTCGTGGCGGAGCCGCGCACTTCTGAATGTCACCAGAATGTGACCAGAATATTACGATTTGAAATTTGAAATATTCTGATGATCTCAGAAACATTCTGGCAATGATAGCAGAATGTCTTATGTTTGCATCTAGTACAATAATATTCTGAAGATATAATAATAAAATCAATAATATTCATTCAGTAATTGTTATATCGATGGCAGTGTTTAGGGAGCGTGCTATGCACGCTATTTAATTGTATCATTGTTTATACGTCTATAATGAATGATGTAGATAGAACGATACAAATTAGATGATATACAGTTTCTCCAAAAAAAAATGCAGCCAATATATAATTATAATAATAATAAAATCCATCATTTATAATAATAAGATGCATCACTTTGGGATCACTTAGAGATTGCAAGAATACTTCATATAAACTACTTCATATAAAAAGATTGGAAGTGAAATTTCTCAAGAATATTTTAAGGAAATAATGTAATATTTCAAAATGTTTTTAAAATATTTCATTCGCAATATTCTTAAATACTTCAAGTAAAATGCTCGCCAGACTACTTCATATGAAACGTTGAGAAAGATTTAAACGGAAACGTCTCTAGAACATTAAAAGGACATTGCCAATGTTATATTTCTAATAGAATGTCTTTAGATATATAATATTTTAAATGAAATATTCTACATGCAACATCTCTAGATGTTTGCAGAAATATTTTAAATTAAATTTATTCTGTAAAAGACATTTGAAATATTTTGACGACATTCTTGATGCTTTGTGGATATACGTATATTTCGATTTTTTATAGATAATTATATTAATGTTTAAATTTATCATAATATTTGCAATAAAACATTGATTTTTATAGTTCGCAAAATTATAAATATATAAGCTTACACTATTACTGACAATATAACAATAATAATTTTAAAAATGGAGGTTCTAATTGTGATATATTTTACTATGCAATTATAGTTACAAATACTTTTCTCTCACATTAATAAAAAATGCATAAGATTAAATTCTATAATATCCGAAAAAATTTTATAGATTTTGAAGAAATTCAAGGAGTTTTTTTTAGAAATTTTTTGGAACAAGAAATTACTACTTTTTCTAAATTTAAAATATAAAAAAATTCTTAAAATTTTTATAAGATATTATTCCTTATTAGTCTTGTTCTTTTTAACAGAACTCCTTACATTCCTTTCATATCTCTCTCTTTCTCTCTCTTCAAAAAAGAAAAAGAAGAAAGATAAGCTGTGAAAGAAATTCAGCTAAAAAAATAAATCTTTTTACGAGAATTTTTTTTACAGAGTATAAATTAAGATACCTTAATAATGTAAATTTAGGAGCAGATTTTAAACGTCATCTTTCCATTTAGAATTTAACACATGTACTGAATTTATTTATGTTCCTACAATACGCAAGTTTTAAGCAATAAATGTATCACAAATTTTACAATTTATTTATAGATAATACTGCAAGTTTCGTACTGCAAATTAATATATTTAGATAATGCCTCAACTTCTCCAGGATTTCTCTGAAAATTTCACATGAAATAAATTTTCGACGGTGAATTTCGTGCTGATCCTGAAGCGGAACGTCGAGGGACCTGTTCGCGGAAAAGCGATTTTCCTTTCGCGTTCCGCGGACCGTCGTAAACCTACATTTCGCCGCCGGCTGACGACATCGCGGAATGTAACTTATTACTAACTCGAGGAGAGCTAGCGTAACGATGTAGTCGCTCCGGCGATTACATAACACTGGAAGTGTGTTCGCGCGCGTATTCGCGCTCATTCGCGCCGAGAACTGCCATGGCGAAGTATTAACGCGATAAATTAGCGAGAAGATGATAACGGGTGAAACGCGGACCCGCGAGAGTCATCGCAGCATTTCAAACTTAATTTCTTCTTATCTCTTTTATCTATTCGATCTTTTAAATCGATCTTTTAAATCGTCGTTGCGCTCCACGTGAGAAGCTATCCAAAGCAGAATAGTACAGATTTATGTCAAAATGAAAATTAATTGACAAAAAGTATTTCTTTTAATCCCTTGAATCTCTCGTGCATTGTAATATACATCAAATTTGAAGACATCCCCGGTGAAAATTTTCTTATAATTTTTATACAAATTGGAACATTTTTCAAAAATATTTAGAAATATTCGAAAAGTTTATATCTTCTCTCAGAATTTTTCATATATGTGAATTCTGAAATATTCTGAGATTTCTCATCCCATAATTAAGAAAAAATATTTTTTAATTTTTTAGATTTTATAACATTTCATCAGAAATTATACTTACAAAAAATCTTAGAAATCTTACGAATCTTCATAATTAATTGCACATATGGAAAATCTTCATAATTAATTGCACATATGGAAAATTCTGAGAAAAGATGTAGATTTTTTGAGAAGTGTTCGAAATAAAAATGTTCGTATAAAAAATGTGATAAAGTTATAAAATTATATAGAAATTCTGAAAAATTATATGAAAAATTTTGAGAAAATTTTTCATCAGAAATATTATTTTTTATTCTATCAATCTTATATGAGATCTGATGCACATATTAATGTATATGTTGTATGTGTATGGGAAAATAAAAATCAAAATTTTGAAAAAATTAATTGTTTAATATGAATAACTTATTAAAATGTACAAGAATTGAATTAAAAAAAATTTTTTTAACTTGCAGTTCCAATAAAATTGAGTCTGAAGATGTTAATAATCACTTTCGGGGTCGTTTGGATGTCCTATTATGACCTTTTGTTCTACATCCTAGATAGAACACTGAATCATAATGATTCCATATGAACTTCATTTGTCGATTTTCAGTAAACACTAATTAAACAGTAATACAGCGTTGATGTTATAATTTCACACTCAACAGGATATAAATAGGACATAATACATATGTTACGTAATAGTTACATTGTTAAGCATGAAATTACAAAGGTGCCTCTACATACGCAAAACGTAATTCAGAATAAAAATTTGCTTTTTCATTTGTTTTTTCATTGCCTGCAATGATTTTTATCTGCATGTACCTTACGTGCGGTAATTGTCATTCTGCGTTAACATTTGTGAACTACATTTTGTGATTTACGAATTATGTATAGAAACACTTTAATATTTATATCTTCTGTTACTGTCAGATTTACTGGATAATATGTATTTAAGATAAATAAAGTTATGACGATGTTTTTACGATGATATTATTACAACTTTTTACCAAGCCAGGTTTGATATCTCGATTTCGAACGCAATTTCGAAAAGCGTGAAAAGGAAAGGAAAAGTTGTAGGGTTTGAAGAGGGCCATCAGATGAGCTACTAAAATTTTGAATTCAGGGCTTTATTGAGCTCAAATGAGCGTACAACTTTTATTTGAAACATTTTTCCCAAAACTAGTAGTTTTAATTTTTTGTAATATAGAACTCACTTTTGCAATATAGAACATTTGCTCACTTTTGTAACTTTCATCTCATTTCAAGATAACATAATCGACCTCTTGTGCTGTATGGGATTCAAAGGGCTCTCATGGACTCTGAGGCTTCAACTTCCGCGAGAGGGTGATTATTATATTATATACGTGGGAGATGAATGCGAAGGCCAAGGCCGCCGTGAAAGAGAAACGTGATAGTAAAATTACGTCGTGCGCATTACACAATAGTCGTGAGAAAAACCGGTTTTCAGAGTCCGGACAAGAGAATGAGCATCCTCGGTGTAACATTACAATCGTCTTCGGGATCATGTGAACGACGAATGCCATCACTCGGTCCAGAAATAGTCTGGACGTAATAGTTGACGATAACATAATTGGCAATGGCGCGATTAATGGAGGGACTTCTTCTTTTGCTTCTTATACAGTCGCCATATCACTTGGCCTACTTATACTTAATTTCTTCGTCGTTCGCGAGTACCGCGCAAGTATCGTCGCCGCCTCTAACGTCGGCTGCAATCTCGTTTCAATGCGAAATCCATTACGCTGCCTCGAGTGTTGCTTCGACGATGATATAAACCGCTCGCGGCGTGTATGAGGAAAATTGCAATTGATTACGAAGATGTTATTTATAAAGGACATATAATTAAGCTTGTTATTATTATTATAATATAAGTGAATATCGATTACTGTTAAATAGTTTACTTTCTAATTCTTTGGAGTGCAATCTCACGCTAAAGAAAATTACTAGCCAGAGTGAAAAAGAATAGTTCAATTTTCAATTTCTAGATCTGGTTCCATCAATGTAGGATTAACTTTAATCTCGGTTTAATTTACTTAAGAATTAGAAAAAGATGAACAGTAAATTAAACCGAGATTGAAGTTAATCTTATCATTGATGGAACTGAAGAGATTTTATTCTTCAGAATGAGATTTACCCTAAAAGTTAGTAGAGAATAGATAAGTTTTAAAAATATGGGTATGAATTCAACGTCATGCAATGTCTATATACATAATTCTCAGCGCATTGGTATTAATATTAACACTAGCATTTCAAGTAGAACACAGAAGTTATAATAATCAAAGAGAGAAAGAGAGAGAGAGAGAGAGAGAGAGAGAGAGAGAGAGAGAGAGATTATAACCTAACGTCATCATGACTTTATTTATTACTTCTACATATACCTAAGTTCATTTTGAAAATGACGTCCTATGACATCATTACGACTTAATTATGACTCTGTTTTACTTGAAATGATGTTAGAATTTAAAAAAAATCTTAATTTTTATATCAATATCATGATGGTGTTAGTATTCTACAAATATCATCAACACCATCATGATGTAGAAAATCCATAGTATTAAATCGACACACACTTTTTTTTAGTGTAGTTTATATAATAGAATAGAATAGAATGAATTATAATTAATTATCACGCAAGAGAAAAATAAAAGGAAAGAAAAGATGAAAAAATTATTATAAAACGAAGAAGAGATCAGAACAATTAGCAAAAAGGAAAAAAGAAAAATTAGGATATTATCGAGAATGACTAATAGAGAAAAGAAAAGGAAGAGTTGAGTAATAAATATGGGAAACAAGATCTTTTAATGGCAAATTCAATGACTTTAAACCGTGAAGAGCGCGTCTTAAATAAATAAATAGCTTTATGTTAAAATATTACCGACGACATTGTGCTTTAGAAAGACGTGCAGCCTAGATCGAAGAAATATGAATATTAATATCGAAGAAAATGCAGCCGCCGCGCACGGATGATGGCATGAATGTGCAATGCAAATACAGCTGACGTGTGCTCACGCGTGCGAGGACATTTGCTGCAATGACAGGAAAGAATGGTCAGCTACGGTTATTATTATTGTTATCATTTTATGAATAAACAGCAAATTGCGGTCTTTCGCCTGCGTAACAAGAATCGTAACAAAATAATCGAAGCGTCACATTCTATGAGACTCTCTACGAGAGGATATAAAGAATTCGTACATTAAATTTACATGCATTAGCCAATGATTTTTTTTTCATCGACTGACCTTATTTGCGATATATTCTGCGAAAGAGAGATTGCAAATTTGCAATGGTTGTCTCTTTGGTTGTCTTTTAGACGTATTTGTTATGGTTTCTAAATCCTTGAATATCTCTTTAGACTCCAGACAATTGTTATTATTTTATTGTTACTCTGCTCTGAAGAATATTTTTCTTCAGATAATTTTTTTAAATTTTTATAAATCAAATTTTTCAGAATTTTTATATAATTTTATAATCTTTTAGAAAATTTCTCCGATTTTATATGAATTGGAACTTTTCAAAAATGCTCTGAAAAAGTCTATATTTTTCTATAATTCTTTATATACCTGTAAGTTCTGAAATATTGTAAGATTTTTCATTCAATCCAAAGAAATCGGATAAAGAATATTTTGTCAGAAATCTCTTCATGAATTTAAAATTCGAAAAATTCTTAAAATTAAGAGATGTAACGAGAATTTCTTTATTTGTTCAGAATTCTTTTAGAATCATTTTTCAGAATTCTTTCAAATTCTTTCTTAACTTCCTGCATTCTCTTCGAAATTTTTTCATACGATCCTAACTTCTTTAGAATGAAATCTCATTCTAAGAAATGAAAATCGAACCAATCTTAAAAAATAGTGATTTAATTTTCAATCTTTAAGAGCCAGTTCCACCAATATAAGATTAACTTTAATCTTAGTCCAATTTACTGTTCATCTTTTTCTAATTCTTATGTCTAATGTAATTAAATTTTCTAATTCTTTCTATCAATATAGTTAATTAATGTAATTTTAATCTTGGTTTAATTAACTCTTCATTTTTTCCCAGTTCTAAGAATTAAAAAAGGTTAAGATGGACAAAAAGTTAAGATGAACCGAGATAAAAGTTAATTTTACATTGGTAGAAACATTGAAGCTAGAAAAAGATGAAGACATAATCGAGATTAAAACCACATTGGTAGAAAACGTAAGAGCGAGATTTTCGCTCTAAAAGTTTCAGAGAGTTAAACATCTATTTTTTTTTTCAATTAAGCTGAGTGTTTTCCAGCAGAGACTCCTTCTCGATTGCGGGATATCACGCACGGCAATAAATGTCGGAACGATAGATGGCGCGCGCTCGCGACAATTGTTCACGAAAGTAGGACGACGACGTTGGTCACGCTCGATGGTTCTTGCTCTCTGGTGCAGGAGAGCAGCGGTAATTATTCGCGCATATTTATTCGCTTGCAATAGAATCCCATTCGATATCAGTGATCAGCAATCTTTGAATTATGACGACGTCCGAAGCAAACTTACGACGCATTTTCGCGCACCAAGTTGCGAAAATTCGCGAAATCCCGATCACGTGCACGCGAACAAAGGAAGAGGACAGATGCACGTGATATTTAATCTGGAGTGCGAATTAAATCATCTCTTGCATGCGTTGAAGCGCGATATGGTAATTTCATACGTTAACTCAGAGGTTGCGAATCGAGCGTTTCCGGATTAATTCACCGAGCGTCGTCTAAGAATACCGTCCGGAGAATTCTAAATGGACTCTAAAAATTTCAGACTGAGGTTCTCAGAGCGTTAAGTCAGTTTCGGAGTTTGGACTGAGACTTCGCGAGAAGTTTATTATTAATTAAGAATTTTTGATAGTAATATTGAGAAAATAAAAAAGGCGAGTAACTCTGAAGATCTATTGAATCATTTAAAGCCGAGCTATTTATATATTTGTCTCCAGCGTTTGAATGATGTTTGACGATTTATATCTCTGGGGTTTATCAAGATTAATAAAATTCATGGATGAAGATTCCAATGAATGGAATATTAGGTTAAATCATCAACGAAGTATCGATTCGAGATCAAGATTAATAATTCAAGCTTAAAAATTAAGATTAATAATTCACCAAGAATATCAATTTGAGTTCAAGATTAATAATTCAGGATTAAAAATCAAGATCAATTATTCAAAAGCATCTATTTGAGATCAAGATTAATAATTTAATTTTATATTTAAGGTGTTTAATATCTACTTAAATTATAATATTAAATTATATTCAATTTGTGTGTTATTTTTAAATTGCTGTTTTTTTTCAGTACGTTAATTTAATTAAAAATTAATGGAGTTAATAGGATTAAACGGTTTAATTCGAGAAAATGTATTACATATTACTTAAATCTAATTTATTATTTATTAAGTGAAGACATTAATACGTAAACATTTATTTGGAAACTAATTACAGAAATGGATTGATTTATATTTTGACACAGGAGGTCAAAAATAACAAAATATTATTTAATTCAAGAGAGTTAACATTTCTTTGATATCTAACAATGTAAGAATGGATATTTCAATAGGTTTTTTTCTAATTCTAATATTTTAATGAGTTTCTTTTAATTTCTTTTTAACACTGATACAAAAAAAGATACAAAATATTTTATTATACGTGAAAATTATATTCTATTTTCTTTCGATACAACTTGAGATCCTCGGCACAGATTTGTGAGAAACTTGGAAGCATATCAAACAATTATTATTTCATTTCGTTTCTATCAGATTGATTCATCAATATTGACCCACGCGGACCCACCTTAACCGGATATGTCTTGTTTATCTTCGTCAATGCAATCCCCTATACGCTCCTAAATTCTTTGACCCATTTTTCGGAACACCTTTTATTTTTCAATGTTATATACGATACTGAGAAAAAAATAGCCTAAATTTAAATATTTATTTGAATACTGCCAACTAAACATTAAACTTATAATAAATAAATATTTACTTAATAAAAAGAAGTGATTGTTAAATCAAATTAATGTTTTTTGTACCAAATAGAGATATTTTTATATTTAATAAATATTTGCAATAAATATTGTGCAG
>Ga0157364_1007858_pt1 | contig 11047 bp, 9 predicted proteins | sample AttsexASBM2_FD_111476 | JGI IMG/M metagenome (GOLD analysis project Ga0157364, IMG submission 111476) | Fungus gardens microbial communities from leaf cutter ant in Ribeirão Preto, State of São Paulo, Brazil - Atta sexdens ASBM2 | ecosystem: Host-associated > Fungi > Mycelium > Unclassified ... | reverse complement strand
TGATTTTTTGCGCTTGGGATTATCGTAATGAACCCATTTTTCGTCCCCAGTCACAATGCGATGCAGAAATCCCTTCCGTCTTTGCCTTTCAAGCAGCTGTTCACAATCAAACAAACGCTGTTCAACATCTCTCGGCTTCAATTCGTACGGCCCAATTTCCTTGCTTCTGAATCATTCCCATGGCTTTGAGGCGTTTTGAAATTGTTGAGTCACTCCCAATGATCGTGCCAATTCTTCTTGATTTTGACACGAGTCTGAAGTAATGCCAATTCTTCGAAAATCTTCTCTCTTCCACCGCTGTGCTAGTCTTCGACGTCAAAATCACCGTTCTTGAAGCGTTGAAACCATTCACGACACATTCTTTCACTAATAGCGGCCTCACCATAAGTATTTGAAAGCATTCGATGAGCCTCAGCCGCAGATTTCTTCATATTGAAGCAAAAAATTAAAACCTCCCGCAAATGACAAGAATTTAGCTCGTAAACTGACATTTTCAATCGAGAATAACTTTATGATGCAGACACAAATCGACTAATGTTTCTATGAAGTTATGTTGACACATGCCCAAGTTTATTGTATGACGTCTATGATCGATTTATTTCGACCACCACTATCGCTAAAGTCATCTATAGGAAAACGGCGGAAGCAAAGTTGTATCTAATACATGTAATTTAACTATTATAGTATTTTTTATTATTAAAAAATTCATTAAAATTTATTTAAAAATTCATTAAAATTCATTAAAACTACAAAAATTATTGCAATATAGATGCATTTAAAATAAAAAAAGAATACTCTCTAAATTCTTTTGAGTGAAATTACTGAATGAAAACAGCTATGTATGGAACAGTGACATGTATGGAATAAGATCACTTTACCTGATAAAAAAAGTTGATAGAGAACAATTAAGAATGATAGGATTTTTATCAATTTGTATCGTTTTCTGTAAGTTTATATTATTTTCTATCGTTACCCTCGTGAGAGCATCACGATTGAATATGCATCACATATGAATTCTACCGTATTTTATCGGATTTTACGAGATTTGTAAGATTTCTAAGATCTAATTCAAATTAGTGAATTTACAAATCATATTCAAAACGATAAGATATTTCTATTGTTCTCTATCAATGTCTTCGCGTAATGAATGACAGGTTTTCTAACCTAACTAATTTTAACGATTAATTTTTCGATTTACAAGGCAGAACAATACTTCTTTTTGCTAAATACGTTCATTTCGAACAAAAACACGTCGAATGAGCCTAGTTTTATCAAAATTGAACATGAAGGAACCAAACTTATAACACTGAAATAAATCTCTAGAGGAATGAAAAATTGCCATTTTTTCCAAAAAAAAAAAAAACAAAAAGAAAGAGTGACATTTTCACTCTTTTTCAAAACTGATTGTATTATCATTCTTTTATAGTGAGATTTCATTCCAAGAAGTTTAAGAGTATTAGAGCCGTCACTAAATTAGTCAATAACTGTCATAACAAAGACAGATAAACAAAAAAATTTGTTGGACTTTGTTAAGTAAGAACTATACTTACTATTTAAATGGAAATCAAATATCTCAGACAATTATATACGATTGTAGACAAAAACTTTAAGAATAAAAATATTTACTTACGTGTATGATTTTTTTTTAATTACAGCATAACTTCTAACACGGACGCCCCAAGATCTCACAGCAAACTGAGCGATAGTCGCCATTATGTGTTCAGTCACGTTTACGGGTGTCACGCGATTTGTTCATAACATAGCCTCAATTATTCTACTTACTTCTATAGCTTACTGACCCCTACTACACCTTGCCTGGTTTCACGTGGGATACCATAACTAAAACATAAGATTTGACTTTTTACTCACCGACATCGATATAATCATGTTCATCGAGCGTGGTACACGCGGTAGCCTCAGTCAATGTTCAGGCAAATACGCGCATTAATAACAAGTGTATGCATTCGTACAATCCATCGAAATCATTGTACTATGATGTGAATAATCTGTACGGATAGGCGATGTGTCAACCATTGCCATACACCAACTTTCGATTGGATCGAAGACGCTGAATTTCGACGACCGCTCCGGATTCTCGTCGATCCGATTATATCGTCGATCTCGAGTCCGCAGCATCTGCATGACCGACACACTGACTTACTTTTCTATCCGATGCGCGATAAGCCACCCGGCAAGCGCGAGGATAAACTTCGCGACGCTGTATGATAAACAGCATTACATCATCCATTACCACAACCTGCAGTAATGTACTCGTCACGGTCTTCGTGTAACAAAGATCCACCGGGTTTTACAATTCGCTCAATCTGCCTGGTTTCGCAATTATATTGAATAAATACAAATTTCAGAACGCACGCAAAAAACGATTTCGGGATAGAAATTAATGACAACGTGATATTTGGCAAAACGGAAAACATTTGAAATCATGTAAATATATAATTAATAACAAAATGGAATGGACCATACATCGCGAAGGCAATGATCGCGAAGCCGAATTTCCACAGTCGTCTTCGCGGAAAATTTGATCGCTGTCGAACTGCGCAAACTCGAGGTGAAGTTCAACAAGCCGATTTACGTGGATATGTGTATTCGACATATCGAAAGTCTGCTTGTACGAATTTCACCACGAGTACATATTATTGATATATCGCGACAAATGCAAGATCATGTACATGCACCGGTAGAAATGATGTTCCCTGGCGTTTGATGCGTGGCGCTACACACTCGTATCGAAGCGCACACGTATTACTGGAAACGCGGAAGAGATGAGGAGCGAAGGGAGAAAGTAGTGAGGAGCGCTCTGATATTCTGTCCTTAACGCAAAGCGCACAATTGAAAGAGAAAGCGTAATTGGACGTGATGTCGACTCGCGATGTCCTTTCGCTGTCTCACATATTTGTTACTAGTACGAGTGAGATACCTCGATGATGCATTTATAAATTTGCAGTGTGCGAATAAAATTAATATTTATGTATATAATAAAAACATATAATAAAATAAAAAAATAAAATTTTTTTTTAAATTTGAATTTATAAAAAAATATGTATACATTATATCATATTTTTTTTATTTATTTTATTATATGTTCTTATATTTAACTGTAAATTTAATTTTGTGATCTTGCGATACAAAATATTAATTTTATTTGCACATTGTATTTATAAAGTGCAAAGCTATTACAATGAGTTTCAAAATTACACAATTAATGTTGTAATTAGCCACAGAAATTTTTTACAGCATTAAAAATTTTTATGTATTATTACAACATTTTGTGCATAATAAAAGTATTATGAATATTGGCGAGCGAAAGACACCGGAGTATCTCACTCGTACTAGTAACAAATGTGTGAGACAGCGAGCCAACATCACATCCAATTACGCTTTCTCTCTCAATCGTGCGCCTTGCGCTAAGGACAGAATATCGGAGCGCCCTATTTTCTCCCTCACGCTTCTCGCCTCCTTCGCGTTTCCAGTAACACGTATGTGCTTCGGTACGAGTGTATAGCGCCGCGCGCCGAACGCTAGGAGATATTTCTGCCGGTGCGTGTACACCGACACGAATTATATACCGTCTTATATACCGCGTCGAATACGAGGATGTTTACGAGACGATGAAACGCGATATCGCTAAATTCAACTGAGCTATCTGATGAACAACGTGTACAGTACGCCTCTCGCGAATAAGAAAGTACCTGGCCTGAAGGATGAGAACAACGATGATAATGACCGAATTCGTGAGACTCAGAGCGAAGATATATGCGGTGAGGACGGATGGCAAGAAGGACACTAAAAAGACGAAAAGAATAACATCGTAGCGCGAACGGTAATGTTCGACAATTACACGCGGTGTTTGAACGAAGAGATTGAAATGACGCGTCATCAATCGTGTATATCACGATCTAAATTACACGAGGTGTACACGACATCAGAATCGAAAATCGCTCTGAGTTCATACGATGACAAACGATATGTCGTACCAAACTCAACGAAGATATTACCATAAGAGCATTGGATATCTTTGTACACATATATATATATATATATATATATATATATATATATATGGATCATTTGTATTATATGTATAGTATATATTACTATTATGTATTTTCATATACATATTGTACTTTCATATACAATAATACATATCGTTTGTTTTTACATTTATACATAGTATTAGTATTTTATGTATTTTAATTTATACTTTATGTATCCTATGTTTTTATCATTTATATACGTAGTAAATAAATATTTATATTAAGTTAATATTTAGTTAATATTTTATGTATTACTATTATTTTTAATTTGCACTTCATGTATCGTATGTTTTTAATATTTATATATGTATTATATACTACTGGTATTTTAATTTTCACTTTATGTATGTACGTTTTCATATTTATATACATATTATATGTTACTACTAAATTTATGTACGCATGTACGTATTCTATCTCAATACATGTAGTTAAAAAATAAAATTATATATTTTGCATCACTACGTGCGTGCGTGCGTGCATGTGGATGTGGTGTGTGGGTGTGAGTGGGATGGGTGTGAATGAGTGTGTTCTGCTTCGTACATATATTGTTATAAATAATTTTATACGCCAAACGAAGATGAATGGGGAATAATAAAAAATATGTTTATATACTTATATTGATATGCTAGAAAGTCTCTGTAAATTTGACTTCTGTAATTTTTGCATTCCTCACACGTACTTTTACAAACACTAATACTATGCAATATAATAACTAATATCATGGAATAGTAGGTTAGACATGTGTTGCGCGCGCATCTGGATCTAATTGTAATAGGTTCTCACAGTGTATGCAATGTAATTCCATAAGCAGATTATGTATAACTATGTGTAATGTATTTTTTTGTGATACATGATATGTAATACATATGACTTATTCTGCTAAGGTTATGTACTATAGTGCAGTTTGACAGGTTAGCATGTACAACTGCGTTCGCGCAAGTACGCGATGATTAGTAGACTAATGCTGTAGAGAGAATACTCTGTAATTTTGACATTTCATTCTTATCGCCCATGGACTAAATTTAGAGAGACTCTACTGTATATGTTTTTATTCTATAAAAAAAATACGCGAATCAAAATTGTATCAAATGGTATTGTTTTTATATATCCATGAATTGTACGATCTATCGAATCCCAGCTACTTGATGTATACCTTGTTTTCTTTTCTGTGCAATACATTCTCTATGAGGTACGTTCGAATGAGTAGCGCGATGCAACTCGTACTCGTAGAACATTCCAGCGATGTTATGGATTTTCCGCGACAATCCTCGAATAGATAAGTTATGATGCACTTTATCAATTGTAAACACCATGGTTCAATTTGGCGTGTAACTCTTTTCAAAAACCGTCTTGTACTTGCTCACGCGTATCGGATTATCCACTTTGAATTTTGTCGGACTAGTGATTTTTATCGCACTATAAACCGTGTCCAAGAGAGTTCGGCGATCGCAGGAGTTATGTTGGCGGGTCGCATGCGATGCTTGCGCGCATGCGACCCGTAATCTGATTCGAGACGCGGCAGCTCGTCCACTTGTACTTGCCATTGAGTGTAAACATCTTTTACATATCGTTTTTGAGCGTGCGATTGAACCACTTGATCATTAACGCTTTCAACGTCGAATACGTGGAATAGTGATTAATGTCGCATTTTTTCAAGATTTTCTGCACATCGGCGTTGTAAAATTCTTTCTCCATATCCATTTGTAAAATTTTTCAAAAATTTTTCGGACACCTTCCACTCGCTTGAATTATCTCAGTGTCAGCCGTCTTGCTCTTGAAGTACGGCCCACGCGTCCTTACTCAACACATCGATAACATATCGGTGTGTAGTAGTGCCTCTATTGAAGCTTGAGACGGGCGCATCTCGATGATATCAGCTTGAGCTCGTCGTAACCTCGGATTATGACGCGCCTTCGCGGAAAATTTTCTTCTCGCCGGAGCGTGCAGTTCCTCGAGCCGATGTCTCTCGGCGTTAACGATCTTTCTCTTTTTTTATGATTGGATATGTAACACAGGATACAAGAAAATGTATTGTTTCTCGCTGACGCCACTCGATTGACTCGTTTTGTCGATACGCGATTTAATTTATAATAAGATCGACTTTACTAAGTTCCTCGACGATCAACAGTATCTCATTGTAGTGAGCGTTGTTGCCCGCTCAGTGCAAAGCGTCAAATAATCGTAGATGATCTATCAGCTTGTTGGGATCATCTCAGTACACGTAATCGATTGTCGTTCAGTGTCATTGCATGAAGTAATTTTCAGATTTCTTCTTTTGTTTCTTGGGTATGATCGACATCAACGACATGATTACATATTTGTACTTGTATCCCCTATTGTTCAATAATTGGCTCTGCAAATGATGCTTGTGTTTGTAAGTCAGCAGTATGCTGTTGTACTTGTTCATCGTCTTCCATTTAGAGGAGATCGTCGGGAATTCTTTTGAAAAATAATTCATAAAGACCGGGTGTACCGGCATATTGTACGCCGTCGATAATTATTGTCATCCGCATCATCCACATCGAAACGTTTATTGCCAGACATTAATCCATTCTTGTATAGATAAATGATGTGCACATAATCTATACTGCTCTTCTGTTTGTCTCGCACTCTTCTGAGGACCTCGACGTACTTTTGAATCAGCGGGCTCAAGCCGATTAGGCAACGCCTATCGATCTTCCAACTGATTTTGAATCTTCGTTGCTAGCGAGTCGTCCATTGTTTCGAAAACGTTCTCCAACGATTCTATCGTCGGTATGATCACCGTACGTGAGATGGAGATTATCAGCTGTACATGATTGTGCGATCTATCATCGAATTTATGCGGGATCGGGGAATGTCTCTCTAGCTTTCTCTCCCTCCTCCTCCTCCTGCTCCGCCTCCTCCTCCTCCTCCTCTTTGCTCTCGCGCTTGAAGACAGACGCTGCATCATTGTCGCGCGCTGGGGCTGTCAACGATCTCTCGCAGCGGTTTGATAGTAGGCTTATTTAATGCCTGTCCAATGCCATGTCTTCCTCGATTCTACCGGTCTTCGGAGCGTGATGTTTCTTGCGGATCGACTCGCTCGTCTTCTCGATCTCTTTCGTGATTTTTTTCACGCTTGCGCACATCAGCCATGCTCTGACGAAGTATCGACAACAACTGGCCACGTTACGGTATCGCTAATTCGTTAAATCCTTTTCTGTATCTCCCGTCTTTAAGTGCATTATCCCTAGAAATCCCTAGAAATCGGTCTATCACTAGAAATCCAATTTTTTTTCGCCAACTGTTGTGACACAACAAACAAAATTTATCGTACGACATGTCGGTATTCACGTGATCGTTGTAAACGATTGAACGTTGTTTCAAGTTGGTATCATTCTGTTTGAATAGATTTACGTATTACATGTTATCCTCGCGTACATCTAAGATAGAAGCAGTAGATGTTCGCGTGAAGTATTCTTTCACCGCATCCTGCTTGTCACATGCCATGTCATCAAAGATAAAAATAGAATTTGGGCGCGTCTCGCTCGGTGGAACGACGTCGATGTTGTTCTAAAACGTAAAATAGCCGATTTCGATAAACATAAATAAATTTTCGAGATATCAATACTTTGGCCTTTGCAGCACTTCGAGTAGACATATACATTCTTGAAACGTATGCTGTTCGGGCTCTCCAGCAAGCTTATGAGAAGCTTGGTTTTACTGTATTCGATGGCAAATGATTGCGCGTATAATATTGCGCTCAGCAGCATTTCACCGTGCTTGCGCTTCTCCGAGTTGCCCCCCATTCGTGATTTCGCGTCAGTTTGAGACGCGTATCGTTATTGGTTGTCGCACGAATTTCATGCTCGCACTAAAGGCTACACGCTTTCGAACGACTATTTAAAGGCACACGAACCCGCAAATCAGTAGCAAAATGTATCTCGCGCTGTGCCATCCTTTCGAGACTTGAGCGCCGAGCAGTTGCAGACTATATACCGAAGGTCGTACTCTCACGTGTGTATGACGATTACGTCGAATACGTCTGGGACAAACTTCCGGAACACATAAAAACTGATTCGGAAATTCGAACCTATCGTTGCTGCGAGCACTACAATCATCATGGCAGCGGACGTCTTATCAGATGTATGATCAGAGCTTCTGCGGACAAATGTGCCTGTTTTTATAAACGATCGACACGCATGAATTTAAAAAGCTTGGTGCTGTGAAATCTCAGTATTAATCGAATACTTTTTCTGTCATGTCGCTGACGCTTACGTTGAGCAGGAAGAGTCCTCGCAGCGAACTATTTTTCTGCAACAGATTATAGTGAATTTACAATTACGAGCAATTACGTGCTCTAGAGATCTTTGAGACTTGTCACACAATACCGAACGTGAACGAATCGAACAACAAATTTTATTTCGCCAAAGATGACACGGAAATTACAACTAAAACAACCTTTCAAAAATTCATTTGTATCTCGTACTTCATAGGAACCCTCATCCCGAGGGTTCGTACGAAGTACGAGATACAAATGAATTTTTGAAACATACAAAAACGTCCACGCCGCGACGAGCTTGAAACCGTTGACGTAGTGCGCGGTGACAATAGCAACAATAACACCGATGACGGTGATGGTAAGGGTAAAGAATACCCGAGTATGCTTCGCGCAAACTACAACACGATGAGATGCAAGATTAGATATGCATACAGAATAAACTTTGACAAGCCCATCAGCATTGAATCATTGCTGAGATTCTCGTCAAAGCGTATACTGCGACCGCGAAGATGGACGTATCGATCAACATAATGAACGTAAATATTATCCGCGTAGAGTATAATGTTACGCGGGCGCGTACAGCAACGGCAAAAGCGTGTACGATACATGAATTTTCGTCGAGCGTGCTGCCAGGATATAAGATATCGGAACGGCCGGCGCAGATCATTTACTTGCTGATTATCGCACGGAGCATTATACGTCGTCGATCAGAACGGAATTGCTTGATTTTCAAAGAGAAGAGATCGTTAGATTGTACATATGACGGCGACAGTAATAATGCGAACGTGAGATGCTGAACGGAGCGCACACAGAGATAACGTATTTTTTACAAGATTGGTGACGTCACAGCTCGATAGCACTCGCTCATCCAGTTGCATCAGAAAGAAGAAGCTTAGCGCGTCGAACATTAAATTTTTTAAATCTTTGGGATTCACGGTGCTCAATATTTGAGATGATTATTCTAAACATTAAAGATGATCCGATCTTCGACGAATGCATCGTCAAGATTGAAATATACAATCCATTCGCCAACACAACATTCGAGACGTACATCGACGAGATAAGAATACCCATACAGCATCAGGATCAGTACATACTGCCGTACGAAAGCTTTCTAAACATCAAAAGAAAACTGATGAAGAACAGAGTGATCGAGAGCGCTAACGTGACATTGGGAAATAATTGCGTCGCGTTCATACTCGATAAGATTCGGTACAAACTTAATGGTATGGAGATTGATCGTAAAAGAAAGCAGGCATAACTAGCACGCTTAAAAACTATGTAACAGTGTCGTCCGACAGAAACGTGATTACCGGCTGGGAAGCGCAGACTACAGCAACCAAATACTTTAATTTCTGTACTGCTCTATGTATTGCTAGGATTCTGCAAAGATTACAAACGCATGATGATCAATGTTCATCACGAGTTAATTTTAATACGAGCGCGCAACGATTGTCTGACCGGAAATTCATCGGCATAGTCGATACTCGAATTATTTAAAGTACAGTGGCGCATGTATTATTGAGATAAATAAGCTGGATATGCTGCGCTTTAGAAAGTGGACGATATCAGAGCACAGTTTTTCTTTTGTGGGATCTATACGAGTTTCCGCTTTTGCAAAGCATAACCAAGCATTGAGCCAAGCAAGACGGTTACTTAGCTCGAGAAGCCGCTTTGTCACTTTCATTTTGCAAGATCGAAAGAACATTATGTCCGAGGATATAAGTCATTCGACGACTGCAAATTAATCAATGCGAAACTCTATTTGAATTCAGAATGTTATTCCTATAATGACTTGAATCTTGATTTCGAAAATGTGCAATTCTATACGACATGTACGCGCGTTTTTGCAAGTGCTACTACGGAGTACGAGTATCTTGAGCCGAATTATCTTTAGCCGATCTTATCTTTACGACTTTTTTATATAATGGCCCATTCAATCATCAATTGCTCTCAACAATGAATCAGTTAAGAGTGACATCGTGAACGTGCAATTAGACTTTGAATGTAAGGAGAGCGTGCCCGCAAATATTAGGTTCGTGGGAAAAAGTTCGTAACTTTCCCGTTAGATGGCATTAAAAAAACGCCACGAACTTTTTCCCATACCTAATACAACAACCTATTGTCTCATCATACACAATCGCATGGTTCAGTATAATCCATTGATAAACATGCAGAAAATCACCTAAGTGCATCTTCCGGCACGGAAGATATATAAAATCTATGATATTCCATCGTAATCGACCATAGTCTTCTTGACAACATGCCTATGTCAACATTCGAGGATCTGTAAAGATTCATCGTTAACAAGAAATTTATCGTACTAAAACAGGGGATCATTTTCACGCATTATATTTTTACGAGTCCCGTGCCATGGAAATTTTTGACAAGATCCGACAGATCTTGCGCTTCCCGGTTGAGTGCTTATCATGGATTACAATGAGAGGACGGAATGGTCCCGTACAGCGAGGCCTGATCATGACGGCTGTATTTGAAGATGATGCTATCATGTACGTCAAAAAACGTGAGAAACAAACGTGGCTGTGAAACTGCTTCTGGACGATGAATGAGAACACATGTATTAGGTATACAACTTTGCTTCCGCCTTTTTCCTATAGATATGGCTTTAGCGGTAAGTGATGGTCGAAATAAATAGATCATAGACGTCATATAATAAACTTGGGCATCTGTCAACATAACCCCATAGAAACATTAGTCGATTTGTGTCTGCATCATAAAGTTATTC
>Ga0157364_1007857_pt1 | contig 11049 bp, 2 predicted proteins | sample AttsexASBM2_FD_111476 | JGI IMG/M metagenome (GOLD analysis project Ga0157364, IMG submission 111476) | Fungus gardens microbial communities from leaf cutter ant in Ribeirão Preto, State of São Paulo, Brazil - Atta sexdens ASBM2 | ecosystem: Host-associated > Fungi > Mycelium > Unclassified ... | reverse complement strand
ATGGTTTTCCTTGTGGCTTATTTCTTTCTCATTTTCTGAAAATTACAAATTTTGGATAAAACACATTTTGAAAGTTTGCATCTCATATATAAATGATAAACTTAGCTAGTGTAAATTATGTTATCGTTTACTTGAAACAAATTATTTTTTCTTTCTACACCGCTTAAGATGCTAAATCTAACCTATGTTTTACATCGATAAATATTCACCTGTATCAGCTCGTCAAGGCTCTCTTGCAGTGTATTTCCTAACGTTGTGTTTCTATACAATTGATAAGACATTTTGTCTGAAATGTCTCGTGGAAAGTAATAACTTCGAATGGCTAAGCGTGTATCATCAACAAACGACAATTTACCTCAGCATATCACGACCAACGACATTCGATGCAATGCTGTCGTGGCGTGTCCGCGCTCTGCAGGCTCTAACCTCTACTCTCAGAAACGAGCGCATGCAGCGCGCAGCGCAGCCTGTGCATCTGGCAGCGCATGGCCTAAATCATTATGTTGGAATTTGTCTTGTAGTCATACGAAGCGAGCACGTACGCAAATAAATCATAATCTTATCTAATAAGAGAATATAAAGAATATACTGTCTTTTTCGATATCGTTTTCGCACCTATGCTTATTTACATATTTACTTTTACATATTTATATAATTTTGAATTTAAGTTTCAGTCTATATGGGTCAATTGTTCCATCTTTTTTCAAATTTTATCTAGGTAAGTAACAACATTACCCAATCACACGCGCTGATTATCAGATTACCTCACTGGTAAAATTTATCAAAAAGTGAAATAACTGGCTCTATATCAGGATAAATTTTTGTGCATTACGTATAATAATATGCATGTTTATGTAATAAATATACGTATATGTTTATTAAAAAATTCACATATTTTACATAATTGCCGTTATTTTACTGTTTTGAGTATCTGCGTAGTAGGTACATTGAAAAAAAAATGATTACAATTTAACTATATAATTTAACTATAATTTATAATCATTTTTAAACCAAATATATATATATATATATATAAAATATAAATATTTAATAGAATTGTAAATATGATTATTATTAACATTAATTAGTAGTAAAAAAATGCAGCTCTTAATTATATAATTATTTTATTATAATCCCAAATATCCCAAAGTTTTTTGTCAGTTTCCAGAATGTTTTTTATTAATATTTAGTAAAACATCTGGCATGTTGTTTGTATAATATAAAATATGCGATTTATAGTTTGCGTCAACAATTTCGAGACATTCTTTTATGTTGATCCTATATAAACTTCACATCGTAGTCAATTACGTGGCATGTCGTGGTAAATCGCAAAGTCGCGTTCAAGTTGCTCCGTCATTTATCTATTGTTATTGGGTAAATGATTCTTGCGCGTGAAAGATTACTGCGAATGTGAAAAAGATATTAAAATGTCATATGGAATCGCTGTTATATGCCGAGTCGTTCATCACAAATTTGATCGAAATTTTTTTTACACATATTTTGTAAAGTTTTTTTTTTAAATACAGCAAAAGTACTGCACAATAATCACTAGATACGTATACGTAATAGTTCGTAATTACTCTTGATGATTATATTTTAATTATTTAATTATTTGATTATATATTTGAATTGACATTCGATATGCAATTCTGTCGTAATGAATATCCGGTAATACAGGTAATGTCGATAGTCGGTAGATAGTATATGTCAAAAATGCGAAGGCTTTAAAATGTTGTAACTTTGCGAAAAAAAATCGTAGCAACTAATTTTTTTTTTAAATTAAAGGCAAAAGTTCGAACTTTATACCGCTGCAAACAGTATTCCCCCCCAAAAATTTGCAAAATCCGAGCATTCTGTCAAATTTTGCAATTTTCAATATGACATTCTCATATTTTGAGAGTTACAGTGATAGGGATGCATTAATCTTAAAATCTGACCATAGCGTCTTAAAGTAGAGAATTTAAGCTAATAATTTAAAAAAAAAACATTTTACGATAATTTTTCGCAAAGTCATCGTTAATTAAAGTTGGCCAATTTTTGCCCAAATTTTTCTATGCCATAATTTTTTTGAGCAGTGTATATATATATATATATATATATATATATATGTGTGTGTGTGTATATATAATATATTTTAATTAAATGATTCACCAGCTTTGACTAATTCTAATATCTATATCGAAACATTTCAAATTTTAAATTATTTCTACATTAATCAGCAATTTTCCATTTGTTTCAAGGTTATATAACGTACTTTCTGTATTTTTATCTCTTTCATTTATTCTCTCTTATCTCCTCCTACTTTTCCTAAGTTATAAAATTTAAAATTATATTTATATTTCGAATTAAATAAAATTAAGAAGATTTCCCGTTAAATACGAAATAAAATATACACAGTAACACATTACATTAACATTATTAATATTTTCCATTAATATTTTCCACTTAATAACATAATTGTAATATATAACACATGTATGTTACATTATTGAATAGAAAATTATAAATTATATCATTAATGTATCGTTACTCTGTATTTAGCGGGCCTAGTTGGTATGTCAATAGCTAGTTGGTATGCCAATTCAGCAGAAAAAGCAATAACTGTTGTAAAATTCTTTAATATGATTGAGCTTGCCTTTAGTTTCTTACTGGATCTAAATGTATGAACTAATCATATTCAAGAATTTTACAATTGCAAATCTGCTTTTTCTGCTGAACACAAAATCATTTTGACATTTCGAGAACGCATCTATTACACTATATATATATATATATATATATATATATATATATACACACTTATTTTGATAATTTTGGATCGTAATTAGTTACAAAACGCGCCGCAAGGTTCATAATCCAGTTCGGAGTAGAATTCAAATCTTTCGCGATTATTATAATCTAAAAGTAAATCTTGCAGGGCGAACAGAATTATTGCGAGTACCTTACAATTATTAAGTGTTCGTCGAAATTAAGAGTATCCCGCAATTTTTGCCAAACGTTTTTATGTAGATAGAGCATACTAAAGTACTACTGAGTCGAAAAGTCCTCTACTATTTTGTAATTTTCGCAATGGTTAACGAAATACTAATTATTAAAAATTGTTAAATATTAATCTTCAATAATTATTTACTCAAATACTATTAATTTTACATACTATTAACTTTAAACAACTTTATTAACTTACAAAAACAATAAGAGACAAAAATTGTTTATTTTCTTCTCATAAAGCTTTAAGAATTTTTTATTAACTTTTTAGTACCACATTTTCTTATTGACAATTATTTTTACCAACATGAGAAAATACGCTATTAAAAAATTTTGAAAAATTTCTCAGAACTTTATGAGAAGAAAATAAGCAATTTTTGTCTCTTACTGTTTTTCTGTAAAGTTGATAGTGTTTGAGCAAAAAATTTATTGAAAACCAATATTTAGTGATTTTTCGTAATTAATATCTTGTTAACTATGATGAAATTGTAAAGTAGAGGACTTTTCAACTTATTAGTTCGTTCTATTTACACAAACGCGCTTGACAAAAAATTGCGAGACACCCTGTATATGCATGTAATAACTATACTATCTAATACCATTTTATAACACGAATGTGAATAGTCATTTTCGACATATTTTTGTCTGCTGAACATCAATTGACAAAATTTGACTATTATGTCACAATTTTGAGGAACATGATATCAAAGAGTACAAAAAAGTGACTTTGAAGGTTTTTATGACATAGTTAGACCATTAAAATTTTTTTCATGGTTTATTACTTAATGCCATATGAAAGTATCAACTTTTAGCTTCAAAATGCATTTTGGTTCATTTCAATATGAGTTTTCCTAAACGGTATGAGAGTCCTAAACTTTTTGACACATCGCTTGTAGGCAGATAAAACAAATTAAACTGAGTCGAAAAGTTCTCTGCATTTTACAATTTTCGTAGTCTTTTTTTATTTATCTAATAAGCAAAATATCTAAAATAGATGTATAAAATAAGATATTTTAAGATATTTTAAGAATTTTAAGTTTCTTTAAGAACTTTTTAAGAAATATTTTTAAGATATTTCATAAAGAACTTTGAAAGATATTTTAAAATGTCTTAATTATATATCGATTTTACCAGCTTATTTGGCAATCTTCCGAAATTAATATCTTGTTAATTATTGCAAAAATTGCAAAAGTATAAAAAAGGCTTTTGATTCAATTTAATCGGATCTATTATCCACAAGCAGTGTGTCAAAAAATTTGGAACACGACAAAACGCAGTGCATGGTGGTGCAATGCATTTTATAACGAAATTAAAAACTAAATGTATTGATACTTCCGTGCGACATTAATGAGAAAAAAATTTAATATTAGTGTTACAATGTTACAAAAACCTTCAAAATTCTTATTTTCTTTAAAATTGTAACGTGCCAGTATCAAATTTTATTAATGGATTCATATTCAGCAGCAAGCGTGCGTGCATGCGTGTGTACTTGTGTTTCATGTATGTGCAATTAAACGGATAAAATATCAGATTATTTTATGTTTAACGACTTTTATAAAAATCTAATACAGGTGCTCTAGTCAAATAATCAATAGTTCATTTTAAGTTTTAAGTATTAAAAGCTATTGCTCTAAAAGTACTGAACAATAGCTTTTAATACTTAAAACTTAAAATGAATAAATGATTACTGTCTTTTAATTTTCACACTTTACATTTTAATACTTTACGCAATTAATTATTGTCTTTTAGTAATAAATTGGTAACAGATTTTTGTAAGAGTGAAGTATTTTTGATTATTCACTCTCATAGATTTTATTGGGTTGTCCGGAAAGTTCGTGCCGATGTTGAAGAAAAATTGAAATGCAGAAAATTTAAATTTTAGTATACATTTATTAAATTATATAGGTTAATCGGCACGAACTTTCCGGACAACCCAATATATATGCACACTTTTTTTAATGTATCAATGTTTCAAGCACTGTACCATGCAATTGTCGATAACTTCAGATCATAAGGTCGCAGTTACATCGCGAAAGAAAGAAACTAAACGCGCCGTGAAAGATGGAATCAAATTCGAATCGTTCTGTATTTTTCGTGCTTATTATAAAATAAATCCCGCGTGACGAACAAAATTATCATAAGTGTCTCAATATTATTGTAATAATGTTCATTTTAACATTATGTATACATAAATTCGTTATATTATGCAATATCACGATGATTTCGACGTCTGCTAACCTGTACTTAGAATTGATCGAAATCAATATAATACGCTATATTATATATTTTTTTTGCCGAAATGCCGCAAGAAGTGTAATTGATGCATGATAATTTTCAGATCAATATTCTTTGTGTAATTAGCTGTATTGATTACATGCTTAGCCGAATTATATTTTAAACTTTTCATCGCGTTGCCGGTAACAGCGATGAAGGTCGCGACACAAACTTTTGTATAACGCATAATACATACATATAATACATAAAAAAATGAATCAATTAAAATTCTTTTCTTCCTTTCAATGAAATAAAGGAATTGATTTTCTCCAATTGATTGATTTTCTTATGCCTGATGCATTATGCGTTATGCAAGAATCTATGCTCCATGTTTAACAATTTAACATATCGGATGTTTCGAGTGACTAAAGTTTTAAGCGATTAAGGAGAGTACAGAATTTTACCGCGCAACTTGTCATGTCGAGAAACATGCGTTTACGTAACGAATATTGTGAAACGAGCCATTCTTATCGATATTGCCTCACCATCTCCTTTCTACAGCGTCCCGAATTTCCCCGACAGAGTCGAGGTAATCCCGGGTTAACGCCGCGGGAGAGAATCAAATCCGTACGAAGTGGGGAGGAATGAAAGGGATGAAGAGGAGACTGCGGAGAAAGGGGTGAGTAAGAGTGTAGGAATAAATCTAACGAGGTAACTCGAACGTCGATTGCCCGCAATGTTTATGCTCTTCTGATTCGTGAGCGGCTGCTTTTATGAGCTTTAAATAGACAATCACGCAACTATCTCGATTTATGCGCTCTTAGAGAATGAACATAGAACAAATTACTTACAGAAATTATTTTAATTTTTTTGTCGCGAAATTATTTCTTGCATTTTTATTAGATTCGAATATTTAGTTGAAGTCTAAAAGTAATTTTAAATAATTTTAAAATTGTCAATATTTCAAAAGTCTTGTACATTACTTTAATTTAATGTTCAAATTTTGAATAATAACAGAATTATTAGAATTATTAATATAAAAGAATTATTAATATAAAAAACAGTATCAAGAATGTACAGAGTACTTAAGAGTCAAATATAACGAAAAATTTTTTAAAACACAACTCAAACGAGAAATATATTTATAATATTCTATAATTAATATAATATTCTATAATTAATTAAAAGATATATATGTATATATACAAGGTGATTTGTATAAAGATCGATTTAATTATTAGCGAAATTTGAAGCATATGCAAAAATGGTTTATATCAACATTTTCAATATAAAGAGGGACATCACATAGTGAAAGTAATTATTTTATGGACGGATGCGCTGGGAATATTTCAAGGAGAATTTTATTTGTTTAAATGGAACACCCTATTTTTAATTCCAGAATTTAATAGCCAATGTCGAGAGCTTTTTAAAACACTATAATAAAGTTATTTTTTATTGAGTTTTTTGAATTAAAGGACTCGAAAGTTACAATACTGCAGGCATTAGCATTATGCAAGATGTCCGATCGACGACTAAAATTTCTTGAATGTTATTTAGGATTATGTCCTGAATAACATTTGTCAAGCTCAAGGCTATTGAAGATTATTCCTCTTATTTTCATTTTTGCACTAAAAATTCATTTTTACATAAAAATGGAAATAAGATATATCTCCAATATTTTTTTATACTTTGATTTTGACAAATGTTATCCAAGATGATTCTGAACAGCATTCAAGAGGTTTTAGCAGTCGATCGGACACCTTGTTAAATGGTAATGCCTGCGGTAACTAACTGTAACTAACTTTCAAGTAACTTATAACTTGAAAAGTACTCAATGAAAAATAACTTTATTATAGTGTTTTAAAAAACTCTCGATATCGGCTGTTAAATTTTGGAATCAAAAGGATGTTTCATTAAAAAAATTGAAATTCACCTTGAAATGTCCCCAACGTATCAGTCCATAAAATAATTATTCCCACTATGTGATGTCCTTCTTTGTATTGAACAAGTTGATATAAATCATTTTTCCATATGCTTCAAATTTCGCTAATAATTAAATCGGTCTTTATACGAATCATCTGTGTGCGTGCGTGCGCGTGCGCGCGCGCGTGTGTGTGTGTGTGTGTGTGTGTGTGTGTATTACATGTTTTGCTCTCACGATTGAGTTTTCTTCAGATATGAAAGTTGTATATGAATAGGTGATGTTACAGTGGACTGAATGTAGTTGAAGAGATAAATTAAATTATGAACATGTTAATGAATTGTTCTTGCAATAATTAATATAAAAAAATTTTAGATACAAGTTAAAAGATTCAAGCATTTTTTAATATCATTAATAATTTTGATATTTTTATGGATTATTTAAAATGAAATATCTTGTAATAAATCGTATATCAATTATCAACGTGTGATACAAAAAAGTTAAAAGTACATATAATATATCGCGTGTATAAAGCATGTAAACCTAATTTTAACATTTTCTGATAAGAATAATGTATACATACACACATATATATATATATATATATATATATATATATATATATATAAATTTTAGTAACAGTAAGTAATCTTTATTTTTTTTATTTTCTCTCTCTCGTTTGTAATATATAAACATTAATTATAATACAAATGTACTTTATTGGCAAATTATTTTTTTCTTTGATAACACATATAAATTTTGATATATATGTATAAGAGAGAGATGTAAATCCGAATTAACTTAATAATTTAATAAAATGTAATAAATGATATTTGTAATATAATAAATTAATTGATATTACATTATAATAATGCAATACAATTAAAAAAGAGGAGAGAATGTATTCTTTATTATATATGTATATATGTTAATAATTATAAGACACATGATATATACTATAAAATATAATAAATATTGTCAAAAGGTAAAATTAGTGAAAAAATTTTTAGTATGTCGAGTAAGAAAATTTAATTAGAATTAATCGCACAATACTTCGAGCAATTTTTAACGTAGCTGCGATGTAATTTTGCGTCAACACGAGTTGTGGCAGGATTGTTTCTTTCTTTTTATAAGTTCGCACGCGCACTGAGTGAACGTAAATGTGAGAAGCCTTATAGCTATTTGTTCGGTTCAAATACTCGAGTAATTGTCGGCGGAAAGTTCGGTTTGCATGCAAAACTTTCTTCGATAAAAGAAGTACAAAGCCTCTCGAGCCGGAAATGAATAAGCAGCTCTCATGAACTTGGTGCACGAAAGTGTATCTGTCTCTTCGCGTACCAGGTGTTTCACTAGATTTATTAGTATCGATCGCAACTTTTAAACAATTTGCAAATCAAAGCTAGAATGCGTTATTTCGTATGACTTGGTCTGATTGTTATATATGGAATAATGGAGAATACACTTAATAGAATAAGTCATTTCAGTAGTAAATTTTTGACGAATTTAAAACTTGGTATCGAAAATATCGGAAATGTTGTTAATCAATAGTCACAATTATATAAAAATTTAAAAATTAAAATGCAAAATTAAAATGCATTTTAAAAAGATGCATGTAGAACTTTAATAAATTTTAGTACATAAAAAATTAATTATGTAATTTAACGTAGATTAATAACAGTAAATTGTTTTTAAAAGAAACCTTGATCAAAACTAAACGGATCGAGATAAAAGCGCTGAGACATGTGGATTGTGTTCCAAAAGAGGTGGCTACATATATGTTATACAGAAAGAAAAAGAATGGTTTGGTTTTTCATAAAGGAAAGGTTATAGCTTTGTGAGTTTCTTCGTGACGGAAAGAAAGTGAGACAAAGTTCGAAACGACGTCGCTCGTAGAATGTGAAGGTGTTGGCGTTATCGTAGAACGAGAATAAGAAGTTAAGAAAGAGCAGGATAAAAAGATCTTCGTAGCAGGAAGGGCGAATGATGGGAGAACGACTTTGGTCCACTGGAAGGTCCCGTTTGTGAAGGAGAAAATGTGAAGGAGGGAGGTTGACTTTTCGGTGGCCGTGCGAGCAAGATAGTCGCATCGATCGAATTCTGTGCGACGTGGAAGCGCAATGAAAGGCATCTTTAAGAGTAGTATAGCAGAGTCTATAATAGGGGGTGAATGTAGACGTCGGCGAAAGACGGGGGGGGGGGGGCTTACGCGCGGGCGCAGGGAAAAACCCGTCCGCGTGACTATTTATGTAGCTCGCCTTTCAGAAACTTTGCAAGAACAATTTATTACGAATATATACGTGCCATTTTGGGGGGGGTCAAAACTTTATTATGACACTGAGAACTTTATCTACGACTAAAGAGACGCTTCCTTTATCGATAATGGGATGGTGAAACCGGATGTAGCCGGAAGGAAATCAAAGGGAAAGCATTTTCAATAATTTTTACAAATAATATGACAAACGTTTATATCTATTGTCTTTTTATCAAAGTTGTATTAAATATGATATAAAAATATGGAGGTAATAACGTTAAAACATAAAACGTGATTTATCTTTATTAGATCAATATAATATAATTTTTAATGAACTATTTTTTAATCAATAATTAGTATTGTATGGCAAATATTAATATCTTCTACAATTAATGGGAATTTAGTAACAGTAATGTCCATGTATAATAATAAAGATTTTATTGACTATTTATTAAAAAATATAATTACGTAAATATTCATATTTGAAAATGATAGAAGAGAGAGAGGAAGAAAGTAAATTATTTCATAACAATTTTAATTAAAGAAAAATCACTAATACATTTTTTAAGTTTTATGTAGAAGAAGATTTCTTTTTTAAAGGAAAATTTTCTTTCATTTCTTACAAAGTCAATTTTAGTACATTTCGCTAGTAGGACTGGGGTATTAGGTCAATGCTTTTAGAAGTTAAACTTGGTGATCTATAAACTTAGTGATTTGATTAAGCGATAGCATGTCGTTTGGATAGGTCAAACTGACAGAGGCATGGACTCTTGTAATTGGTTAAATGGAATGCACCATATCTACGTATACAATAGTAAAAAAAGTATATACATATATAATAATAAGAGAAAATTCTTTAAAAATTAATTAATTTATTATGTTATATTAATGGTGGGTATTAAAATAGTTACATTAAAGTAGAATCCAAAGTGATATAGTTAGTAAATAGTAGATAATTCTTCATAATTTAGATAGATAATTATTTTTGTTTCATGTATTGTATAATAAATCGAACAAAGAATCGTTCTGATTATGAAATAATTATGACATGATGAATTATTGAATTAAAAGAGACATGTTATAAGGAAAATGACAAAATCCACTTGTCGATTTGCTTGAAATTATATTTCTGCAATGTAACCATATTAGAGAAAAAAGGCAAGCAGGAAGGAAGGAAAGAAGGAAGAAAGAGGAAAGAGATATTAGTGAAAAGGAAAAGGAGATTTCCGAGTGGCGAAAGAAATAAACGAAACAATGATTGAAAAGGAGCGAGTAGGCGAGATATATAAGGTGTATATATGTATGGAACGATCACATCAAATATCAGGATTGTTTTTCTCGAAAGTAAAATTTACATCGGTTTTTTAAAATGAAAATTAAATTAACTATAATTATTAAAAATTTTTTAATTTCAATATTAAATAAAAATTGTAAACCAATTTTATTACAAAATTTCTTTAAGTATTAAAATAAGATTTATTTTAATTGTATGTGTTATTTTATTTATTTATTTATATTTTTAAAATTTAATTTGTTTAATCATTATGTATATATAAAGTTATAAATTTTGATAATTATACATGCACATATATATATATGTATATATATATATATATATATATATATATATAATATATATATATATATATATATATAATTTATATATATATATATATAT
>Ga0157364_1007856_pt1 | contig 11051 bp, 3 predicted proteins | sample AttsexASBM2_FD_111476 | JGI IMG/M metagenome (GOLD analysis project Ga0157364, IMG submission 111476) | Fungus gardens microbial communities from leaf cutter ant in Ribeirão Preto, State of São Paulo, Brazil - Atta sexdens ASBM2 | ecosystem: Host-associated > Fungi > Mycelium > Unclassified ... | reverse complement strand
ATTATTTTTCCATTCAATTTCATGCAAAAATAATGGATTTCTTTTTACTACGCCTAATATATATATATATATATATATATATATATATACATATACATAAGATCGCTCTCTAAAGCTTATTTGAAAGTAATCTTTTCATTCACTGTAAAAAACAATTTTTTTCTTAACAATTTTTTGAATCAATGAAACATAAAACTTGATATCACAAGAAATAATATAAAATTTGTTTGAATACGGCTTCCGGTATTCGTTTTAAGAAATCATTGAGCAAAGTAAGTAGCGAAGTAAGTATATTTTTTTGACCGACGACAGTAGCAAAGGCGGGAAGCATTTTATATGGAGCATTTTATAAAAAAAACTTATATAAACACTTATATAAAACATTAACACTTACGGAATATCTTATACTATATAAAAATGAAATAAATTTTCATAAAAATTTTCATAATAGTGATAATAATGAGTACTAATATGCTCATTAAGTTGAACACAATTGTAGTCGAAGAACGTCCTTAATACACGTTACTTGACTCAACTTGTATGTTGTTGGCTGAAAACTTGTTTTATAATTAAAAAATCGTAAACAAAACAGCAACTTGAACAAAGCAGTTAAAAATATACTATAATAACATATGTTAAAAGACGTATTTAGTTTTTATTAGGTTGCCTCATAAGTTGCCGTTTTTTTTAATTTAAATTATTTTTCCGAATTGATATATAGCCAAATGAGTTCAAGATGCCGTCATGTTACTGTCAGTCATTACAATAGATGTCGATAAAGTAGACAAAATGCTTTCTCATTATGCGTGAAATGTTGCTAACTTACGTGATTTCTAAATTTGATGATAGTGAGTTGATAGCATCTTGATGGCAAAATATATGCGACATCAATTTGTCATTATATGTTGCCGGCACGAAACTATATATGAAATGCGAATTCATCACATGCCATTTTGCTATCAACAATATTAATTTCCAATGTTTGCTTTTGAAATTGTAAACTGGTTTTTTTGCCCCCATTCCCCCTAGTCAAAAATGATAATGAAATCGGCATCGATGTTGCTAATTCAGTTTGCACATAAGATTCCAGCACACAAGATATCAGCAAATTGCCGCAACTTCACAACTTGTGCAGTATATTAGTTTGTCTGATATGCTAAATTACTTGATTATCTGGCAAAATGTCATATATTATTCAAAAGCTTTTTTTTTTACTCTACATGCCTGTTTCCATTAATTGTCTTTATATTTTAATTCATTACAAATTAACTTGGCGGAAAATGTTGAATTTGAGGAAACAACGACAACTTATGAGACAATCATCCAATATTTATCACTTTAATTATCACGAAGAAAAGAACACTTAATAATTTTACTTTTTGTATGTATTACTTTTGTATATATTAATTAAGAATGAAAAAGCGTACGTGTTCGTCCATTGACAGCCAAACGTGAAAGATATATTCAGTATTCAGTGCAGTAGTTTCCGTCTTCATACTATCTTATACAAATATAGATATGTTAATACGTGTTTTGACTACTGATTGTAAGATATTTGTATGTCCCAAGTCCCAACTTACATCAGTGCTCAACTAGCCTATTTTACTCTACATTTAAAAAGTGAAAATTTAAAACTGATTTGTATGAATCTGAAATTCCAAAAAAGATAATATATTGATTATGTGTGTAATAATGATGATAATTAGATACTAAGCTAGATTTTAAGCTAATAAGGTATATCGATAATTTTATATGGAAACAATCCATTCTCAATTACAAAGATTATAATAAAATATTTTTCATTAATTGTACTTTTCGATTTAAGCTTAAGGTTACGCTTAAAGTTACGCCTAAAGTTACAGTAGTGCTGGCATTAGCATTACCTAACAAAATTCTGCTCTCAAATTCTACTCAAGTCATGACTTCAATAACAGTTAAGATTAAAATATTTTTGAAAGTTGTTTCTTTAATTTTTGTTTTTAAAAAAAAATGAAAATAAAAGGAACAATCTCCAATGGCTTTGATATCTTAATTAATATTAAAGGTAATCCTTTATAACATTTAAAAGATTTTAGTCGTCGATCAAATTTTGCGATACTAATGCTGAAGTGTTATAACTTTTAAATTTTATAACTCGAAAAGTACTTAATAAAAAAATATTTTAATATAGTGTTTTGAAAAGCTTGATGTAAACTGCGAAAATATGTAATAAAAAATAGAGATTTTATTTAAAAAATTCTAAATAATCTTGCTCTAACCTTGATAATGCTATCCAAGGTCAAACTCTTGCAGCACAAAAGTTGCAGCAATATTGCAGCATTAATGCAGCGATATTGCTGCAAGTTCCGTGCTGTATGGGAACCAATGATATCATCTTATATTCTTCTCGAATTCACAAAACTTTTATCTGAAACATTTTTCGACATAACGCAATGTTTCTGAGATATTTAAATGGATTTTTAAAATAGGATACAGCTTGTATGTAAGTTTTTTGTTTTACAGTGCATTTTTACACACGAGAATATAATTTAAATAATATATAATAGATATCTTTACTCTAAAATCTTACAAATATGATAATTTTAATGATTAATTTATAGCATATTTTGCACAAAATTCCGTGTACAGCATTGTAAAAATTATTTGTCTCGTCATAAACAAGACATTTGCATAGTTAATTAAACTTAACTATATAATATACGTGTACGTACCAATGTTATTTCCGGTGCATAAGAAATGATAACATATCTCTTCAAACTTATACTAGGTAATTATGCATATATGCCACGTAATGAATACGTACGTATCGAAGATAAATACAGATGCTAGAATAAATAAAAGAATTAAATCGGTATAGGAAGATGAAGTATTCCTTTGTCATTTCCCTTTTTATTTTTTTATTTAAAAATAGTTTTATTTTTTTTTTTTAATTTTATTTTTGTAATATAAATTAGACAAAATACAAAAAATCTGAAAAGTTATAAAGTTCTAAATTTTGTAACACAATTATATCTATAACATACTCGTAACCAATAATCATTTAGAATCACTTTAACAAACTTCGATTAATTTAATACTGTTTAATTAATCTGTTTTATTAAATAATATAAATAAAGCTATTAAATTAATTAATTGAATTATATTCAATAATTATATTCAATATGTATTGAAATTCTGTTTCGCAATGTACTGAAAAAAAAGATTAAGAATAATAAACTGTATATTAAAGATTTGTCTTAAAGCAATTCAATTGGCAGAGTTAATCGTTGATTAAATTGATCAAAGTTTGTTGTTCGAAGCTACCCTTAACTTTTTTTTTATCTCTGAAATCGATTCTAAATTAAACATAAAGGAAGAGTGTTTTTTTGGACCACGTCAAAATCTCTTCAAATTCTGCTATTTTATTCCTCTCGATGGAACTCACAACCCACTGGAATCATTTATTGTCCAAGCAATTAGGTGCTGAGATTGAGGCATTCTTACATCGCAGATTTACATGGAATATCACGCATAGCTACAGTTCTGCTTCATTTTATCCCGTTATCAATGAACCACCATCACGTCAAAAACTACTCGTATATATAATGCATAAAATATGTCAAAGCGATTATTTTATCCCTTTGCTATCACATTGAAATCGAGCTCTGTATTAATCATTACATTTTATTTTGACCAAGTATGTAAATAATATTGTTGCTTATAAAAAATTGAACAATAAAACTGTAGTTTAAAGTTAATTTAGAAAACTGAGGACATTTAGAAAATGTGTTAAATATTAGAAAGAAGCTACTTCTTACATTCTGTGCTTCTTCTTCTTCCTGCGTTAGACTTCTGGCTTGTGTTACACTTCTCTCAACAATTGTTCATAATGCAATTTAACAATAAAACTGAATCATGAAAAATAATGCACAACTAATATTGTAGAATGTGTCAAACTCTAAATTGTTGCAAAACTAAATAATTTAATATAGGAAAAACAATCGCTAACTAAACAAATGAACACCAATAGCACATAATACTAAAATCTATGTTGAGAACGCTAATCGAATAAAAAAGTAATAAACTAATAGAATTGAAAAAATAATCGCAAAATTAATTATCAGAATATTTTGAATAAAGCGAAAGAACTTTTCTACTATTACTATTATGCCAAACTGTACTACTCTAAACTGTTGTGAAAGAAAACAGTTGAAAAGAGAAAAACATTTACTTACGGATTATTGTTATTTCTACAATTCAATAATGTACGTTTCAGTTAAATTCTAGCCTTCTTATCGAATATTGAGAGTTGCATTTCATTGACTGTTGTGTACGTGGATTCCATTGGCTAATCTTCATACATTTTTCTTCATTCATTTGGCCGCTCGATTGGTGACCTAGATGGTCTCAAGAAATTAAGAATTTGAATATAATATTAATTGTAATATGTTGAATAATAAAAAAAACGGAAAATAAATTGATGTAAAGAATTATCTCATGAGTCAACGCATAAAGATGTAACAATAATCCATAAGTAATTAACACATTTGAATGTGTATATAATATAAAAATTGGAGTGTGTCATAATACATCGATAAAATAAAATTAGAAAATGTCAATAAAATAAAATTAAAGCAGCGATGTTGAGGGTTGCAAATCTCATAGTGAAATGAAAATTAAATGACTAAATATGTTTGTCATTTGATATAAATGATCAGTAATTAGTCAGAAAATAACGATAACAAGGATTCATAGTTCCATGTCTGTTTTTAAATTAATGCCATTCTTTTGAAATACAACTCATAAAAATGTATTCGCTGATGAAGGCTTGAAGTTAGCCGAACGTCATTTAATTATTATAATATGTATTGGGTTGTTCGGAAAATTCGTTGCCGATTTTGAAGGAAAATTGAAACGCAGAAGATTTAAATTTTAGTATATATTTATTAAATTATATAGGTTAGTCGACATTATATATTATTTGGACGAGTTTAGTTATTTATGAGCACCACTTACAGCACCGATTCCTAATCGCCCAACTTATTCATTATTTAATTATTATTGTCATAAGGAATCTTATTTTTGTAATTTGTTATCTATAGTTTATATTAAAAATTTTTAATGCAGCGCTTATTTTTTTTACAAAAAATCTGATAAAGAATTATTTCCTTTTTCTAAAAAAAACAATGTTATTTTGTCCTTGGTAGCAAGTAAAGTTAGCAGGAAAATATTGAAAAATATATAAATGTAACGGTTAAATTAATTTATGCTATTAATAAAATTTAAATTTTTATAAAATTTAGATTAAAGATTAAAAACGCACAGATTTATTTGAACAAAAATAATAAAAACTATGAAATCTTCAATGTTATCTTCAGGTTGTCCCTGAATATAATTTGGACATTTCTAATGTACGTGATTTACCACAAAAGAGATATAATCATCCGTAATTATATTAATCTTTTATATAATTTTATTTTAACACAAATATATTTTGCAAAAAGCATTATATTATCTAAATTTAAATATTAATTATTATATAGAAAATACAATAATAAAATAATAATAAAATTTTTCAATTTATAATAAGTTAGTAATTAGAATTCAGATTAAATCGTGTAAATATTTTTATTAATTTAAAATATTTTTAATTCGTGTTTTAAAATTTTTAGTACTATAAATTTTTATTTAGTAACATAAATCACTGACAAGCATTTAAATTCTATAATGAATCATATACAGGGCATTAAAAAATCATGTCTACATCCATATTTTATTCATAGTCCTTCCTTATTTTAAGGATCGAGGAAGGATTCCTCGATTTTCTATGAAGGATTCCTCGATTTTCCAAGATCTCCTTGTTCATAAATAAATCTCAAGTCTGTCTTCCCGAAGGAAGGAACATTTTAGGGATTTTAGTAACCTATTGAGGATAGCATGTCATAATATATATAGTATATGCATATCTAATATCGTGAATTACGAATAATAAAGGTTATAAAGGCATTGTTGATTAAATAAGGTCGTGATTAAACATTTTATAACAGTAATGAACAAAAATAAAATAATAGCGGATTTAATTGGACGTACTCATTGTGCACTGATGCACATTAAAACCGCCGTACACAAAATAACGTAAATATATGTTTATAAATAAACATAGAAATCAATTATTTTACAATTAAATTGTGAAATACTCAATACATTTTATTGTACTGTTAGATAAAATATATATTTTATAATTCGAAATATTTGCATTTTATTTTTATACTTAAATTAGTGTACAACGGCTTTAATATGCAGTGCTTCCAATCGAATTTCGCCATAATGTTTATTATACGAAGAAGGAGAAAATGGAGGAGAAGTTTATTTCTGAAAACAAACTATCAAAAATAATTATCGATGCGTTAAATTTAAATTGTATAATAAAAATTGTATAATAAAAGAAAAATTTGTAACATATACAAAATTCTAATGAGAGAAAGTGCTAGTGTATGTAAAAGAAATTTTAACATTTATAAATCAGCGATATTGGACAAACGCACAGACAGCAACTATTATTACCTTTTTCGCGTTGATGGAGAAGTTTCATTCAATGTATAGACTATAGCAAAAGATGCTTTATGTGCTATCGTTGTAGAATTGAAATGCATGATTGACATTTGTATGATAGCTCTATTTTTGCTTCTACTATAGCGTTTAACATGGCGACTAAAATAACCAATCCAAGAACGAAATAGCTCTTGCTCATGCGCTGTATGTACTCAAAGTTGCTGAATTCATAAATATCAGAGTTGTTTTTTTATAGCTGGGGCCTGCCTTCTATTATTTCGTGGCTGTGCTTCCGATCTAAGCCAGCAAACCTTTACGTAACCATAAATTTTCAGTACTGGCAATATATCTCAGAATACCCTGTATATTTGATGTAGCAGTGTCTAATTTTTTATATTCAATATTTTTGAATATTAAGTTAAAACAAAAAAATACAACATATTACTTAGATCAAATAAAATTATTCTTAAATGAGAATTTGTAAATGCATATCACTTAGGCTCAGTTAGTATAACGTGTATAAATTTTATTTTAATTAGTGCAATTTTGTGATATTATTTTTTTAAAGAGAATAAAAGTTATATACATATTATACATATTATACTATACATATTACAGTATACTACTTGAAATAGGAAGAATGAGAATACAAAGAAACGTATCATTCGGGATTTATTTTTTAAAAATAGCTGCAATTATTTTTCAAGGAACTTATACTTAATATCTTTATTATTTTTTTAAAGATGATTTTCTAATAATCTTTTTTTATTAAGAGAAATTTAAATTAGTACTAAACCTTATATTGTCGTAAAACTCTGTTGTATTAAAACTTACGTTGTTGCTAAAAATACCATCATATTTTTTATATGACTTGCTAATTTTTTACTTTTTTATGTTTTCTATCCATTTTAATTTTGAAAAAATTACATCATATAGATTACATAATATAAAGATGTAAGATAAAAAAGAACATTTGGATATAATTGTTAAATAATGTTAAATAATGTTAATAATGTTAAAACAGTATTTTATTTTATAAATTTATGTTTATGAAAAAGTTACAATTTCACTTTTCTCTCTTTGATTAAAAAGAATTAATTTACTACATGGCACATTAAACTGTAAAATCACTTTGATTGATAATGAGACTTTACAGATAATAATTAGAGATAGATTTCTAGGATGATATTTTTTTCTTTCCCCTTCCTTTAAATTTATTACTCGCGGTGGGAATCGCACATTAAATCCTCCTTCTAGATACGTCTTTGCTTACACTTATAATCAGCAGTACGAGATATGAGATCAGTCATAAAATCGGAGTTCAATGCAGAGTCTGTTGTATATACAACTGATGAAGTATTTAATTATATATCATGTACTTGTGCTATCTTGTAGTATAAATATCAGCTCTTTAATTAATGAATTGACCACGAAGCTAATTTCATGAAATGTCTAGCAAAATGGTGAAAATAAACGATAAAAATAACGTTGCAAGAATAATGGATGATTGCAAGATCCATATGGAGGAATCAGAAAAATTGCTGGAACCTGAGAAATCGCGGAACGAGCAAATGTGCATCGAATTCAACGACCTTTGTTATTCAGTTCGTCGCAAAGGCAAGTTCATTTGTCATCTCTATAAAAGTCGAAATTTTTTTTTGCATCTCAGTACCCTGACAAATTTTTTTTAGCGATCGGAATAATAACATGTTATTGACGTATATATTGTTATATATCGTCACTATATATATGTTGTGTCACGGTACATGTAAACATATAATACTGTCATGTTTTGCATGCCAAAAGCATCCGTCGATTCACGAATGTACATTGCAGTGCATTAATTCGCTGAGTCATAATAGCAGCCCGACTTATCGACGTTTATTTTCTACTCAAATATCAACTTTACAGAAAAACTTCAAGAGACAAAAATCATTTATTTTCGTCTCATAGAACTCTAAGAATTTTTTATCAACTTTTTAGTACTTTTTAGTACGCATTTTCTTATTTTCGATAAGTCGGGCCACTATGATTCAGCGAATTAGTGCACTGCACTGTATTTCATTCACATTCAATTAGATATTATAAATGTTCGTATCTCAAACACACTTCTATATAGAAGTTTGTGTAGCACCAAAATTTTTCAGAGATATTTCTCAAAAATATTATAAATGAAAAATGAAACATTTAAAAGTTGCAAAGCATATCTATAATATTTTTTGAGACAGAAACTTCTGGAAAAGCAAAATATTCGCGATTCTTGCAGTTAAAAGATTTATAAAAAAGTTGCTAAAGGTCATTTAAAAATATAATCTTTTTGAAAGTTGCTAAACTAGTTCGAAATTTAAATTTATTGAAATTGCTAAAATATATATCATATAACTATAACTTTATATAACTATAACTATTATATAACTATAACTTTTCTGAAATACGTCAGAAATGTTGTTGAAAATTTATTAAAATAACTTTAAAATCTTAGGAATATAAGTTTCATCTTGGAATCCCATTTTGGAATCTCATTGTCAAAGAATTATTTCAGTAGAAGACAGATAAAAAAATCTTATTATGTTACGCCTTTTATTCTAATCTTTAAGGCATTTTATTTGTGAGAAATAAGAACTCGTGTCTATCTAGTGGCGTACAGAAAAAGAACACAGATAAAAACTGATTCAGCAAATCTGTCAATAATTGTAATATATGGACAATTAATTTTACAGTACGTTAGTATGTTACAATGGCAAAGCTGACAGCTGAATAATATTAGCGATTTGTTAAACCATCAAATCTTCTTAGTAATTGATGTTGATTTCGCGCAGTAGGCTATAACTTTGTACGACTCAATCTAATTTTTTTTTCATGCGGTGTTCCGCATACTATTGCTTATGGAGATTTTTTACTCTATACTTATATTTGTTTCCAATCACTTATATCTCCAATTATTTTTCTTTATCTGAGGCAGTTTAATCCTCAACTACATGTTTCGTTTTAAAATCTTAATTTTTGGATGTCATGGATCTCCATGTTTGAATCTCCACGGCATTTTTTGACTGGTAATTATCACGAATCTCGATAGAAAATATGATAAATGTCTATAGGAGAGCACTCTCCGATGATCTTAATCTTGACATGTGGTCAAGGTGATGATCCTGAGTGACCTTCAGAAGATATTAACGTCCTTCGTTAAAAAATTATTAACAATCAAAGTTGTTAATTATTGTATAAGGAGCACACTTTTTACGCAAAGCTACTCTCATCCTCTTCCCTCTCCCATTCTTAAAGGGTGCACGACTTTCATAATTGTACTACTGCTGGGTTTCAACGTTGTGCAACAATACAATTATGAAAGTCATGCGCCTCTTAAGCAAAGAGGGAGAGGGCGGAGGGGGGGGAGTAAGGTCGCTTCGTGTTGAAAGTCAAAATCTACATAGAATAGTATTTAAGCAATGTATGTAGCAGAAATATAATATAATTATTTTTGAAATTTTTTTTTAATAGTAACTTTTTAACAAAGGACAACCGCGGGTTAAAATCTTCACTCAGGGGGGGGGGGGGATTGTGACATATGTCAAGGTCATCGGAGAGTGCTTCTCTATATTAGACATTTACCAAAGGAAAACATGACTTTAAGAAAAAAAAATATGTTATATCGATTTATTCTAAAAAGTATAATTATTTACACGACTGAAATGGGGGCATTTTTACACATGCTCGGAAAAATTATATCAGATGCAGATTTCACATGCATGTTCATACACTTCTCTTTCTTTTGTAAAATTATTTTTTAATGTAATAGAAATAATAACTGTAATGTGAAAACATAAAAAATAATTAAAGGGATAATTTTCGTATTGTTTGTTTAAAAAAAACAAGTTGTAAAAAAAATTGCTTATACATAATTGTGTATAATTTTATATGTAATTATACATAATTAATTTTTTTTATATTTTTTTCAAACTTGATTTTTTTTAAAACAAATAGTAAAAATTACCTTTTTAATTATTTTTTGTTTTCACATTATTATTATTATTTTTATTATACTAAAAAATAATTTTACAAAGTAAAGAAGAAAAAGTAATTTTAAGAAAGAAAAGAAGAAGGATGTATGAACATGTATGGACATATTTCATACATAATTACATGTTTATGAATAAAACTGAGAAAAAATATAGTCAATTTTAATAAATATTTAGTTGAATACTGCCAATTAAATATTTATTAGATATAAAGATATATATTTGATACAAGAAACATTTGATTTAACAATCATTCTTTTTACTGAACAAATATTTATTTATGGTAAGTATAAATGTTTAATTGGCAATATTAAATTAAATATTTATTAAAATAGACTACATTTTTTTCTCAATATATTTATGCGTGTTTGTGTATGTTTATACATATATATATATATATATATATATATATATATATATATATATACAATTTTTTTTCTGGAGATCGGAGTTTTTGTCTTGAAATCGAAATGTCGGTTATTCACACCTGTTTTCATTTTTATT
>Ga0157364_1007853_pt1 | contig 11053 bp, 9 predicted proteins | sample AttsexASBM2_FD_111476 | JGI IMG/M metagenome (GOLD analysis project Ga0157364, IMG submission 111476) | Fungus gardens microbial communities from leaf cutter ant in Ribeirão Preto, State of São Paulo, Brazil - Atta sexdens ASBM2 | ecosystem: Host-associated > Fungi > Mycelium > Unclassified ... | reverse complement strand
CAAGTTATATTGTTAGCTTGGGCTTGTACATGATCTCCATAATCCATGGAAGAAATAGCAGAATTAATAAACGTTCCTTTGGAACTATTGAGACTCAGAGAAGTTGAATGTCCTCTGGGGAAATCAGTTTTAATATACATTGAGGATTTTAAAATAGTATGATGCAAGTAAGAGAGAAAGAAGCGATGATGCCTATTTAGGTAGCTGTATAGCAATAATAAATAACATTGTAGTGTGATATTCTCCAACATCTAACATTCAGATCCAAATATATAAAAAATGCACTAACACATGCTTCTGGATAGTGAAAATAGTGTTGATTATATAATTAAAAAGATTGGAAACCAATCACCATCCAATTGTCCTTTGATTAATATTGAAAAATGAGTAATAAATGTCAGGATGATTCAAAGAAAGAATTCATTTCTATAACATGTATCACTGAGAAGTCCTTATCTATTCAGTAATACTTCTCATCCTAGAGATCTATGACTGACTATCTCTTCTCTCTCTTTAACCATCATCTTGAATGGTAGCACCTTTTAGAGATATTGGGAATATAACATTTTATACTTCAGCTTTTCAAATATCTACTTTAAATATAGCTTCAGAATTTGATATTGATATGGATATGAATAATGGTTCTATTGTCAACAATATCATCTATGGTGAAAGTGGTGAGTATGACAAGGTGAGAGGCCACTCTCTAACTCCTAGAGTATATAGTTCTAGGTCTATTTCATCTTCAATTGTATCAAACTCTGGAAATAAATCTTACCATGACAAGGTGCAATGAGAAAGCAATAACATGGTTGAGAATAATCCTGTTACAATGTCAGAAAGCCACAGCTCAAATACATGACCCCTCCAAGTCAAGCACATGGTGTCAGCAATGTCAGGAGTATAGTATGAAGTACATATATAGTACTAGCCAGATATCAAAGCTAAGCTTGACATTGCACACTTTTAGTGTAACTGGTTCAGTGGCTGGTCTGTTTCTAATATAATATCGAGCTTCCAAGCAGTTGGCAGTTCAACTCCTGGTAAAACCATTCATTTTAAATGAACAGTTGTTAGTATGAAGGCGTGATGTGGCCAGGAGTGTCACTAGGGACAGTATCAGTTGCTTAGCTACATATCTCTATTAGACTGGATACTCTGTGAAGCAGAGTTTACTGGGTTTTTTAGAAACCCCATAAGACTGTCAAGGCTCTGAAACCACGACACATGGCATAACCCTTGGGTGTGGCTACTCATATAACTTCTATGTGGGAACCACATGCCTTGAAAGGGGAATACTATTAGGAGTATAGTATAAAGTACATATATAGTACCAGCCAGATGTCAAAGCTAAGCTTGACATTATGTACTTTTAGCATAACTGGTTCAGTGGCTGGTCTGTTCCTAATAAGCAAGACGACTGATACAACTCTCAACATGAGACAAAAGTGTGGACATAACATTGCACCTACTCTCAACAATAACACTGTAGACAACAACAGAGACATAATCAACATCTAATTGAATTACAATATCAATCAGGCTACGGACAAAGATTCTTGAGACAGCAAATTTAGGGTGATCTCTTTGCATAGGTCAATGAAGCACCTGGCCTCCAATATCAAAAATATTAAAGACTCATTGCATAGAATGCAAAAATATATTTTGGGTAAGGTGATTGATGGTGATAGAGCTAATGACATCAAGGATCTCGAAGATGTTAGCAAAGCAGCATGGAGGTTCATCATGGCCCTCTACAAATCCCATTGGGATAGTTTACTAGTTAACAGTACAAACAGGATGTTCAGAAACAACATTAAATCAAAGTTCAGTCCTCAAGTCACTAATGAACCAACTATTATACAAGACAAAAACACAGTTAAGGTTTCATATATATCATCTCTTCCTCCTTCCATTCTGGTGAAAATAGTCAAAGAGGTAAATGAAATTTCAAAGTATTTTAAGAAAAATTCATCCACTACTGCAAATCATAAGCACAAATCTTGGCTAACTCTTCTAACTCTTCTAATATAGCTAGGAAGACATTAAAAATCAAAGAGGCATTCCCCAAACTTCAAAACAAAAAAATCAAATTAGTTCAAAAAATCATCAGCGGTCAAGAAAAGCTCAAACTGAAATTGAACATGACAACCAAGGGACTATCACAAAAACAAGTCATAGTCCCCATGAGCAACAATAGTGCAACTAGCTTCATCAAAGATTCGAGTACTCATATAATCAACATCAACAGAACACTCAAGAATATCAAATCAAACACTATAGCTGATTTCATTCATATTGAAAACAAGGGTATAGTTATTACTACTAACAATATTGCCAGCCCATCAGACCTCCAGGCTATTGAACAATATATCAAGAGTACAGTTTGTATCAAATCTGAACATGTTCAATCTCTAAGACTGCCTCAGTTTAAATTGTACTTGAAAATCATTGGTGTACTTTATCTATCTAAAAACTCCAACACTTGCATCACTTCCAATGACATCAAGAGGATCTTGAAAAATAACCATATCTTCAATGACATCATTTTAGCTTTAAAACCAAGAATCATCAAGGTTTTCCCCAAATCAGACATATCAATTATCTGAATTGACATCTGGAACGTTCAAAGCAGGGCAAAGGCCAAAAGTCTTATCAATAGATGGTTTAATATAGGAAGTTTTATTGCAACAGTTCATGGGGCCAATATGAACCCTGGCATACTGCAATATAAAAATTGTTGGAAATGGGGCCACTTAGTAGGAGTCTACAGAATTCAAGAGGCCAAATGCATTAAGTGCAACAGTCTTCACCAGACTATTCACCACTGAGAATTTACATAGTGTTGCAAGGCTAATAACAAGACTAACCCCTAGGTTAGAAACTAAGAAGGGCGAACTGTGCCCGTATTTGTTCAAGTGTTCTAACTGTAAGGGAGAACATCAAGCGGACTCGACAGATTGTTTCTTCTGGAAACACTGATTCAACAAAGAATGGCACTTGAAAGAATATGCTAAAATATGAGAAAATCAAAAAGAATTAATTCATTCAGTTGTGAACAGTAAGAAAATATGATTTATAAAGACATTAAATTATTTTCACAGAATGTTCAGAAAAATTTACTGATCATCAAGACTATCCTTGAAATCAAAACTAATTTTGATATTATTTTCATTTAGAAACCATCCTGGACCACCATTCACTCAATCCCTAGTTCTATGAATTGCAAGGGAGAATCATTGGTAGGTGTAATAAATCATCCAAATTGGCTAACATTTACTAGACCCTATACAAACAAAAGTGAATGTTCTAGAGTGATCATTTATATCAACATTAGACTCTTTTCCTTTCATTTTTCTCTTTAAAAAGATATCATTGATCATAGGAATATTCTTTTTTAGTGTCATTTTTCAATAACAGCAAATTTTTCTGGTTAATAAATATGTATTCTGACTCTTCTCACTCTGCTTTAAAGTATCTCAAGGATACTAAAGTGAACATTTGTAATCTTCTAGTTATTACTGGTGATTTCAATATTTGAGATAATTTATGGGATCAATCTTTTCCTCATCATTCTTTAATTAGTGACAATCTCATTATTGTTACTGATTCTTTTAATTTAAACCTGTTATACCCTATTAACCAAGTTCTAACCAGATACTCCAACAACAGCAATGACTCAAATTCGGTCATTGATCTTATGTTTCTTCAATACAGTTCTACTGAATTAGACAACCATTTGATTCATCCTGACTGGCATCTCACATCTGACCATGCACCATTATCAGTTACTATCCCTATTACTGAAGAAAACATCAATTCTCAAAAAAGAACAATCATCAAAGATAGTAAAGAGAAAGAGTCATTTTTTAAAGAAGTTATTGCATCCTTCAAAAATATCAATACATCTAACTTGTTGGACATACCCTATTTGGAAAAAATTGTAAATGATTTTGCTAACATTGTAGACAATGCCTGAAAGAAAAACTCAAAGATTGTCAATATCACAAGATACTCAAAGAGTTGGTGGGATGAAAACTGCAACTGAGACTTGGAAAAATATGGGTTATTGAAAAGCATTGAAGATTGGAAGGCTTTCCAAATGACTATCAAGAATACAAAGCGATCATTCTTTGATCTTAAAATTCAGGAAATAGCAAACAAGAAGTAAGGTCCATGGAAGCTCATGAGCTAGGTTAATAAGTGCAAGCTTCTAGCCATTGAGACGATAAAGTACAATGGTCAACCTTGTCTAAATTTGAATGATCTCTGGCAAGCTCTTCATTCATCTTTCAACACAGCTCAATTCTGCCATGTAGATGAAAATGTTCTAAATGAACTAGGATTATATGCCTCATCATCATGGGCACCATTTGTAGAAGAAGAATTCACTAGTACCATAGTTAAGTACAATGATATGTCAGCTCCTGGCTCTGATAAACTCTCATGGAGACATCTTAAACACATTATAAAGGATAAAAATTGTTTGAAGAACATCATTGCAATAGCAAATGCATATTTTGAAGTTAGGTATTGGCCTAACCATTTCAAAAGCTCGACAACCATTGTTATCCCAAAGCTTAACAAGATGTTGTATGACACACCCAAATCCTTCAGACCTATTGTGCTCTTAAAAATATTGGGAAAACTGATTGAAAAAGTTATCAGTGATAGACTTCAATTCCATATTGTTTCTAACAACTTTATCTATTAAAGCCAGCTAGGAGATCTCAAATTCAAGTCCACTATGGATGCCAGCATTGTGCTTATACATTTCATTTGCATGGGATGGATCAAAAACATGTCTACCAGCACTCTTGCTTTTAATATAGCACAATTCTTCCCTTTACTCAACCATCGATTACTTGCTCTCATTCTTGGGAAAGCAGGTTTCGATTCATATGTTGGCATTTTTTTTTCACATTACCTCATTAATAGGAAAACACAGTATTTTTGGAATAACTTTTCCTCTCCTTTTGTTGATGTTAATGTGGGAGTGGGTCAAGGATTGGCTCTCTCCCCTATTCTTTCAGCACTCTATCTTGTACCTTTCTTTCATATCTTGGAAAATCACCTAAAAAACCTTGATTTAAAATTTTCTATTTTATCTTTTGTTGATGACAGTCTTCTTGTTGCTCAAAGCAAGTCTTTTTAAGTTTCAAACTCTTATTCCTTTTGTAGTTACAATGTTACTTCTAATCTTCTTTCTAAATTTGGTCTTCTAGCTGAACATTCAAAGACTGAAGTTTTCTATTTTTAAAGGTTGCAGGGGGCTTTCAACCCTCCTCCTCTAGACCTTTCTCCCATCAGTGGTCCTATTTTATACCCTAAAGATATCTAGAGATACCTAGGTTTTATCTTTGACAGAAAACTTCTGTTCCACAATCATATTGACTTTCATGCCAACAAAGCAATATCAATGGTTAAATGCATGAAGATCCTTGGTAATTCAATGAGAGGCTTGAATCCTCAACAGAAACAACTTCTCTATAGAAGTTGCACCCTGCCAATTGCTCTATACAGTTTTCAAATGTGGTTTTACAATAAAGCCCCACTATCTTACCCATTGAAGACAGTAGGAAAACTACAGAGAAGAGCTGCCTTATGGATATTGGGAGCATTCAAAACATTCCTGTTGCTTGGCATTGAAGCTATTGCTGGACTATTACCTATAAATCTGCATTTACAGAAACTCAGTGGAAGATCACAACTCCAAGCAAATTCTCTCCTGTTAAATCACATTCTTCACTCTCTCATGGAGAATAAATCTAATATGCTATCTCAGCAACACTCATTATCAAAGTGCCAGTATGAACTCATCAAAAACCACTTAGTCGACATGGATAACTGCTTTAATGAAGTATTTTCATTATTTGATCCTCTTAATCCTGAAATTTCCCTAGGTAGTAAAATTATTGATATTTTCTCTAATCATTTTTCTTTTCATTTTTTCAGTAAACACAAAGATCAAAATTTCAAATCATGAATTCAACAACTTGATAAAGTGGCTTTCAAATCTTCAAGTTCTCCATCAAGTGCTCTTGTCATCACAGATGCTAGTGTCAAAAACAATGTCGCTACCTCTATTGTGCATATTCATGTACATAACAAACTAATCACTAAAACTTTTCATTACGCTCTGAACGTCACAAGTACTAAGGCTGAGTTATTTACTATTAGAAGTAGTATTAACTAAGCCACCAATCTAAACAATATCTCAAAAATCATTGTCATCACTGACTCAATCCATGCAGCAAGGAAGATATTTGATATGTTGTCCCATCTATTCCAAAAGCATTCAGCAATCATTCTTAATGAACTTCAAGCATTCTTCTCTTATCACCAAGAGAACTCAATTGAATTTTGGGAATGCCCTAGTTGATGCAACTTGTTATGAGATGAGAGTGTGGACAGACTTTGGACTAGGGTTAGGGTTAGAACCTTAGGTAATTATTAGTCTACAATGGACAGAGAGATAGAAGAGCATGTGATCTGGAAGTCATGTGACAGAGTCTAGAACGGTCTGGAAGGACTTAGGGTCTAGAAGGATTGAGAGGAGTCTAGATCAGAGTTAGAGTTAGGAGATGATGTCAAGGGACATGAGTTCCTCATGGTATACACATGATGTGCACATGTACAGCGGAGATTAAAGGTATGATGTCAGGGCACATGTATATGGCATGATGGCCTTAAGGTAGACATATGGTGGATGAGTAATGGATATGAGGTAGCAGCATGAACTTAAGGGCCGGATAGATATTGTTGTAGCACAGACCAGGAGCCATGTGTATATATAGTAGATGAATGCAGCGAGGGCTCCTTGTCGAGTTCTCTTGTAAATTCCCACTACTAGATAGCCCATTAGAGAGCTTTGCTGAAGTAAGCAAACTACAAGTGCCGTTACGGCAAGTGGTTGCTACAACACAACTGGCATCCCCACAAAATTGTCAATGTTGAAACAAAATCATTCAATCCCACTCCACTACTCCCTAGTAAACTTGCTTGGGACTATAGCAAGAAAAATGAATGTGATGACCTCATCAACAAATAGAAAATAACTTTCCAGGTGTCAGATATGAAACATAGACATTTCCTTGACCTTGTTGATAGTGACAACAATATTCTAAAGCCGGTATACAGCAAAGATGGCATATAGCTCAAACACTTTGGCCATTCTAACATATTATACACTAGAGCCTCAAGAGTGATTACTAACCATGCTCCAATTGGTAAATACAGGCTAAGATTCTTCCCCAGAGAAGAGTTTAGCTGCCCTTATGGACAATATCCTATCAAATCAAGATGACACATCCTTTACAAGTGCAAGAGATTTAATGAATACTGGAATCCAAGAAGAGACTTGATTGCCCACTTTATCTTATTCCTTGAACTAAATCCAAATATGTTTGCATTTTCAAATTCCATTACTTAATCAGCTTTGAGCAGATCTCTTCACTAGTGTTAGTTTGTTTTTCCTGTCTCTTTTTTCTCTATTTCTATTTCTATCTCTTTTCTTTCTTTCTTTCCTTTTTCATGTAGTTTTGTTTGTTATGTAAGTAGTTATAAAGTAGCTACCACGGTCTGCCTACTTTTTTTTTTTAAATTCAGCAATTTATTACATAGGGCATGTAGGCAGACTGTGGTAGCTACTTTGTAACTACTTACACAACAAACAAAACTACATGAAAAAGGAAAGGAAAAGCAAAAAAAAAACAGAAAGAGGCATAAAAGAAAGAAAAAGATGTGAATGAAAAGGAAAACTTAGCAAAGTGATCTACACCAAGCTAACTAAGAGTTGCAAGGCAAAAAAGCAAATGCATACAGATTAAGTTCCAGAAACATAATGAAATGAGCTATCAAATCTTTTCTTGGATTCTAATACTTGTTAAATCTTCTAAACTCATGAAGGATGTGGTGTCTCGTTTCAATAGGATAGAGACCACATAAACAAATAAATTCCTCCTTAGAGAAGAAATGAAGTCAATATTCTCCAATAGGAGCATGATTGGTGATTGATCTTGCTGCTCTTGCACATAATATATTGGAATGGCCAATATATTGCAGCCATGTTCCACCATTACTATACATTGGTTCTAAAATTTTGTTGTCATTGTTGACAAGGTCTAAGAAATTTCTTCCCTTTTGATCTAATGCTTGGAAAGTTATTTTCTAATTGTTGATGATGTTATCACATTCAGATTTCTTGCTAAACTCTCAAGAGTTTTTGACTGGAAAAAGCAGGGTGAGATTAAATGACTTGGTTTTGATATTGACATGCTGGTGAAGATTCTACTTGCTTTTACTTGGGCATTCCCAGAATTTGATCATGTTCTCATGATGATGATTAAAGAAGACTCTAAGGTCATTGAAAATGAGAGCCACTTGTTTTTAGAGTGGGTGAGATGATGGGTCAAATATCTTTCTTGTAGCATAGATAAAGTCAGTTATAACAATGATTTTAAAAACATATTGAAGATGCACTGCTTGGTTGATACTGTATCTAATAGCAAAAAATTCAGCTTCTGTACTTGTAACGTTAACAGCGTGATGAAGCATTCTGATAATCAGTTTATTGTGAATGTATACATGTGCAATTGAAGAGGCCATGTTGTTTTTGACACTGGATTAGAAAAGCAGTCAATTATTCTATCACTTGGCTTAAATTCAGGATTAAGGGGATCAAAGGAAGGAAAAACTTCGTTGAACTGATTCTCCATATCAACTAAATGGTCTTTGATTAGGCCGTGCTGGTACCCAGTTAACAAACTAAGTGAAAGTGGATAAGGAGGTGTAGGTAAGTCAATATTATTCTCTATGAGCAATTGAAGGATATGATTGTCTAGTAGAGTATGTACTCTGAGCTGAGATCTTCCACTAAGTTTTTGTAAGTGTAAGTGGATAGAGATAAGGCCAGCAATAGCCTCAATGCCAGCTGATGTAGCAGTTTTGAATGCTCCACTTATTTATAAGGCTGCTCGTCTCTGAAGTTTCCCTAAGATCTTTAATAGATACACTAAGAGGGCTTTGGTATAGAACCACATTTGAAACTTATACAACACTATTGGGAGAGTGCAGCTTCTGTATAGGAGTTGTTTTTGATGCAGAATTAAGCCTCCTGTTGAGTTGCCTAAGATCTTCATGCACTTTACTATTAACAATGCTTTGTTGGCATAGAAGTCAATATGTTGACAAAAAAGAAGTTTTCTATTGAAGATAAACTCTAGATACTTCCATATATCTTTTGAATACAACACCAGGCTATCTAATGATGATAAGTCGAGGGGAGGTAGGTTAAAGACCCTATGCATCCTAAAGAAGTGAAAAATTTCAGTCTTCAAGTGTTCAACTAAGAGACCAAATTTAGAAAAAAGGTTGAAAGCTACATTGTAACTACTAAAAAGACAGGCATTGGAAACCTGAAAGGATTTGCTTTATGTAAGGAAAAGACCATCATCAACAAAGAATAAAATGGAGATTTTTTAAACATTTTTCCAGAATGTAAAGAAACAGAGATAGATATAATGCAGAAAGAATAAGGAAGAGGGCTGATCCTTGACCCACTCCCACATTAACATCAAATGATGAAGAAGAGAAATTGTTCCAAAAGTATTTGGTTCTCCTGTTGATGAGATAGTTCAAGAAGAAATTGACTACTCTCAAATCAAACCCCACTTTGCCTAGAATGAGGGCTAAAAGACAATGGTTGAGTGATAAGAAGAATTGTGCAATGTCAAAGGCTAAGGAGCTGGTTGCTATGTTTTTGATCTATCCTATATGAATGAAATGTGTGAGAGTGATACCCACATCAGTGGTAGACTTGAACTTTAAGCCTTCTAATTGACTCTGGTGAATGAAATTGTTGGAGATGATGTGGAAATTGTTGGAGATGATGTGGAAATTGTTGGAGATGATGTGGAATTGAAGCCTATCACCAATGACTTTCTCAATTAGCTTTCCCAAAGAGTTAAGAAGTACAATGGGTCTGAAAGACTTGGGTGAATCATACAATGCCTTGTTAGGTTTTGGAATAACAATGGTCATTGAGTTCTTGAAATGATTGGGCCAGTATCCTATCTCGATACATGCATTGGCGATGGTGACGATGTTTTTTAAGCATGTCTTGTCCCTGACGACTCGCTTGAGGTGTCCCCACGATAACTTGTCGGGACCAGGAGCTGACAAGTTATTGCACTTGACAATAGCGCTTGTGGATTCTTCCTCTGAAAACGATGACCACGACGCAGATTGATACGAATTTAGTTCATTCAATACGTTCTCATCTACTTGACAAAATTGAGCTGTGTTGAACGAAGAGTGAAGGGCTTGCCAGAGATCATTTAGTTCTAAGCAGGGCCGACCGTTATACTTGATCATTTCAATGGCTGGGAGGACCACGGTCTGCCTACGCACCCCGTGTAATAAATTGCTGATCTAAAAAAAAAAAAGATCCGCGACTGACAAATCACCATATACGTAAATATTGTCATTTTCATCTCGCATATCGCTTCTTCTCTCATCGAAGTACCTCGAATCAGCACATGTCGCCTATTTTAGAAAAGTCTGGATTCCTGACACGAAAATGATGGCCGCCGCGTATAGCCATTCTTTCTTGTCGTTCCTTCTGAATGGAGCCCGGGCTTAAAATTAGATTAACCATTCGTTGGATTCTCTCGCTTGAATTGTTTTCTGCATCAAAATCCGGAACCAAGAGAAAAACAGCAGTCGTCTCATGACTCCTCAGATGTTGAAATGACTAATAAAAATCCGGCAGAATCTGCTCAGGTTGAATCTGCAAGATATATATAAAGCCTGGAAAATATCAGGCCATGGAATGGCTCTATCTCCTCTGACTATTGCTCTATGGATTGGTGGCCTCATTGCAGGATGGTGGCTCTCTGATCTGATCCGGGAGCGTGGAAACAACCGGAATAGGTTGCCTCTACCGCCTGGTCCTAAGGGCTACCCAATCATTGATAACATTCTTGACATGCCCACCGACAAAGCATGGAGGGTATTCGATAAGTGGTCAAAGACATACGGTACATGTTGCATT
>Ga0157364_1007852_pt1 | contig 11054 bp, 1 predicted proteins | sample AttsexASBM2_FD_111476 | JGI IMG/M metagenome (GOLD analysis project Ga0157364, IMG submission 111476) | Fungus gardens microbial communities from leaf cutter ant in Ribeirão Preto, State of São Paulo, Brazil - Atta sexdens ASBM2 | ecosystem: Host-associated > Fungi > Mycelium > Unclassified ... | reverse complement strand
TAAAAAATATTATATTTAAAAAATAAAAAAAATTTTTTATCTTTATATATAATAAAAAAAAAAAAAAAAAAATTTTATGTGTGTATATATATATATATATATATATATATATATACATATATATACATATATATACATATATATACATATATATACATATATATACATATATATACAGTTGTAAAATTTATATTAAATTTAACACATTTTTATGATGACTCAAACAGTCCATTCAAATTTTTATGTTAATTTAATGCAAATATTATGTAAAAATTAATATAAAAAATGTAATTTTAACACAATTTAGAAACAAATTGTGGAAGTATATTTCTTTAGTAAAATTAACATTTATAATATGTTAAGTTAATATTTACATTCACCTTTACATTACATTTACATTAACTTTTATTTATTTATCTTGGAATTATGTTTTAAATAGATTATTTTTATATTATTTTTATATTATTTATTTACTTGTTAATAAATTGTTATTTTAAGAAATGTTTAAGATATTTATTAACAGAAAATATTCAATTAATGTCATCACATTATATTATATTAAAATTTGGATATTTTAAAAATTTAACACAAAAAGTTTTAACAAGTATCAATTTTGATACAAGCATACAAAATGCTTTTTATTTTGTAGATATTTTTTTTTTCAACTACATTACATTAATGATAATTTTATTTCATTTACGTGTCGTTCGTTAATTGCAAAGATTTTAATGTTCTCTAATGCAAAGAAAATGCTTTATCAATTAATTAGCGAAAGGATCTCTCTCGATCATGATTTTTTTACATTCTCAAATAGTGATTGTTGGAAAGAAAGCTAATTTGTAGTACGAAATTGCTCTATTTCATTTCTGTCGTTTAATTTTATTCTTTCAATGTTTCCTAAAAGTGCACAAACTTTTTTCATTTTCGCGCTTATTGCTCGTCCCGTGCACCGCGACGAGAAAGCGACTGCTCACAATTTCCATCATCAGGGAAACGAATGACGTAACAACAAATACTGTCTATTTCGTTGTATTATGAATCGTTATAATTAATGAACGATTACTGTAAGCGGCTTATGTTGATTTTCGGTCAGTCATAATACACTTATTGCAATATTTGACAAAACAATCAGTAGCATTGATAACGGCTTAATTAACATCTCGTGTAATTATAAATATATGAGCGGCATGAAACAGACGGGCGAGATTCTGACGATTCTCACGCTCAACTAATGAATACACATGTGGCCGATTATATCATTGTCATCGAATCAATACGTGTAATTATAAATACGTGGAGCTAAATTATTACTGCGCTTTTACCTCTTAGATCCGTATTTATTGTGACAATAAATTTACGAGGAAATTGTTTTCTTTTATACAGAACAAACAATTTGGTTTTTTATATATTTCAAAAGTATATTATATGTATTTTTATTAATTTTATATAAGTATATTATGTCTGAGCTTATAATAGCATCTCTGTCTTTGAGGTGCTATATACTCTCTATTATTTTATCTATTACACTCTTACAGAGTAAAAATCATTTTGTACTTACGTTAAAACTAATTCTTAAAATTTATTTATTGAATTTTTAACATATTTGATTGTTAATTTAACATAATATAATTATGTTTAAATATTTTGTGTTAAATTAATATTTAACAGTTCTTAGTGATAAAATAACAATTTACAAGTAAGTGAACAAATAAAAATTTAATTTTAAAATTCAAATTATATTATTATAATTTGAAATGAGATCACTGAGAATAAATTAAATAAGAGAAAAAATTCTATTTTCGGTCAAAGCAGATCTGAATATCTAATATGCAAATTATTGCATTTATATATTTTTTCAGTTTTATAAATTGTTTAGTCGATTCAGCTTATCGGACTTGAAACGTATTGTGCAAACTGAAATTGAAAAATATTTCAAATTAAATTAATCAATTTTAATAATGATGCTAATGAATATCTTAAAAACCCATAAATAATTTATTGCAAAATTGCGAAAAATATTATACCTAGCCAGAATGGAACTCCTGATTTTCTGGATGAGCGACGTCATACTACAACTAAAATAACATTTTTCACAATAAATTATTCACAAGTTTTTATTAGCATCATTATTAAAATTGAAATCAATTTAATTTGAAATATATTTAAGCTTTACATGGTTTGCGATTGCGTTTCAAATCTAACAAACCGAATCGGCGCGTTTTATAAAAGTGAAAAAATGTATTTGCAAAAATTAATTGAGCAATAAAATTCACTTTAACCAAAAATAGGATTATTTCTTTTAATTGTAAAATTTAAATTCTAAGATAAATAAATAAAAGATGTATTAACAAATTACAGATATTAATTTTACTGAAAATATTTCCTATAATTTGATTTCAAATTATATCAAAGTGTTACATATTTGTAATTTTTACATAATGTTTATGTTTTAAATATTTTTTATATATTCGTCTTGTGTTAAATTAACATAAAAATTTGAATAGATCGTTTGAAACACATAAAATTTAATATTAAATTTTCCAACTATATATGATGAGAAACATTTTTTCATTTTTTAATAAAATTTATTAACTTCAATGAAGTTTATGTCTAGAACATTTTGATGCTAAGAATAAATAAGAGCAAGCCCCTCTTTGCATCTTGTTAGTGATGAGTATATTATTCAATAACGTCATTATCATAATAAGTTCTAAAAGCACTTGATGTAAATGCATATGATATTGCTGACCATATTAATATACGATATATTAAGAAAATTGTGAAAAACAACTACTTTCAACGTCGAATGTGCAATAAAAACATGAATTATAGTATAATAAGCGCGATATTAAAATAAATTATATGCACGTGTAAAAACTATATTACGTGATCATTCACTTTCGGTTCGCAAACTCAATGTCATTATATAAATAGTGTAAACAGCGACACTCGGAATTGAAATTCGGGAAAAAAATTTTACGCGTTCAGGAGTCTAAGAAAATTTGTATATTACATGCAAATCCCATGGCAGAAGGGAGATTCTAAACGAGGATGGCAAGATTGTATTATATAGAACACGATTTTTTTCTTTTCGTTTCCCCTTATAACTCATAATATGTGGTTATTAGAATTTTATTTCAGGAGTAAAAGTGTCATGACAAATATTTTTTTTTAAGCATGCGTTGTTAACTGATTAATCAAATAATATCGGCAAAAAGAATGTACTTTTAAAAATATGATTATTGTCATTTTTACTATTTTCGTTTTATAACTCTTAACAAATTATCCTTTTTGTATAGTGACAATTTTTATATTTTACAAAGTCAACAAATCCAAGATAATTTATTAAAAGCGATATAACTCGAAATATCATTAACAGTTCATTATATTTCTGGAACAGTTAAAAAATTGACTAAATTCAAAATAAAACAATTTTTTTCAAATTTTGACCAAAACTATTTTAATTTTAAATATTTTTTGTAGAAAACAAAAAACTTTTCTTTTTAGTGATGAAAATGACACAATTTAAAAAGTGTCACTTTCGCAAAAAGTCTCTTTGAAAATCTTAAGAACGACACAAGAAATTAAGTCATTTAGCGGACAAATTGTAAAGTTAAGTTTGATATTTTATTTTGATAGAGCAACTTTAACTAACATTCATTCATTCATGGTAATAACTCAAAAAAATGATATGTAAGTATTTATCAAAACTTTCAGATATTTCAACAAAATCGTTCATTCTGTGTGGGAATGTATCTCTGTAGAGAAACATTCTTATCTTAAAAATAAGTTAATCCTTATATAAATTTACATGCATTTTTAATTGGATCTTGGGTTAATTTTGCAAGAGCAAACAGCAGAAAGTCGCGCAAACTTTCTTTTAACTTTTTATCATCCATAATTTGCAAATATTAAAAAAATGTAAATCGCGACAAGTGATATAATCGTGTTCCGCACAAAAATGAAGAGAAAAGAAAGTGCATCACGTCTAAAGGTTCGACCGGAAGGATGTATACATCTTCGTTTATAACTTTTCTTCAGTAACTCATCTAAAAGAAGAGCGAAACTGAACAGGCTTTGTGCGCAGTTTTGCGTGTTCCTTGGCGGTATTGTTATGTATCAAGGCGAAAGAAAGTACCCGTGATTTTCACCGAAAATGCGAAACTTTATCGCCGCACCGCACATTGTCGAGCCTGACTGATGAAGACAGAGGGACGTGATAAAAAGACGCCCCGAAAAATTTACGAGGGAGAGCATTGTTACAATCGCAGGTCACAGTATTCCGCACTTTGAGTTACGTGTGGAAAGTAACGAAGACGATTGTGTATTTTGATAAAGTCGACTTAATGCGACGATGACGAGTGTCGTCGGGCTCAACGTCGACCTACTCTACTCGCTCGATTCGCTCCTTTTCCACTTACTTTGCGACATCCTGCTTTCTCATGATCTTTTCTCTTTTTTTCCTTTTTACCTCCTCCGCCTCGTTCTTTCTTCATTCTTCATTCTTCATCGTATGGCAAGAAAACGCGGTCGCTTCGGCTTCATAACAACAAGACCGAAATCGTACGTAGAATTTATATGCCACCGTCGCCACGAGGTGCTCGTCGAGATACGGCCCGCTATTCTTCACGTCCAAATCCCCGGACTCGCGAACGCGCTCTCGCGAGCGCGACGGTGGAAATATTTTATCTTTATTTAATCTCACCGCTTGTACGTCGTCGCGCCAGATGTATACGGATGATTTTTATTAGAGCTGGCGAACGCGTACTTTTGCCGTGCGCGATTTTCCCTCTCGGCGGTTCTCGCTGTAGCTGATTGTTAAAAGATGGGTCTGTTAAAAAAGGAACAGAGAGATATTTTGGCTTGCAAATATTTCCTTTGCATGCGACGTTTTTATCTTGAACTCGGACGAAATTTATTCTTTGAAAGGATAGAACAACCGTAAAATAGAACCACGACTCGAAGATAAATTTCATGTATCTATTCATGTTCGGCTATTCATGTGCATAAATTTTATATACTGCGACGTTTACAAGAACAATATCAGTAAGAGAGATGTCAATTCTTTACCTAACAGAAATTACCTTTTGATCGATCTGCTATGTTTCTTAAAAAGAGCGAGCTATAACTATTTAAGAATGTTTTATAAATCTATATTGAATTGAGAACTTTAAATTACAAAATTTCTGCTTCTCAATACGCATAGAAAATATTATATATCTTATTGAATAATGATTCTTATGTATTTTTAGTTGCTGAAAAAAAATATAAAGTTAAAAAAGTTTTACTCATAGATTTTGAGAAATCAAAGATTTTATTTTTGATAAAATTCCTGAAACGTTGTAAACAATTTACAACGTTTTCATTTTACAGAATAAAATACATAAAAATTACTATTTAAGCGGTGTGAAATAGAAACCTTGTAAATTAGAGTGTAACTTTTGATATTAAATATTACCAATAAATTTTATTATTTTAATATATCACTTAAAATTATACATAAAATTATACTTAAAACTATACATAAACAATAAAAAAAGGTTTCATACAATGACATTTATTTTCATATATTGTAAAAAATAAATTTTTTATATGTTACATATATTACAAATTATTGCATAAAAATCTAAAGCGGAGTTTCTAAAAATTAAAGAGCGGAATTTTTTTGAAAGCATACCTCTTTTTAATGTAAAAAGTTTTGTAAGAACAACATCCATTACTTGAGAGACAAAAATTGATCAAAATTTGTTGCATCTTATTATAATATCATCTATAAAATTTGTATCAGAATTTAGATAAAATATTAATACGTAACAATGAAAGAATCAGAATACATACGCACATAAAATATATCTGTTAAAGTATACGCATATATCGAGGTACACGGCAGGAAAAATTAGAAATAAAAACGCGTCAGATTACCATGTACGCGAATTATGGATCGTCCAGAGAGTGGGTTTTGAAAAAATAAAATAAATATCGAGCGTTTGAAAATAATGCTTTTTGCTGCCGAAACAGTTTATTTTTTGACGCATTCACGTCCCTTTGGGACCATCGATCGTATAGGATATTTGCTGTATCGTCAACCCGAGGGACTCGCGTGACGCCCGTCGGAGAACGAAACATTTTGTTAACCGTACCCAGTTCTGCTGTTTTACGTGGATTCATGCAAGTCCCGAGCGTGCCCAACGTCCCCTTTTCCTGTCACCCCCTGCCACCGTTCTGGTGGTACATTAAACGAGAAGAAATAGATTAACAGAACAGCGGCATTAATATGGATAATCGCGTAAATTTGCATGAACATTAATTCGTGCGCCATTTAGCCTTGTCACTGTAATACAGCGCGACAACGACACTCGCACCGCCATGACAGTACAAAATTATGTTAGCCTCACATCAGGAACACTGGCATTATTATATATCAACTCTGTATGACGCGCTATTCAATTATCAGATAAAAATTATTACTAATGTACGTGTTACTGCACTGAGAGAAGGTGTTTGATACTTGTGTACTATAATTGTATGGTAAACTCTCTCTCTAATTATTATTGGATGAAGGAGAGAAAGAGAGAGAAAGAGACAAAAAGAGAGAAAGCGAGTTCTATTTTTATAGTTATTACTGCTATAACATTAATAAATAATAATCTAATAAATAACTATTATTTTATTCATAAATAATGTGTTACAATTGTTTCGGGAATTGTAACAAAATTCCTCATAGTTTTTGAATAAAAATAATTTTTTCTTAGTTACACCATAAAATTAAACCGAAAATATTCAGTAGCGAAATAAATTTTTTATCTAATGGATTTTTATGCGTAAATATTATGTTTTAATTGCTGTAAAACTTTATTCAAAATGTTACTTTTGTCTACGATTTCCCCTAAAATTAATAATATTAATAATTATAATTCAAAATTAGATCGACAAGAATAAATCAGTTAGAGTAAGAGAAGTAATTCTATTTTTGTCAGCGAACCTTAGTGCTTAAATATTTCGATATAAATGTATAACGCAATTGCTTATTAATTTAATATGTGATATTAAACTTTCAACACTAGTGACACATGTCAAATTGACTATCACTGGTAATGATGTGACATCGAAATGACTCCGTATCACTACTATAACTGTTGACATTTTTTTCACCCACTGCATTTCTCGCTCTACATTGAAAAAAAAATTTGTTCAACTAACTAAACACATTTATTGTTTGCAGATTTGGTTAATTCAACAATTTTATTTAATCGAATTTAACCGTAGTCTGCTTAACATATTGTTCAATGTTAAGCAAAACTACGGTTAAATTAAATTAAATAAAATTTGTTGAATTAACCAAATCTGCAAACAACTAATAAATGTATTTAGTTAGTTGAACAAATTTTTTTTCAGTGTACGCAGTTCATTAATTCTCAACTGAGTGAGAAAGTCGAACATGTATTACAATAAAATCTATAAACACAAATAAGAAAAGAATGTCATTTTCGGTCAAAGCAAGTCTTGGTATTTAGTAATATTCATATTATAAAAATACAATAACAGTATCTATAGCTTGTATGCTGTTTTGATTTGTTGGACTTGAAACATAATCAAATTGAAATAATCTTATAATTAAATTAATTGATTGTCGATTTAATGATAATGTTACTAACATCATAAAAATCTGTAAAAATAATTTATTGGCGAAAAATATCAGCTCGGCCGAGATTCGAACCTAGATTTCTCTCATTTTGTGCGAACGTTTTATTAACAAAGACATCTCATATATATGAAATTTGCGAGCTTTATTTGTTCTTTTTTAACATTTAATGAACAATAAGGATTCTGTGATCATTGCGAGTATGAAATGTATTCCAGTTTGATGTGTCTATAAAATTTATAAAATCTATAAAAAGACAGAAAATTAAAAAATAGCTCTTTTCTTCTAAAATGAATATAAAATGAAGAAACAATGACGCATTTGAAGAAAAATAGAAATAATATTGTATAAAATAATATTAAAATAAAATCGAGTTCGAAAACAATTATAACATTACACGTAACTTCAGGCATTGATTGTTATTATTTCCTGATATTTTATGGTATTTTATAATTTAGTAAATTAAAAAAATAAAAATCTATATAAAGTCAATTCAAATACGCAAAACATAATAGATAATTATAAAAATATTAAAATAACACATTATACTTTCGCTATAAAGAAACAAAAAATATTTTAGATTTTACGCAATAAAAATTACTTGAATGTATGAAACTTGAATGTATGATGTATGAAAAAAATAATTTTTGCTCCTGCATACATACACGTTTTATGAGAACCGACAGGCAACTAACGAATATTTATGCCGATAAATCTAGAACATTTTGCTTTGCAACCACAAACACATACCTATAGTTTCAGAAAAATATTGATGATGGTAACTATTATATCCTGTTACTTTTGTCTCTAGTCTAATTTGTTAACTATGAAAATATTGCACTGCAAATCCTGTATAATTTTAAATATTATACAGGATAATAATTTTAAATATTAATATAATAAAGTATCAAGGTGTGAATATATGTAAATATAAACGGTACATAAGTATAAATGATAAATAATTTTTATACAATAAATGCACAAAGGATAAATATAATTATTTTCTTAAAATTTGTTATTTACATAATATTTACATAATATTAATAATTTTTCATTCAGTGTATATCATTGAGTTTTCTTTTTTAGAAATGCATGCAACTCTCTAATTAGGAAAAACGATATAAATATTGACAATTTCACCTTAAGTATCATTACAACAGCTAATTAAACTTTTTGAATAATTAAATTGTCACATCGATCGTGTAGCATAATTTAATAATAAAAGATGAAATTTTTTAATAAATCAATTTTTTTAATTCAATATTTACTGAAAGAATACTAAATTTTAATAAATATTTGGATGAATATTTCAAAATAAATATTAACTAAATGTAAACATAGAGGATGAAGAAAAAGTATGAAAATTGTGAAAAATCTAAAAATATAAGTTTTTATAGAAAAGTGTTTTCGGATAATTTTTTTCTTATCCTGTATATATTTATTTGGTACAAGACTCATTGATTTGATTTAATTGTCATTTTTTATTAAGTATTTACTACAATATAAGTAAATGTTTACATAGTACTATTTAAAGAAATATGTATTAAGATTTAGTAAATTTTTTTAAATGTATTATAAAAGAATATCAAGTGTTTTATTAAAAGAGAAATGACGCATCTTCCAATTTGCTTTAATTTTTGATTAGCGTTTCACAATTTCCATTTTTTTTTTTCAACGGACTGACAATGCCCTAGGATGATCGATCGGACTGCAGCAGATCGGATAATACATTCGCCTTGGCTACATCGCTCTTTTTGCATTCATTAACCAGCGACATATACAGGCAACCCTGGTATATCCCAAGGGCTGGTCTATGCTAAACAGGATTAGGGGGTCACAATGGGACCCAGAGTCCGACGGGGTCAGGACTCCTTAATAAGATTCATTGTGTTCGCGTTCCAGCTCACGCTTGGACGCGGTGCGCATATCCCGCGTAAAAGGAGTAAGGCAGAAAAAAATATTAAAAAAGAGCGGAGAACACACCACGGAAAATCTCGCTGGAAAGCTGTTTTTCGTGCGTCTATGATGCAAACAACCAGCGCGCGCGCCGCGCGCACCGGCCGAGCACAAAGCTATTTTAAAAGAGAAAAAAACGTGGATATTAAAATTCTCATTTCGCGAGAATGCTTACGGCGAAAATTAGTTGGATCCACGTCCCGAACATTTCATCGGATAGTCGGGGGATATTTCGATTGAATTTATACGGATACCTCTTTTTTACAAAGATATTCGTGATTTAATCACGCGCCAACGTTCGTATTCGATTCGATTTGGGTTAGGTGGTGAGAAATTGCGAAGGTATTTTCTCGAGCGATGTGAAATCGAGCATCCGGTTTCCCCCATCGAGATACATCGTTATGGTCTCCCTCCCCATTTTCCGCCTGCAAAAAGTCGACGTCGCGGGGTTAATTATCTGCATGGAACGACCGTAATGCACAAATAGGTAGATGCACGCTCGTATGCGCATTACCGGGGGTTGTCGAGTGCACGTGTTGCGGCACAGCATGCCACTAAAGAACGCGCTGCTAGAACGACAGCTTGCACCTAGAGATTTTCTCTGGTGTCAGTGAGCCCGGGGTAACGGCTGGCTTCCGGCACAGCCGGAAATAGAGCGTGGTCGCCTTTCGTAAGGAAGCTCGCGCCAACAGATCGGAAATGGTCGTCAACAGCGTCTCGTCAGCGAAAGCTTCTTGTCACTGGTTCTTATAATATGAAATCTTATAATATGAAATAATTTAAAGAAAAATCTCACGGTATTAATTTGTACAAAACAGTAATTCTCAATGTATCTATTTAACTGTATATATTTCTTACAGGAAACTTGAAAGCTTCTTTGTATACAATTGAAAAAATTGTGTTAAAAACATTTTCACGTGTTCCAAATGGTCCACCTAAATTTATGTATTAATTTAACAGAAAATGAAAACGTTAGCAGGTAACACAATGTTATGCAAAAAATTAACAAAAAAAATATAATAAATAAGAATATTATTTTAGACTGTAAATGTGAGAAACACAATCGATAAATTAAAAGCCTATATCGGTCAAAGCTAGAATAAGCTTTAATGCTTAAATAATTCAATGTGAATCATATATATTATACACGAAGAGAATTTTGTTTTAAAATTTATTCCGAAAATATGATAGTTGTGGTACAATATAGTATTTTAAAGATTTTTACCATGCATTTCAGTAAAATTAATTGAACTTATTTAGTACTTTATAGTATATACTTTATATTGTAGTTTTATTAATGAATAAGCGAAATTTACATTAAAATTCTAGGGAATACAATGTTGTCCCATGACTATCATATTTTCAGAGTAAACTCTAAGATAAAATTCTCTCCGTGTACATGTACTATATATGTATATATATCATATTTGTAGTCATTTGAACTGCGCGCTGAATT
>Ga0157364_1007851_pt1 | contig 11055 bp, 14 predicted proteins | sample AttsexASBM2_FD_111476 | JGI IMG/M metagenome (GOLD analysis project Ga0157364, IMG submission 111476) | Fungus gardens microbial communities from leaf cutter ant in Ribeirão Preto, State of São Paulo, Brazil - Atta sexdens ASBM2 | ecosystem: Host-associated > Fungi > Mycelium > Unclassified ... | reverse complement strand
GCACAACCTTTCTTTCATTTAAAAGACGACCATTCAAAAATATCTACACACACACACACACACACACACACACACACACACACCACAGTTGCGAATAAACGAGTGGCTCGACGAGACTGAATTATTGTTATATCTTATCTTATTTCCCATTGTACATTACATCTTTGTTAATCTTACAAGACAAAAAGTAAATAAAATGGATAAAATTATTATCATTCTCATAGAGTAAAGACTCACTTATTATTAATTAAGGAGAAATCTTTTAAAATGCATGAATAAAATCTTTCGTGCTTCATATATTTATAAATAAAATATTAAATTTTTCTTTAAGTAACAAATCATTACGTTACATATAAATGTGTAACGGAAAGGTTATACTTCTAATTTGCCATTTAAATCCTCATCCTGCGAGAGAAACTTGCCGAACTCTTACGTGCGAAAAGCCGCCTGCTTTTCTTTGGCGGTACGTACGCACGCACTTACGCACTCACGCACTAACACGCGTGCATTAACGCGCGCGTGATGTACAGCTCGTATATATGGGGGTTCCATAATATAAGTTCATCGCGGGCGCGCTGATGCGTACGTAATCCCGTGGTGCTTACCGATAGCATCACCAGGGTTTTATTTTCATTATTCATTTGTTCGGCCTCTCCCCATAGACGGGCCCGGAGAGCTTACACGTATAACCCCATGTTTCTACGTCGGTTTAATCAGATAAAACCCTGCCAGCGAAAATCGGCGAGCGCTCCACGGCATGCGGCGGCCGTTTTCGGTCGACGCGACGCACAAAATTTGGACGTAAGTGCAATACGTGGTTTAACGAAGGCAGATGTCCGTTATATTGATACAGAGGATCTTGTTACATATCCGTGAGGCATTGTCGATGAGTTGCTGAAGAGGATTGTCAGTCATTTGACGACAATTTGTCTGTTGCAAGATGCGGTATGTGAGTAAATTGAAACTTCCTCGTTAAATTTGATGTAATCAAAATTATCTCGCGTGTCTACTGCATTGTATAATATCCTATTATTGAACATACGAAATAAAGCTCTTTCTCGTAATCAATAATTATTCATTGATTACGTTAATTGAATCGGTGTGATATTAAGTGCGATATTTATGCGGTGACTTGAAATGAATTGTTGTTGTATATCATGCTGTATAACGTGTGCGAAAGTTACCTGTTTACGAGTGTACGTTCGCAGCGTGATTTTTTCCGCATATACACACCGCGAGACTTTATCAAATTCTTTAATTACCGAGTGAAGGATGATGTAGGAAGCGTGAGAGTCGCCGCCGGAAGGGCGGGAGAGAAGAAGCGAGGAGAAATAAGAGGAACGTAATTAAGGGATTAGCTTAGTTAATGCAGACGCTGGCTTAACGAATCGTAATGTAGAGGGCTGTTACAAAAATATGTTTCGCCGAGTGCCAAGTCAGCCGCGCTTGATTAACGAAGTGCATGTCTCGGGAAATTTTTTCGTTGTATCAGAAAAACTTACGTTTATTAAAAAAGTATTAAAAAAAAAACATCACGCGTGCACGACACTAGTATCGGATATAGGTATGGCATGGAGCGCTTTAATAAATAATGATGTAGTCAAAAGTATGTTCAAGTTTCATGAAATAGCATGAAATATTTTATGTATACACGGAAAGAATAATTTTGCTGAAGCATCTAAAAATTTAGTTTGATATATAGATTTGAAAATAATCTTGCTGGACTAACAAAATAATTATGTACGTCAAGCTGGTACGTTAAACATGAGAACTACTACTGTAAAAAGTTTTGATATTCTAATAATCAATCTTAATTATTTTGATAGTCTAATAAAATTATTTCTATAGATCTGTGCCCAGCAAATAAATTTTTTAATAGTTTAGCAAAACTGTTCTTTTCATGTATATTAAAATAGTTTTCATTAGTAATCATATCCATTACAATTTAGCGAGATGAAAATTTAATTTGATACAGTCTATTAGAGATGGCTCTATTCGAGATCTACTCGATAAAATGCTTATACAATCCGTTTAGTTCTGAAGCGCGGAGGGATATTGGTTGTCCCAAGGTGCCGATATATATCGTCTCGTTTGGCTAAATACTCGGGAGCAAGTATCTGTAGACCGTCATCGGGTACGAGCAATATCGCCCACGCTGTTTTTCCAACAAAACGTCACCGCACGGTTATCCGGGCGTCTTTAGACCCGGCGGGGATAGGATCTTCTTCACGGGTCCGAAACATGATATTGCCCAACATGGTCTGCCCACGTGTTTCGCATTGACCGTTAAAATTCGCCTCCGCACGCTCTCGCGATCTGTCTCGTGTGCTGGTATATAGGCGGTGTATTATTTTTCCACCGGCTCTCGCCAAATTGGCTCGCATGGAATCTCGAATTACGGACATTCGACACCGCCGCGCGAGGAGGGTAGAACCTCTCGTTTTTTTATTCCTCCTCCTCCTCCTCTTCCTCCTCCTCTTCCTGCTACCATCGAAACCTACCTCCCGTTCCTCGTGGTCCATGCCTGCTTTCCGGCATGGCGGAAAAAATATTCCGCAATATTCAATCGTTTTACTCGCACTCCTGCTGGAAAATGGTGCGAAGTTCTCGCCAGTTCGAATTGATGTGTTTCAATGTATAAAAAAGATATACCGCGTTCGGAGAGCAGCAATATATGTTTTTTTTCGTTAGAAACTGAATTAAGTTCGAGGTAAATGCGATTTTTCAGATAAACTGAACTATTACGTAAATAGTAGTGTAAACGCGCGTACAAATAAAATTTTTTAAAATAAAACTTACGTATACGGAATTTTTGATATAGTCTAAAATTATATTTTATAAAAGTATATTATATATTATAAAAATATATAATATAAATTATATTATAAAATAATAATAATATAAGTATATTATATATTATAAAAAGTAATTGAACTTCCTATCAAGTGATTTATTGTAAATCCTTTTACAATAAAGAAAAGACAATTCTTGCTCAATAAAAAAATATAAACTCAATGCTATAAACTGCAAGTAAATTAATAGTAATAAAAAGTGATGATAAGGAACAAGTAGATATCTACATATAGTTTGTTTACGTAAAAAAAGCGTGTTGAAGAATTAATAAAAAGAAGCCTGTATATCTATATAGGCGTGTAAATCCAACATGGAGAGTTGTAATCGCAGGCTTCCGATCAACGGAAGGCGCATCTCTTCCTTAGTGATTTCTTGCGCTCCTCTCTTTGCATATTGTGACTCCCCCGGTAATACGACATCCTCGCCCGTGGGGGGCTCTCTCTTTCTGCTCGGGCGTAACCTAATAGGTTCTCCCATAGGAAGATCATACTTCGATACAAAGGCTGATCGCTACATCGCACGCGATCATGGTGCACGTCACGTAAACTGACGATCTTCATAGCACCATTTGCTGGCTCATCGCATAACACGCCAATATTGTGCCCCTTCTTGGAACGGAACGCGTAACGCCCTACACTTTAACGTTTCATCAACGACCGGTATATCGGCATACGAAAGGTTTGATGGAATCGTCCTCATTGTGACACAAGACTGGATCATTATGGATATCGAAATAAACATTAATGTTGATCATGATCGTAATTAAAAATATTTTTTTTTATGTACTGTACAACATGATGTAAAACTACTAGGTGTAACATTGCATATCTAATGATAATTGAATATAATAACTAAATTTTTGATTGGTCAAAAATTTCTAATAGTATTTTTACATTAGTATTTTTATATTAAAATTTAAGACCAATTTATGATTAACACAAATGTCATCATGACTTTTATGTGAATTTTGAACGACTGCACTCATAGAAATATTAGGTATGTATTCATATAAATGTATAGGCATATGGTACAATATATAGCCATCGATAAATTTATAAAAGTTTATTTCTTTTTTACGTTTCGCGGCGAGAGAAGTTTTAAACTCGATCATTAATAATCTGTTCTTTGAAGCGAACGATACTCGAGAAATATCTTTTATTATTCTTCGAAGACGGTACGTCGAAACGAAACATTCAAGGATGACTTCAATTGTGAAAAAGGCTCTTTTTGCCCGTCAATCGGAAGGTTACCGGGAATGGAACCCGTTCTGGCGGAATCTCGTAGCATTTCAATTAGTTGTGTGCGCGTTCTCAAGATGCCACGCACGATAATTCGTGCGTACCGCCACGCGTTGCCGCGTCGTTACGCGGAAGAGAGGATCTTACCGTCATTCAGAGCAAATGAGCCATTGCGTTCTTTGTATCCGCTTTTCTTTTGTGCTACGGCAACGGACGCGCCGTGTGGAACAAAGGTAAAGGGGTTTTCAAAACGCCAATTCTTACCGCTAGAAAAAAAGAGACACAAATGTTTTATTCGACCACAGAGGTTTCAGTTTTTATTATCGGACACTGGGAATGCTGTTCGAGAATTCGAATATGATCATTGAATTTAATCATTCGAGTTCACGAGGCCTGAGAAACTTTTCTCATTCGATTATACTTCATTTAGATCTGTATACGTTTGTATACAGATAATAATAATAATAATGTAGATAATTCGTTACCTATCGGCATAGGAATCAGCTTTAGACTTATTGCATAGAAAGGACGATCTTGCTGAAATATCTGAAAATTTAATTAGATACAGAATAAACAGATCTGAAAATAATTTTGTTAGATCGTTAAAATAATGTAGGACACTCAAATTAATTGTTAAAAACTTTTTGCAGCATCGATCATCATGCTTGAGATACATAATTACAATATTTTGACTATCTAACAAAATGATTTTCAGATTTGTATTTAGCTAAATTTTGGATACTTCAAATCTTTTTATGTGCAATCCTTTTCGAAAATTTTAATCTTATCGTTACAGAAAAAAAATAATTTTTAATATTTCAAAGAAACTTAATTTCCATATTGTTTACTTAAAATACCTTAAATCAACATTTGTTCTATTTACATGCTGTGAACGTATTCCACCTATGTGAAAAAGAAAACAATAAGATAATCTTTTAGGACGATTTCCATGGGTAGTCATCGCAATTACGATATTTTACGTTACAAGGTAACGTTACAATAAAGCTTTTTGCAAAAAGACTTGCTGAAATGTCCGCTGTTAGCGGACGATTTTTCCGTCCACTCGTCTGTGTTGTTCTTTCTCTTTCCACTTTCAATTTGGCTTCATTCTTCGTTGCGTTCGTGCGTCTCGGACACTGCCAGTATTCGGACCAGATCATTGTTCGACTCCACAACGTTTTTGTACGTGACGGTATCCCCGTTTCTTCCCTTGAAGCTCCATTGGCTTATTGGCCGTCTGAGGAGAACCAAAACCGTGGCTACGATCATGGCAACGATCAATATCGAGAAGCCTGTCCACAGGATCGGATAGATAACGGACGTGTTGTATTCACATTGCAGCTCATATTTCAGGATTTCAGCCAGGAGTTTGGCATGATGTCGATCTGGTGCATGGCATCTGTCGTACAAGTTTAACAAAATGATTGATTATGTCCTTGTATTCGCGAGTATATCTTTCAATGATAAAATATCGTCAAAAAATACACTGCAGTAGTAGTTATAATATTCACATTTTTTTTATATATTGCTTTGAGATAAGAAACTTAATAATATATTATAAAGATTGAATTTATTTAACAAAATTGATCTCGTAATAATAGGAAAAGAATTTCTTCACACGGAAATTCTCGAGACATCTGAAGAAATAAAATTGAAGCTTGATGAACAGTGCATGATATTGTCGTTATATTTATATTACATTTTTATATTACATTTTCGAGATGTAAAAGAGATATTTATGATATTTATTTAAAAAAATAATATAAATAATTGGAATAAATTCAAGAAAGCGAATATTAAACATTTAAATTTTGCTTTTACTTGATTGGCAACTCTTATCAACTGAGAGTAATATCTTCGTCGATATCTTACCTAATGTCTCGACTGAGATTCCTAGTCGAATTCAACAGGCCAATCCATTCCAAGTTGCAGTCGCATTCCCAAGGATTGTTTTCTAATTCAACAACGGGTGTTCGTTGTATCAAAGGGCGTAGCTCAACAGTCAAGGTTTTGAGGCCGCAGTCTTTTATCGAAAGTCGCTGCAATCGTGGTAGCACGATGCCGATTTGCGACCAAAGATTAAGTAAGACCAATCGTTTAGAACCGATCAATGATAACGTCTCCAGACTGGTCAGATTCTCGAGATCATTCAATGCCAGCGATGTCAAATTCGGCATGTGGTTTAGCCGCAATTCTTGTAACTGCGGTAGATATAGGTTCTCAAAACTTATCATTTGCGTGCCAGATAAATCCAACTCTTGTAAATTTATCGGTAATAAAGGTATTGCGCTGATCGGGTTCCAGGATAGGTCCAAAGTCGATAAGTTTGTCAAGGTCTTGAAGAAATTTGATAAAAAGTATGGCGCGGATATGTTACTCAGGTCTAGATGTTTTAATGCCTTTAAATTCCAAAAAGCATTTTCGTGAATTCCATCCCCTATGGGATTATAGGACAAAGACAAATACTCCAGAATCTGAAAAAAAATTCTTTTCCAGTTGTGTGACATACGAATGTGCAAAAAGTGGTAAAAAATCAATTTCACAGATAATCTCCTTGAGAAAATTTGAAATGTTTTAGGAGAGAATTTAAAAAATTCTGTAACATTACCGTTAGATGTTGTAACATGGTCTCATTGACGACAGTGAGTTTGTTGAAAGAAAGATCTAATATCTTCAGTTTCGTCATTCGATCATTGAGAGCATTATCATCGATGTATTCTAGTTTATTGTGGCTTACGTTTAACAATTGCAAATTGTATTCTTCTTTGCATAAAAAAAAGAATCTCTGAAGATGATTCTGAGATAAATCTAATGTTTTTAGTGCCTCCAGATTAGTAGAGCAATCCAGAAAACTGTCAATTTCGTTTCCCCTTAAATTGAGATCCGTCACTTCTTGCAGATTGATTTTGTTCTGTATTTTTATAAAGAAATCTTCCTTCGTCATTTTCCGAAATGAGAGGTCTACCTGCAACGCAAGCCTCTTTTTAATTTTATTTATTCACATAAAACGATTTTGGATCATTCAGTGAGAAATGACAATGAAATCGAATCGACGTCGTAATAATGCGACGAGTAATGCGTATTACTCGAACACGTGTACGATTGAACAATATTGAAACTCTAATTTTTGTTTATTTAGTAGCGTTTTGCACGTATTTATCGAAAATAAAAAAAGGGAAGGTCTTTCGAAACATAATTTTAGAGCGTAAATTTAGAGACGCGTTCACACAGGAAAGCGATGAAATTTAAAAAAGCGATAAGCTGATATCCAACCGGAAACTGATATTCATGAAACAAATGATGGAAGTGTCATCGAGAGTCCTGGAAAATCGTAAAATGTTTATTCACAAGCGATCTGATTAGTGGAATCACTGCCAAATTAAAAATCAACCTACCGTTGTCGCCGAGACGAACGAAACGATGATGACGAAAAATGCGAGCGATCCGAGCCGCATCGTGTCGAGTAGTAATTATCTGATTAGTCGATTTTTTAAGCGATCTGATCTTCGATGCACCCGATCAGTCGATCACCAGAACCACTTAATGTGAACTATGCTTCCCGCACTAAGATCCGATGGAATGGCAACGAATTCATCCGCGACACTCTGCCGAAGATTGCAGTGCCGAATTAAGAGGGGAGTAGAAGAATCATTGCACAAGAATTATAATGCTTTCTGCACTTCGATCAGCGGTATACGCCTGTTGCTAATCCGCTTCGCTCCAGAAAATCACAATTTTCTACTTTATCTCAACAGAAATCTTCCTCGCAATCTGATCTGGAAATTGTATTATATCACATTAATACAATGTCGATATAGGCGTTGTTTTCATTTCACATTTGTATATAAATTGATAATGAAATTTTTCGGATATCGTATAATTTAGTTCATAAATATCTACTCAATTTAGCTGTTTTATTTACAGTTATAAATCAACAAGTTCAAAAACATGATCACATATTAACGCTTTTTAGGCTTTTATGAGTATTATCTTCAAAGATAACTAGAAAGTTTGCGGGTTATCGTCGTGTTTTTATCCAATGCCTAATGATCACATATTATTTATGATCCCGCAAATAAATATTTTTTTCTAAAATAAAGCGGAGTTGGCGTCGCGAAAGTAGCAGTGTTAATTTAATCCGTCCCCAGTCAGAAATTCAGAATCACCGAGGCTAACGTACCACTTTGTGATAAACCAGCGATTACGCGAGTCGTGCGCACCACAAATTCATCGGGTCTCGATCAGCGATTGTCTCTCCGACACAATCAATCGCGCATATTTTTTCAATTATTATAAGCGACGTTTGAGTGGTATCTCCGTGAGATTTATGATCGTTAGAACGATGAGTTGACGTTGCTTCTCGCGACAAGACTCGCACCCGAAAAACGTTAACATATCTGCTCTGCTATGCTCCAAAAAATAAAAATACGGGCTAAGAGAGATAAACCTCGCTCTTCGTGCCGCGCATCTAACGGCGATAATGTTGCTCATACATCTCGTTTATAATTATCGGTGGATTATGCGTAAAATTTTGTTTATTTTCGAAGCTTTTTAATCTTAAAGATTAGAATTTCGTTATGAAACTACGCATTATTTTTAAAGTTCCATAATTATAGAGATTAAAATTTAAATTTTTACAATCATAACAATTTACGTTATTTTCGAAGCTTCGTAATATTTTACAAGTTAAATAGAATAGAAAATACCTAATTACATAATTAATTATGTAATTAGATATTTTCTTGGTGATACAGTTTTGGGGAATTAATTCTATTAATAACATCAAAAAAAAGAAATGCAGCATACATTAAATAAATCCTAAGATATTTAGTGGAAAATTTCTTTAACATTACAAATATTAATTGAACTTTATGGGAAATCAGTGTGAAAGGAATATAAAGAAAAAGTTCATTAAAAGTCATTTATTCGGTCATATCTTTTTTCATGCCTGCGGCGGATAATAATTGAAACTACATATCCACAATATATAACAATGTAGCAGCGTTTTGAACGCATGTTACGATAACAAAGACATGAGGAATCGTTCATTTTTTCGGAGTTTGTGGAGTACTGGTAGCTTTGAAAACTAATGGATTCGATACTCGAAATATACTAGGCAACATTGTGGCTAACGTTCCGAATACCTCCTCCGACATTCCCTGCAACCGATAAGAATAATATCGACGTGAGTGCAATTTTTTTCCTTCTTCTTTTAATCAGTGGATTATGCTTATCGCCGAACATACTTTCGGTACGAGAAACTGCAAATTTTTCAGCTCGGCTCCACCCCAAGAGGCCATCTCTATCATAAAACCTTTGACGCACTTGAAAACTAACTCTGCTCGTTTTGTGCACCAGGCAACCGTCATGTCCTATGGCGGCACGTTAATGTAAATTATTTATATTTTTCGCCTAATTATCTAAGAATTATCTGTTTAAATTATCTAAGCGATAGATTACCTCTGACATTTCATGGACAAGCAGCACGGGTATTGTAAGCGTTGTCACATCGTTGCAACACGCTGTCTTCAAAATGTTTCGCAATCCCAGAATAGCAGGATGTCTCGAATTAATATCACCTATAAAATCAATAATATGCATTTAACTCTGTAATTCGTTACATAGGAAATTTATAACTGCTAGTTATTTACCGGATCTCAGAGAATCATTGACAACCATGTGGAACACCACATGAACTTGCGCCAGATTAGAATGTCTTGTAATAAAAACGTCGCCTGTTTGCAGGCTCTTGCTCATCGTGGATTTCTTCGCCTGTAAATAACACGCACGGTTTTGCATGCCGATGTAACCATAAATTAAATTTTTAATACTGTCGCCTACATGGGAATCGCTTCCTTCCCTGTGATGCGCCTGTCTCCAGGCGACGGCATCCTTCACGTCTTCTCGAATCTTTTCCAATTGCTCATCGATAGGCGGAAAATGGAATTCCGTGGTTAATTGACATATCGAACATAATTCTACAATAGTACAGAACTCAAGTTTACAAGAGGCGCATAAAAGCCAGTGATAAAATAATTTGAAAATCGTTAACGTAGTCTATATAGAAGGCACCTTTTGTTATTCCAGAATAACTGCCTAAATGATTATCGCTTAGAAGAACCAATCCACAGAGATCGTTCGAATACAGTCCTAACGCTGTTTGCAATCTTTGCGGCGTTGGATCCATCCTAAATGTATGTTTTTATTGTATATTCCATTACAATCGATTGAGACTTATCATAGACATTAAGGAATCGATTCAAGTATATTTTATGCTTCAGTAAAAATTATTAGACATACCCGGATTCGCTATTTTTTGTACGACAAAAATCAAGCACATCTCCAGTCAATATGCGTATGTTGTGCATTTGTTTCATTTGAGATCCCAAATGTATAGTAAAGCTTTCTTCTAATAGAGGATAATCTGTCATTTGCTTCTCCTCGCTGTGAACGAAGTTGTCTAGAGCTGGACGCAACGGTGGTAACGGTATTATGGGCGAACCCCTATTGCGTGAGAATGTACATTTTTTATCTCAATAAGATTTGTTTAATTTTTTAAAACTGATTAGCAAAATGCAAAAGAGACACTTACATTGGCGTAGATACCATACTGGTCTGTTGCTCTTCAAGTAGCCTCATAATCCAATTTCGATACTGCCGCCGTTGATCTAATCTCAAAGCATCGATTTTGGATCCCCAGAAACCTTGTAATAGGCTTTGTTCCTCGAAATGACGACCAGCCATGTCGTTTATGGACTTTTCAGTAGATCCTGCTTCGAGGGCCTCAACGGCAACGCGCATTTCGTCGGTTTGTCTGGAATTTATACAATCCTTTTGAAAGTTTTCTTTTTTTCTTACTTATTATTTTTAATCAAAATAAGGTAATTGATAAATAACAAATAAACAAATTGTCAGATTTCTGAGTAAACTTTACACATTCATATTTTTTATGCTTCATATTTTT
>Ga0157364_1007850_pt1 | contig 11055 bp, 6 predicted proteins | sample AttsexASBM2_FD_111476 | JGI IMG/M metagenome (GOLD analysis project Ga0157364, IMG submission 111476) | Fungus gardens microbial communities from leaf cutter ant in Ribeirão Preto, State of São Paulo, Brazil - Atta sexdens ASBM2 | ecosystem: Host-associated > Fungi > Mycelium > Unclassified ... | reverse complement strand
TTTATATAAATAATAATTATCTCACGCATAATATGCATTCTTAGTGCGTAATTCTTTTATAGATAATTATAAATATCCATGAAAAGAATGAATCTTTAGATAAGCACATTCTCGCGCACCGTCGCTATTATTGTCTCAGAGATAGAAGTTACATTATATTAGGAGGGCTGGGTGGATTTGGATTAGAGTTAACCGACTGGCTTATATTTCGTGGTGCCAGAAACATTGTTCTAGTTTCGCGAAATGGAATAAAAAACGGTTACCAACGCATGAAAGTTCAATTATGGAAATCGTATGGTGTAAACGTTCTAATCATCAAAAATATCGACATTGCTGACACCAAAGACTGCGAATGCCTCTTACGAAGTGTAGAAAAAGAAGCACCGGTAGATGCAATATTCAATCTCGGTTTGGTACTGAAAGACAGCTTCTTGAAGAATCAAACCGCTGAAACTTTCGCAGAACCCTTTTTAGCAAAGGCTCGAGCAACTCAAACATTGGACAAACTTTCTAGAAGAATCTGCTATAAGTTGCGGCATTTTGTAGTGTTTTCTTCCGTTATCTGCGGCAGAGGAAATGCTGGACAGACTAATTATGGCATGGCCAACTCCATCGTGGAGAGAATTTGCGAAAAGAGGGTGAGAGAAGAGTTACCTGGATTGGCGATTCAATGGGGAATTGTAGGTGACGTAGGTTTCGTAGCTGACATGCAGGATAACAATAAAGAATTAATTATCTGCGGCACTGTACAACAGAAAATATCCTGCTGTCTCGACGAACTTGATAAGTTTTTACTTCAAAGTCAGCCAATTGTGAGTAGTATAGTTATAGCTGGAAAGAAAGGATCTTCCGGACATAGTTTGATGGAAGCTGTCGCAAATATTTTAGGTAGAGGCTTTTATACAATCTTATCTTATACATATTTATACTTATTATACTTTTTAATTAACTGATTTATGAATAATGCACTACAGTATAATTATAATCGTATGTTTCATATTACAGACATAAGTGTCATGAGAGTTTTAAAGCAAAATTTATCTCTGGCCGATGTCGGAATAGATTCCATGATGACCCTAGAAATCCAGCAAATTCTGGAACAAGAATTTGATATTTTCTTGTCAGTGCAAGAGATACAAAATCTCACTTTCGAGGAACTTACTAAAATGTCTAATGCAAATGATAATGTGCACGAGGAAAAAAAATATGACACAGAAAAGCTAGACGATTAAGCTCTTTAATTGATATAAAATTATAAAAAATGAAGATTTCATTTCTCAAATCTATTCCGATCTTTCTACTAAAAAACAAAATACTACTAACGAAGTATTTCTTATACCAGGTATCGATGGATGTGGAACTGTATTTAAATCATTATATTAACTCATTGTTTCATTAGTTAATAAAGTCTGTTAATAAAGAGAAACGTGAAGGTAATATTTAATTGTATCAATACATATTCATTGTTACAATGTTTTATAAAATTTAAATCATTATGAGAATAAAATTGTTCATTGGACAAATTTTTATGAATTTTTTATTGTGTTTACATACATTTTTTGTTCAGTGCAGGTACTAAAATTACTTTATTTTAATCACTCGAAATCACTCGAAAAACTTTTCAAGTCATAGTTATCAAGCAACGTTAAATATCGTATATAAGAAATTAATGTAAATGTCACTGCATAAACCAATATCACAGTGCGCTACCAAGCTGATATAATTCTTTCGTCAAAATTTATTTTGATTAAAATATCTCAGAAACTAAATCCGTAATAAAAAAATCTACTGTGTTAATACATTAATATTCACTTACGTTGCATAATTTTTTAGTAATATTATATAATATATATAGGCATTTTGAAAGCCACTTGAATGACACACGTGTATGTCTGAAACTTGGAAAATAATGCAAATGATCTTTTCGGATTAAGGGATTTCGAGATCTCAAGATTGACCGATTTTAATTGGGCTATGATTACAATCGAAAGCTCGTATTTCACATATATCATAAAACTATCATTAGATTTTTTTTATTAATTTTTTTTTTAATTTTTGTTTTTAATTTTTGAGATATTTTTGGTTTTAATTTTTGAGATATTTTAACCGAAATAAATTTTAACGAAAGAATTCTGGATAAGCTTGGTAATGCACCGCGACATTTGTTTACCCAATAACATTCACGTCAATTGCTTTTGTACTTGTTGTCGCATCGCTATCATGTCGCTTGATTTATTTAATAAAAATTTTGTATTATAAAATATTTCAAAATATTATATACAACATTTGATCCCTATTCTTAAAAAGAATACACATTTATTATATTTTAAATTCAAACATTTAAATTAAAATTAAAATTTTATTATTAATAGTATAATTGGAAGAATGTTTTAGTGATTATCATATATCACGTATCCAATTTTTCAACAAGATACTCCAAGATTGCAGGATTGCATTACAGTCTTATTGTATAATACAATAAGCACTACTTAATAAAGCATCGTAACAAATTTTCTCAAATATATAAATTGTTTTTCGTTTTAATTTCTCAAACAACATGAAGTCGATTATAAGTTAACTGGAGAAATCAAGAATCGACTTTATCATCGAAGTCATCCCGAATATCGACTATTATTAATTCAGTTAACAAAACTTGATAAATTATCAGAGTCACAGTAACTTTTGTATGGTTAATGTTTCACTTTTTCGTTAAGTTATGGCTGACTGGAAAATATCTTATGGTTATCAGTGCCCAATAAGATAACACAGAAGTGGAAACATTAACCCAGAAATTGTCTATTCGGTATCTTATTATCAATTTTGATTAACTGGGACGTCTTATTATAATAAATTTTATTTTCCAGAGAAACACAATGTAAACTCTTATTCTCATATAAAACAACATAATCAGAATAGGAATGAATATTTTGAAGCAATTTATATTAGATGTAGTAAAAAGAAATCCATTATTTTTGCATGAAATTGAATAGAAAAATAATGGATTTCTTTTTACTACACCTAATATAATAAATATTTTAATACAATTATTAGCGGGATTATTATTCTATAATAAATTAGCACGTTTTTGAAAATGTTCATGCAAATAAAATAGAATTATTATACGCAGGTAAAATAGACAAAATAATGCGATGAAGCAATAGAAAATATATATTTTCCTATATATACATATATTTTCTCATTTAAATACTCTAAGAAACTCTAATAAGTGATCAAAGTTAGATATTGAGATAAATATATATTTCTACTCTTTTATATATTTCACATAATATTTTATTTCGTAACGTTTAAAATAATGATAATCTCACAAATTAATTTTCGATCGTCAAAGCATCAACATGAAGTGCTGTGTGCCTGGGCAAAGAAAAAGGGCATTTCATTTCATAGGTAAGAATTTTTCTATTAAATGTATCTATTTCTGCACATATGTTAACGATGTAAGATGTAAAAAATGTTATTAATGTTATTTTATTAAATGTACTATTATACTATATTGTAATAAAATAAAATTGAAGTGACAATATTTTTGTTTATACCATTCATGTCCAAATAAATTTCCAGATAGATACACCAATAATACATTGATCACAGGGCGCGTATGAACGCTTCCGATTCGCTCAAATATCGTCCCAACTAAAATGGCTAAAAATGACTGATCAATTGTGACTACGAATTTTCAATGCAGTATATACAGTTTAGTGGTGTATGCGTGCATGCGTGAAGAATAGAACTTTTGTCATCTTTAAGTCGATTTACAGTCGACTATAATTGATTAATAGCTAACAAATAGTCAACTTATAGTCGACTATATGCCGACTAGAAAAAGTCGACTATAAGTCGATAATCATTCGTGTATAGTGTGGGTTATGATTACCAATATAAATTCCAATCATTCTCCGGACCTACTTGCAACCAATCGCGTTTCCATCCTAATTGGTATTCTATTGTATATTCATGTGATTAATTTTTTAGTAGTAAAATTTAATTTAATGTTAAATCGCATTCTTCGAATCTAAAAATGCATTAAATGTTAATCTTTACGATTTAACATTAACGCTAAAATGTTGAATATGGATACCGCAGATTTATTTATGAAAAAAAATATTTTAATTAATAATATTTTAACTATAAATACTAAATTTTAACTATACGCAAAACTTTTTTAAAATAACTTTTGTAAAATACAGTATAATATAATATAATATAATATAAAATAATATAATTTTGTATAATATAATATAATATACAATAATGTAATATAATAAATAAGTAAAATAATTCGCGAGCTAGAAGAATAAGATGATGATATATTAAGAGAAAAAAATGTATAAATAGTGAAGTATTAATGGTAAGTATATATGGTAAGAATAGCGCGCAGTGGGGGTCGCGCCCGAAGGCGGCGGCGGATGGAGCTCGGCGGTCATTGACTCCGCGTGACGTCATCACCGCGACGCGGACATAATTTTCCGCACATTCCCGCTACGTAATTTCCCGCAACCGAGATATCTTCTTGTTCTTCGTCCCTGCGATGTCACCACTGTAACGTCATCCCTCACGCCCTGTGAAGAACTATGACGTCCACTATCCTCCTGCGACTCCCCCCCCCCTCACCCAGAGCCCCTGGGTTAAAATCTCCTTATCTACCATACTAATGGAAATGAAATTATACACTAGTATTTGTTAACTAAGCTATTTGTTTATAACTTAATATTTAACAAAGGAGATTGGATGAAAACGAAATTATACACTGATATTTGTTAATTAAGTTAGGAAATAATAATGAAAAAACGATTTATCTCTATTTGTTTATAATTAATATTTAACAAAAGGAGATCGGACGGAAATTATACACTGATAGTTGTTAACTAAGTTAAGATAATGAAAATGTAATTTACTCGTCTTTGATGTCTATTTGCTTATAATTAATTAATATTTAATTTTATTTTTTACAAAAGAAGATCGTGTGGAAACAAAATTACACTTTATTAACTAAGGCACACAAAAAATTTAAGACAACAAGTCGTAAGCAGTAAGGCTTCAAGATTTAAAGCTATCCGGATATCCGTTTATTTGAATTACGAATGAATATGATGCTTCATTCGGATTATCGAGAGATTCGAATTTTCTAAGATATCTGAATAGTCGAATTCAAATCTAGTTCTCAAATTCGGTTCCAGATTTGTAGCCAACTTACAGCAAATTCAGTCGGATGCATTAGTGCGGACTGAATGTATATTAAAGTCATTATATTATACACTTTTTTTTTTAATCTGAGTGTAAAAATGATATATAAATATTTCTCTTATTACCCTTGTACATCTTTGTTATTACTATTTTAAGATTGAGAGAGATTTCTAAACATTATATTTATAAACAATATTAATCTCATAGGACGTATATATGAGAAACACAATCTATAAAAACGAATGCCTATGATTGGTTAAACAGTCAAGTTGGATTTTAAGTGCTTGTTTAATTCTGTGCTTGTATGAATCTGTATTTATATTTTTTGATTTTATTTTTCTCCAATTATATATGTGAATCAAAATTCAATTTTTATTTAAAAAATAACTTATGTTTAAAATTTATTAAATACAATACATCGATGTTTCTTTTTTTCTGAAAATGGATTTAATCCGGAACCAAATTCAGATCCGAATTTGAATTTAGATCCGAATCCAAATTCTCTTAAAGGATTATTTTCGTGGGGGATCTGAATGCAGATTCTATGGAACTGTGCCAAGATCAACTGAGCAGGTAGGCTCATTTTAAATGCTATGGAAGGAGTTAATGCTTGCCATTGAACGATGATCATTCTTCTCCAAATTCGGAGATCTCTATCATTAACCTGATTATTGCCTTACCTGATCTTGTTCCATTTTGCGAAGTTAAAACTTATGAGGGAAACTACAATGGGTAGCGATCACTTCCCCAAAAAATTATGGGGATACAACATCGACGAAGTTTGTCACTTCTTATACAAGCTTAAATTAAGTCAACAAGAGGTTAACAAATTGTATGCGGTTATCCTTCTCAGGACATATTCAGCCGCCTCATCCAAAGATTTCTTCAAGAGAGTTCCTGAGGACACATGCGAAGCATACAACTATCTGATGGACCATCTGCTGGAGCTGACAAGATTCTTTTTCTCACCGAAGTCTCAGCACTCACATTCAGCACTATCTGACAAACGGAAATCGCCTCCCTGCAGCATCAAAAAGCTAATCGAGCCCTGGGGCGGAGTTCCGATTTGCTTAAGCAAGTTAAGTTTCTGTAGTATAATCAGGGCTTCCAAATCCCTGTGCATCGCAGCGGAGTTACCATCTTTTTCCTTCATTCTTTCCAAGCTTTCTGGTATTGCGAGAGCAAAAAGGAGAGCATACTGTATCCTCAGCCAATTTGATAAGGGTACGTTCTATAGGGTACGTCACACCCATCAATTCCGGCTGGATTACGATTCTTGAAGATCTTAATTAATGACCAGACTTGGCTGATGAGCGTCTTACAGTCGAGGGACTCAGTGAATGTTTTCCACTGCATGCGTTTTTACTTGTAGATTACTCTGGAACTTGGCACGCATTCTGCATCATTATGGACAATAAGATTATAGGTATACTAAGTAAACAAAAAAATTTTTTACCTTTTTTTTGTTTCATTCACTATCCTCACTCCTTTAGCATAAGAACACTAAAAACTAAAATAATAAAATATGATAAAATTAAATGTAAGTATGTAAAATAAAAGATAAAAAAATGTTCAAAGATAAATATCTTTCTAAATATTTTATATTTAATTTATATTTTGTCTTAGCATTTTATCTTAGAAGTCTGTTTTAACATTAAAATAAATATAATTATAAAAGATAGGCTTATTCACTGATTTTGATGAAATTAGGATCATTTGATGCATTTTTGCATGAAATGAATGAATCTGACAAATTTTCTTATTTCAAAAGCCATCAACTTTAAACATCTTTAACTTTAAATTAGCCATCAACTTTAACCTTTAACTTTAAATTAATATTTTTTCGCCGGGCAGAGTGATACTTATTTTTCTGCCAGATTCATTCATTTCGTGAAAAAACGCATCAAATGATCTAATTTTATCAAAATCGGTGAGTAGGTCCCGTCTTCTACATAATTACAAAAAAAATAACGAAACGGTTTTTTATCGTTACTTTTAAGTAATGGTAACACGTTACTTTTTAGAATAACGAATTACTTTTTACCGCAAGTACGGTAACGATAACGCATTACTTTTAAAAAGTAACTTTCTCTGGAATTACTGAAACTTAAACTATTAGTGGAACTACTGCTCACCTACGAGTAATGAGAACAACAAGTGTGTGAAATCAACGCTTCTGTCACGTGAACAATCCAAATGAAATCCACGTGAACAATCGAGTTGTCTGCTATTGTTTACATGAATTCCAATAATCCACGTGACAGAAGTGATATGTCGATTTCACATATCTATTCGCATTAGATTTTCCCCTTTTCCTTTTCTTTTTTGTTCTTTTTCTTTCTTTTGAACGGAAATGCTTTAACCCTCAGGCAGCGGATGTTGTGATACTTGCACGCGCGACGGATATAAGGTCAAATGTGACCTAAGAGTGATAGTGTTTAAGAATGTTTAAAAAACAGTTTTTATTGTAATCCTGGTGAAAATTTTTCTACGAATATTTCTGAAACATTTTTCAGAAATATTCAGAAATATTCGGAAAGTTCACATTTCTCAGAATTTTTCATATATGTAAATTTTTAAATATTATGAGATTTCTCATCCCATAATTAAAAATAAATATTTTTTAATTTTTTAAAATTTTATAACATTTTATCAAAAATTGTACTTACAAAAGTCTTAAAAATTTTACAATATTTCCTAATTATAACATATATGGAAAATTCTAAGAAAAGATGTAGATATTCTGAGAAGTATTCCACTTCGTATAAAAAATATGATAAAAGTTATAAAATTACATAATAAAATTATATATATAAAAATTCTGAAAAATTATATAAAAAATTCTGAGAAAAATTTTTACCAGGGATATATAGTAAATTATCTCAAATATAAAGAAGATGAAATAAAAATACATTTAAACAAATATTCATTTATTTATTTTCTTCACAGTTGAAAAAAGTAAACAACTCTAAGTTTCGTGGATTTTGAGAGACTCTCTGGCGGAAGATTAAATTACAAAGTTATAGAAGCAAAGCTTAAAAAGATATACCCTGCTAAAACTTCGAGTTCACATAAAATTTAAGAAGTATAGTATTAAGAAGAATAGTATATTTAAGAAGAATAGTAAAAGTACTATTTCAAACTTCGATTCATATTTACTCAAAAGTTTTATTATTATAAGAGTAAATAGATATTTAGCACAATAATGATTAACACGTCATTATTCAATTTCAAGAATATACATAATTTATATTATCTCTTTACCAATTGAGCTGTGTAGATTATTTTAGCAAATAAATATAAAAGCTTCCATTTGGAAAAAACAAATATGTGTAACTAGATTATTTAAATTAGGAAGAAAACCTAATTAAATAAAAGTAACTGCTTTGTCGAAAAGTCTCTTTTTTAATGCTTTTCTGTAAAAAATTTTTGTAAAAGATATTTTTTTGACACATTAGTTTTCATTACACTAGAAGATAATGAGTAAAAAAATAAAAATATATTATAATCCATAGATTTGATTTTTTATGCAGTACACATCTTTAATTGATTAACGGTCTTAAACTTTTAGCTGATAGTGTAGATGAGACAAAAAGTAACGTCATAACTTTGTTGTAAGAGTTGACGTTTATATAAAGAGTGATTTGTCATAAAAGGCTCAGTCATTTTTTATCTGTTACTCAAACGATACTACAGTGATATTGTGAATATCAAAACCAAGTATAATCAATGGCATGAATAAAGTGAAAAATAATATCAAATATATATATATATATATATAAATATAAATATATATTTGATATTAATAGACTCATAATCTTAAAATTAAAAGACAACAATAAATATAAGGCTAGTTAGAGGCCGATGAAGATGTCAGAAATTAAATTCCATTCCAATCCAAAAAATGATATCCAAGATATTCACTCTTCTTTATTAAACGTTTCAATTCTCTTAATAACTATGATCAGTAATGGAACAAATCATTTCATCATGGACATCAATTTCAATGGAACAAATAATTGTTTTGTTTTGCAGAGTATATTTCAACTGAAATTAGTCTGTTAGATGCTTCCGACTGGCTGAACAATACGGATGAAATTTTATTCACTGTTAATATAATAAGTTTGAAAGTTGTTTAAATATTAAAAATTAATTTGACGTTAATGATTAATGGAAACTTTCAAAGCTTTATTTAAATGTTGAAATGTTTCCCGTTTGAAATAAGTTACTGGATTTAGTTTTATTATTTATTTAATATATTAATATTGACATGTTGTTAATTTTTTTTGTAATATTGTAAATCAGATTCCATTGTAATTGAGAACTTGATAATGATTTACTTTTGACGGAAGGATAAATGATAACAATGCAAGAGATGTATCATTACTGATGATGACTACAAAAAGAGTCGAAATGTTTAATAAAGAAGAGTGAACACTATGAATATCATTTTTTGAATTGGAATTTAATTTCTGACCTTTATCGGACCTTAACTTTAACTAGCCTTGTATTTATTGTTTATTTTTAATTTAAAGAAAATAGTATATAAAATACCTATAATATTTTTCTAGATTATTTGAGAAAATAATAAAAATCATGGAAGAAACATATAGATCGTGGAATTGTATTGATTCCGGCGAGGAGATCGTTCTATCTGGTATTGCTGGCAGATTTCCTGATTCAAATAACATGAATCATTTACGAGAAAACCTGTTCAATAAAATTGATCTTGTTAGAGCAGATCATAATAGGTGGGAAAAAGGTGATTAATTTATATTTACAATAATACATTATTTTTCATATTTTTTCTTAATTTGTAAATAACATGGAAGTTATTTTATAAAAATAGCTGTTTACTATTCATTTTTGAAAACTTGTTTTGAATAACTTGTTATTGTTATCGCTATTCAAAAAAAGATTGCATTCGTTTATCTCTAGTTGCAATGAAAAACTACAGTCTTTGAGTAAAATCCCTAAAATATTCCTTCGGGAAGGGAAACTTGAGATCTGTTTATGAAACAAGAGTTGAAAAATCCTTCATGGAGGTTTTCTCAATTCTTGAAATAAGGAAAGATTATAAATATGTATTAAAGACACTGCGCGTTGAGACACAGAACGCTCGAGTTCAGGAACGATATTATAAATCGTACAACTTACCGCAAGTCTAGGTCTTTGAAACATATTGCCTCGTGTTTACTATTTACAGAATTTTATTATTATTAGTATTATTATTAATATTCAGATATTAGAAAATCAAAAATAACACTTCAAAGTACGTTAACTAAATTTGTACAGTGAAAAAAATAATTTTAATTTCAAACAATTTTAATTGATTTAAAAAGTATTTTAAATATTAAAATGTTTTTAAATACAATATATATAATGTATATATAAATATTATATAAATACTATGTACTTATAAACATATTATATATACAATATATATATATAAATATACAAATATATATTAGATGTAGTAAAAAGAAATCTATTATTTTTCCATTCAATTTCATGCAAAAATAGTGGATTTCTTTTTACTACACCTAATATATATAAGTATACTGATTATTTTAAAAGTAACGATAAATCTTTCGCACATGGATATAATGAACTAAACTGAGAAGAAAAGTCCTCTACTAAATTCTTCTTTGCAATTTTCATAATAATTAACAAGATATTAAATGCTAAAAATTAACGAAAATTAATTTTCAATAATTTTTTTACTCAAATAGTTTTTAGCAAAAAAAACTTATGCACTTTTTATACACACATGTCATGTATCTATATGATAAAACGATAAAAATAACGATTATATATATTCGTCACCATCATCTCAAAAATGTATTTGCATTA
>Ga0157364_1007849_pt1 | contig 11056 bp, 8 predicted proteins | sample AttsexASBM2_FD_111476 | JGI IMG/M metagenome (GOLD analysis project Ga0157364, IMG submission 111476) | Fungus gardens microbial communities from leaf cutter ant in Ribeirão Preto, State of São Paulo, Brazil - Atta sexdens ASBM2 | ecosystem: Host-associated > Fungi > Mycelium > Unclassified ... | reverse complement strand
CTCATGGTGTACACATGGTGTGCACATGTACAGCAGAGATTAAAGGTATGACATCAAGGCACATGTAGGAAGCATGGTGGCCTTATGGAAAACACATGTGGATGAGTAAGAGGACATGAGGACAGAGCATGGACTTTAGGGTCAGTAATATAGTGTTGTAGCATGGACCAGGACAAGATAGTATATATAGTGGTAGATATTAGTAGGAGCTCCTTATCGAGTTCTCTTGTATCAACCTGGTATAAGGTTTATTCTCATTACCAACTCTAAGGTTTTGAGTCTACAACACTTGTTGCATGAGTCAATGAGATGGCCTTTGACAATGTTCTTTTGTCGATTGGTAAGGGAGCTGACCGCATGAGGGTTTGGTGGTTTGAGTGGGTTGGAAGTATCTTCCATTAGGGCTCTGATGATGTGGTTGGTCAGAAGCTTGAGAGGACACATTTGAGATCTTTTGGCGAGTTTTTGAAGGTGGAATTTAATGGGTATAATTCCAGCAATAGCTTTCATTCCTTCTGTAGGCGAGGTTTTGAATGCCCCTAAAATCCAAATAGCGGCTCTTCTTTGTATTTTGTCCAGGATTTTCATGTGGTATGACACAGGAGCTTTGTTGTAAAACCAAAGTTGAAAACTGTATAGTGCTATGGGAAGGACACAGCATCGATATAATTTGTGTTTTTGTAAGGGATTTATTCCTCGAGACGAATTTCCCAATAGTTTCATGCATTTGACCATAGAAATTGCTTTGTTCGAATAGTGATCAATATGTTGATGAAACAATAGTTTTCGGTTGAATATGAATCCCAGGTATTTCCAGGTGTTTTTCAGATGTAGAATGGGACCCCTGATAGGTGTAAGATCTAGGGGTGGAGAGTTAAAGATTTCATGTGACCTATTAAAATGGAAGATTTCAGTTTTTGTGTGTTCGATGACGAGACCAAAACTGTCAAGAAGCTTTGAAAGGACATTATAACTACAAAAAATGTGAAAGTTAGAAGTATTTAAGGATTTGTTCTGTGTAATGATAAGTCCATCATCTACAAACAAACAAAAGAGTGGAAATAGGAATTTTTAGGTTTTTAAGATGTTTTTCGAGGATATATAAAAACAGAAAGAGGTATAGAGCTGAAAGGATGGGAGAAAGAGCAGACCCTTGGCCTACTCCGACATTGACTTCAAAGGATGGGGAATGCAAGTCGTTCCAAACATAACTCGTTTTCCTCCTGACTAGATAATTCTCGAAGAAGAAGGAGACTTTGGGATCAAGACCCACCTTCTCAAGGATGAGAGAAAGGAGTCGGTGGTTAAGAGATGGGAAAAATTGCAAAATGTTGAATGCAAGAATACTTGTTGTTTTGCCTTTGGCCCAACCTGATCTAACAATGTGAGTGAGGGCTACACCGGCATCTATGGTAGATTTGAATTTTAGTCTACCTAATTGGCTTGGATGGATGAAATCATTACTTGTGACTGTGAATTGAATCCTCTCTGCAATGACTTTCTCGATGAGTTTTCCTAGGATATTCAAGAGGACTATAGGCCGAAATGCTTTCAGTTGATCATATATCATCTTGTTGGGTTTAGGTATGATTATCGTGGACGAACACTTGAAGAAATTTGGCCAATGTCCTAAATCAAAGCACGAATTAGCGATGTTAATGATATTGTTGAGACAGTCATCTTGATTGACAATGGATTTAAGGTGATGCCATGTTAGTTTGTCAGGCCCTGGTGCTGACGAGTCATTGCACTTGTTAATTACTTGCTTCAACTCTTCCTTAGAGAAAGGGTACCATTGCGAAGTTGGTTTGCAGTCAATCTCATTAAGTACATTTAGGTCAACTTGTCAATTAAGAGTGGTGTTGAATGTGCTATGAAGGGCATCCCAAAGACTTTCAGGAGACAGGCATGGGCAACCATCGTATTTGATGGCTTTGATGGCTGGAAGCTTGTGTCTGCTGATTCAATTCATTAGTTTCCAAGGTCCGTGACTTTTGTTAGCAACTTCTTGGATTTTAGCATCAAAAAAATCTCTTTTAATGTTCTTAACCACCTTCTTGAAGTTCTTCCAATTTTCGAGACTTCTAGTCGATCTATAGATGTTAAGAGAACGGCTGCATTCATCAGTCCACCACTGCTTGGAGTGTTTGGAAGCTCTCAATTTCTTGGTGTTTTTTGTCCAAGCTGATTGTCTATGCGTTCCAATTTTTCCTTATCCCCAATGTTGGACGTGTTCAGGTTCTTGAAGTTCGAAATGATTTCTTGGATAAAGGCAGTTTCCTAGTCGCTTTTAGGAGGGATCAAAAGTTTTGAAGTGAGGATGACTTCTTCAAATATAGGGATGTCGATGGAAAGAGGAGCATGGTCAGAGGACAAACGATTCTCTGGATGTATGGAATGATGACCGAGTTTGGATGACCCATAACAAAGAAACATGAGGTCGATAGTCAAGTTAGACTCTCCAGCCATGTTAGAGTATCTAGTTGGGCAAGGGTTAGTTGGAGTTGACAGAGCGAGATTGAATGAATCGGCTATAATAATTCAATTGTCGCTGATAGAAGAGTAAAAAGTAAAAGATGGATCCCATAAACTGTCTCTAATATTAAAGTCTCCTGTCATGAGAAGAACATTGTTGATGTTAACCTCAGTATCCTTGAGATACTTTAAGGCTGAATGCGACGAATCTGAGTAAACATTCATCATGTAATAACAAATGTTATTGTTGAGAAATGAAATAAGACTAATATCCCTGTGATTAATAATGTCTCTGCAAAGCAAAAAATGAAGAGAAGAAAGTCGGGCATTGATGTATGCAATGACTCTGAGCGTGTCCAATTTTTCCAACGGAATTCTGGCAAACGCAATCCAGTTGGGATGGTGATTAGTTTCCATGAGAGGTTCTCCTTCACAATCAGAGGAGCTGGGAATTTTATGAATTTCAGACCAAGGAGGTTCTTGGATTGATATGATGTCAAATTGGTTTTGTGTCTCAAGGAGGGTATTGATGATTAAGGAGTTCTTGTGAACGTTTTGTGAAAGAATTTTGAGTTTCTTCACAATCATTGTTGGCATTCGCCATTCATTTCAGAATGAATTGACTTGGATCTGTTTTCATGGATCTCAGTATATTTTCTTTGATGCCACTCCCTGTTAAATCTGTGTCTCTAGAATGGACATTGGTTAGAATCAGCTTGGTGATCTCCTTGACAGTTTGAGCATTTGAAAGTATGAGGACATGGGTCACCTTTCTTCATTTCCAACCTCGGGGGGTTGATCTTGTCATTAGCCTTACAACATCATCCAAATTCGCAATGGTTTTTAGACTTGTGAGGACTATTACATTTGATGCATTTTGATCCTTGGACTCTGCACAAGAAAGTTGCGTGACCCCATTTCCAGCAATTCTTACATTGTGGGACACCTGGATTCATGTTAGCTCTCTGAATAGTCGCAATATACTGTCCAACATTGAAGCATCTGTTAATTAGTATTTTAGCATTTTTACCACTTTGGACGTCCCAGATGTCTATCCATATTATAGACATGTCGGATTTGGGAGAGACCTTGATCACTCTTGGTTTAGATGCTAAAGAAATGTTGTCAAATATTTGATTCTGCTTGAGAATCGTTTCAATATCATCGGATGTGAGTTGCTCTTGGGAGTTGGTGTGAGAGTAGAATGGGATATCTGTAATCTTGAGGTACGACTTCGACTTGTAAGACGTTGATATAGTTTGAGTTTTTGACATACTGATCAATGATTAGTAGGTCAGACTGTTTGGAAACTTTACTAGTGATAATAGTGATGCCCAAGGTTTCAGGACAAATGTAATCAACAAGGACTTCCGATTTCACATTGTGTAGTTGTCTGTTAATGTTAGCCACATGCAGAGATGAATTTTGCATGAAGGCGTTGATGTTCTCTTTGCTCATAGGGATGATTATCTGTTTTCTTGAGAGTTCCTTGGTCGTCGTTTGGATTCTTGGTTTGGGTTTTGAGATTCCATTAACAATGCTGTTGACTTGGTTGATCTTCTTTGTGTTAAGAGCCGGGAAAGTTTCCTTGATTTTGAGAACCTCTGATGTGTTGGCATTGGCTTTGGTGGCCTGAGTGTATGACCTGGCAGAGCTAGTGTTACTGTCCTTGTTCTTGCTTTCAGCCAAAGATTTCTTGCTCTGAAAGTATTTGGAGATGGCATTTACTTTCTTCTTGGATTTGCTAGAAGAGGAGGTAGAGGGGGATTCTTATTGATGGTGACAGGAACTGGTTTTGCCTGCTCCTCGTTGTTTTTGAAAGTGGTCAGGACAATTCTTGGTGTAAATTTGGATGAAATTTTCTCCCTAAGCGACTTGGAGTTATTATCAGTGCTAAGAGAGTTCCAGTTAGCTTGGTAAACTGCAGAGATAAAATTCCAAATTGAATCTCCCATGCTGTTGAAGTCCTGTAAGTCGTTAGCCTTGCCAGAGTTTACCTTTTTATTTGAGATGTATCTCGCCATAAAGTTGAGCAAGTCTTTGATGCTTTTTGTATCCGATGTGATTTGTTCAATTGATCCATGAAGTGATATCGGATGGAAACTTCCGCTCCAAAGTTCCAGTTCAGTGGGTGCATTGGGATTGTAGGGTAATTGTATGTTGATGACATTATCATCATTGTCCATGTTGGCTGCACCTTGATGTTGTCATTCGCCTTGGTCAACGTGGCCAGCACGTTCCAGTTTGCTAGAGAAGGCCTTGTTGTTTCCATACAGTGGCCTCGTGTTACCTAAATTCTCAGCCGCCTTGTTGAGACGTATTGCATTCTCCTGCTTCGTCTCATAGGACAAAGCTGGAGATTCGATGGTGCGTTCGTCGTCGATGTCCATGCTGTTATTAATGGTCTGTTTTTCATGATACATGACAGAAGACACAGTAGAGGACATCAAAGAGTCTCTAGAATGATTTTTTTCAGTAGAGAGAGTTCTTTCTCTTACTTCAAAGCTGTTTACAGGAACAAATCCTGTAGGAAGGTCCATCCCTGTGCGATTTTCAGGGAACATAGTTGGTAAAGAGAAGTCGAAGTCAGGTGAGTTAGTCGTGGTTGAAGAGTTGATGGTTGCTGATAATGGTAAGGTGTGCCAATATAGTATGACAGCAGCCTACATATTGCTTATTCTTTTAATTGATGATGTTGGAGAACAGAATGCACAGCAGCATTGTGCAGTGTGGACAACTGACAACTTACCAATAGTATTGGCTTGTTCTTGTGGAAAGCTAAAGTGTGAGTGATATAAGACAATATCACATACCATCCAAACACATCCAATATATCTGACTCTATCACAGATAACACTTACCTAAGCTCTTCTCCACCCAAAACATCTGTGGAAGTGGATATCCTCCTTCTAGTCTACACACTACTTCCAGTATGGATCAACCTAGTTTCTTTTCATGTCCAATTACTCCATTACTAATCACATGGCTCCTTATGATCTCTATAGAACTCTAGACTTGATTTCCAAGAACTTTAGTGAACCTAGAGTAGTTATCTATCTCCTCCAATCCTTGGATAGTATTAGTATTAGTATTTAAGACATGTAGATACTCTATAATTTATTAGCTTGAAAATCACTAGTATAGTATACTGATCTGAGTGTCCATGCCCAGAAGTTTAACTTTCACAATAATTTGCTTCCTATTACAACTTCCTTCTAAAATATGACCATTGTAATATACAGAGGTACAACATATCCACTGAAGCCAAGATTACTCCAGATATTTATTAGATAATATTCCCATGGTCTTCTGATATTTTCTATAATTTTCCTATAAATGGTTTCTTCTTTTGAGCAAATTCATTACCTAACAGATAAGTAGTATATGACTTGAACTAAAGAGTAACAATATATATATAGCAAGTAGGCTGTACTAATATGTATATATAAATAATACATATGCCTAATTTCTATGAGTACTTTATATTATTATATTAGCTATACCACTAATTGTAGTATGATTGATTAGTAAGTGAAATCTTCCCATGATTTGAATATACTAAAGTAACTTGTATTTATACTAAGTAATTCAGATATATTATTATAAACTACTTAGTTTTTATTTTTATTTTTATTTTTATTTTTATTTTTTAATCACTTAAGTGTTTATAGAAAATGTTAGAAAACCTGTTACTTTATAATATTCTAAGACTGAAACACTACTACAATTCTGTAGAACTTCTACATCTCCCAACCTACAAACCCTAAACTCTGTTGTTAAGTCTGTAGACTTTATTTAGTATTCAACCTTACCAAATACTTTCATTCAAGTAATTATTTTTTTATACCTACTTTTATTTCCAGATAATATTCTAAATATTTCTATTAGAATTCCTAACTATCTGACTACAATTATTCTCTGATTATGTCAACATTGTTCTATTAGATTGGAATATAGTCTAAAGTATATAAGATAATTACTATCTTTATAAAATTTTATTCTGTTCTCTTAGATATTATTATATATCAAAGTCTAATTCTGGAAATAATCTATCTTTTATAGTAGTATCATCTCTCTTTAAACTTCATAAGTACTTAATCCTATTCCAAACTCTATACTTAGTTAGTATCTTTCTATAAATTAATTTGATTAAATATTTGTCTAGCTTGGATATTATGACTTAAGTCTTGGAGACAAAAGGCTACTTTTGTGTTAAGTAATATAAAAAAACTCAATAAAGTTCCAAGTACAAACTAGTTTATCTTTATATCATATATCATGATTTGTATACATACTATAGCTAACCTATTCTAAAGTATATGTAATAAGACCAATATGTTATTATGTTGTATGACATTATTTGTTTCAGAACTTTCTATGTTCTTTTCTATATTACATAATTATGTGACTATGACCATAATATATATAACAATCTTATGACAGATATTATGTCTTTGTCATGCTTTGTAACTTGTGTGACTGTCACATATGATGTCATGTCATATTTTCTGCCTAAGTCCAGGATAGAAAATAAATCTAAAAATAAGGAAAAACTAGAAAAATAAAATAAAAATAAAAATAAAATAGAATAAAGTTAAGTTTATTATTTGTAATTCTAACATTGGAGCTAGGCTTAGACACTAATCTTATTCAATATAAATAATTGCTAAACTATTTAGTAATATTACTTGTTAGAGCAACTAGGCAAAGTCTGTAAGATAAGTAGAGTTTACAATCTCCAGAAAAAACTTAAGTTTTATTAACTAAATATTCTGATAATAGAGCAAGGTTTTTAGAAGTAATAGACATCTTATATATCTATTTTAATCTCCTAGATCAGCTTACTTTATGAGAAATAATGAGAATAGCATAACTAGGGATACTTTTGATGAAAATATCTAGAATGTTAGCCTGAAGAGAAAATAGAATTACTATTAGCAATAAATGAAAAAGGGCAGCAATAATAGACATGATTATATTTGGCAGAGATCAGTATTAGGAGATAATAGAGTTAATATGATGAATTCTGTAAGATTAGTAGTTGTTAAGTAACTAAACAAAGTCTGTGGGATTTTAGTGGAGTTTATAACTCTAGGAAAATCCTAAGTAATATTGCTTAATACTAAATATATAACTTATCTCTAGAGAAATTCTAAGAGAATAGGATAGAGTTTCTTAAAAATGACAGTTACTTTAAGTATTCACAAGTCTATTCTAATCAAGCAGAACATTAGATGGAATATTCAGTAACTTAGCTATAGAAAGATGGTTTTAGATAGTCAGAAACCTCAATGGAATATTACTAGATAGTGGAGGTTCATTAGTCAGTAGCTGAAGAAAGTAGGTCAATAGCCATAAGAAAGTGAGATATAAACTTGGATTCTTGGTTGGAAGTAACATGGGGTAGAACTTTATACTTGGAAAATATATAGTAAGAATTCATAGTAGTACTAAAAACTAATGGTGTTGCTGTAGGGTAATAGTAGAGGACTTAAGAGATGAAAGGTTTGCAGTATTGACTATAAGCTTTAGAAATGCTTCAAACTTGAACTTTGGCAAGATAGCAAGTTTTCTTATAGTAGTGATGTTTAATATTCTAGAGAAGAAGAGAAATCTATAGACTTCAATAATGTTAGAATATTAGTATTTTGTAAAAGAGTAGGTTTCCTTATACTATTTGAGTTTCCAAGTTGTTTTAAACACTTATTATATTTAAGAACTAGTAAATACTTTGTAATCTTCAGTCTAATAATTAATAATAGTTCTTACTCTATTAATACTAAACTCTATTATTAAGTTGACATACTTCTTTATATCTGAACTTTCTCTCTTAAACTCTTTTTTAATTTCTAAAGTTACAACAAAGTAGCATATAAATAGTATAGTATTATAAAATAAACTACTTACTTGTTTGTGATATCTAAACCTTAGATGCACTCTCAGAGGTTTAGGAGTGATTTAGAAGTTTAATAATGATGACAACAATAATAAAGATCAATAAAGATGTTAATAATGGTAAGAGATAATAATTGATATAAATTAATATTGTTAAGTTTAAAGTCTAATTCTCAGACATAGAAGTATTTATACAAAATAGTGATATATTACATAATCAAAACTCATACCTGGTAGGACTGTCATCTGTCATAGCAAATGTCAGGCTAATTTTAGAAGATAACTAATTATATCACTATATTGATATGCTTGTATCTCTATAAATACTAATCTCTATATAATGTATAGTATTTTATTAGAAACTGTTTGATGAGTGCTTTCCAATACAAGTTTGATTATAGAAATTTGTTTAGTTATTACTGAGATGATAGCTAATAAAACTTATAGTTATTGATAGTTTGATATTTCAGTAATCTGTTATTACTTTTGTATATCCTATACATATGTATAAATAGCTCTTATTTGGAACTTTCTAGAATAACTTAGTTTGTGAAAATCAGTTTACTGGCCATGGAGATACAAGTTGAATAAAGTTTATAATACACTGTATGCTTTGGCAGTAGTGTTTGGCCTGTTAAAAAAGAGATCTAAAACACTGTAGGCTTTGACAGTAATATTAAGAATAAAAGAACAGGTTCTCTTACATTTACTCTCTTTTCTAGATTGCTATAACTCAAAGTAATATAGATTACTTGAAATTTGATAGTTGAAAAATTAATAGTTCCATAAACTATAAGGCTCCATAGTTCAGTTAGTAAAAATCTACCACTTTATCTAAAACAAATATCTTCCTAAAAATTCTCTTCTAGACTAAAGTTCTTTTATTTAACAAGATACTAGAACTTCTTGCAGTACTAACAACTGTTTAGAATCTTCTCAACTTTCCACTCTTCTTGTCTATCTATTAGGATAAGGTTTAGAAGAGACTTCAAATATCTATCAGATATATGATCTATAGGTATAACAATTAACTTAATAATGTTGAACATTAGATGTAATCTTCCAATGCTGGTAATAGCTTTAGTTGGTAGACTATAGTATCTACTTACTTTTCTACCATATAAGATTCAAGCCACTGATATAATATTTTGGCTAAAAAACAAGTGATATAAATATTTACAAAATTGAAGTATATTTTGTTACCAGGTTGAAAGACTAGTATGGAGTATTATATACTGAGTTCAATCCTGACAATAGCCCATCTTCTACAGCAGTGTTAATTATCTTCCATCCAAAATCCCACAAGTATTCAGTCTTCTATTTTACTCCTTTCCAACTTAGTTTTTTATAGCATCTAAGAGAATCTTACTTATTAAGCTAGGTAAGTATTCTAGAAACTAAACTGATATTCAGATAAGAGTAGATCTACTTATATAAGCTCCTATATATACTATAGAATATAGTCTGTTACATAGTACAGTACTTACAATACTAACTATTAAATATAATTATTCAATAAAATCTAAGTATAATTATTGACAAAGGAAAAAAGAGTAGATAAGTATATAGCAATAGATTAAAAGATGTAGACAAGATCATCACTGATAGTATTACTTAGGTATTATCTTAGAATAAACTTTCAAAGTTCTCCTTATATAGTAAAGTTCTCTTATCTAATTCACAGCTAGTATTTTATCACTAAAACCTTCACTAAGGGCTATATTATAAGACATTTGAGTTCTTCTTTAATCTTTCTTTTTTTTATTTCTGGAATAATGAAGAAACATGTGATTGTAGTCACATGATATATCATATTATATAATGTTATAGGTTTGAAACATAGTAAAAGAAATATGATATCAAAGATATAGTTCCAACATATTTATCCTTATAAATGATATATATATCAGAGTTGAAAATGATAAACTTAGTTTATTTTCAATTTCTTTCTTATTTGAATTTAATTTTAATTTTCAGAACTTAAGGTGAGAGTTTGACAGGACATTACAGAACACTATTACAAACTATTACATAACATGACTCAATGTCATATATCAGTCATTGTTATAGTCATAATGTCACAATGGAATATGGTAGAAGATTCTAGAAGGAATAACATTATACAGTATGTTTAACACATACTGATCTTAAGATAGATATATTATTATGAAACACTGGAACACTAAACAATTTTTATTTTTATTTTCTTTTATTTTTCTGATTTTATATGAATTTTCCTTTTATTTTTATTTTATTTTTCTTTTGGATGATGAAGAGGCATGTGACATTGCAGTCACATGACAGGTCACATGATGTGACATCATAGGCCTAGAACATAGTGGAAGAATTTGAAAGATGATGTCAGAGCACATGTATACAACATGGTGGCCTTGAGTAGGAAATGAGATGGACATGATGTCAAGATCGCTGAAGGTGGACTTAATTTTTATTTACCCCTTTCATTTTTATTTTACTTTCTTTTTCATTTTCAATCTATTTTTCTATTTTTAGAACTAGGGTTAGGGTTAAGTGACAAAGATCACACTGTCACAAGTCACATGACACAAAGAAGGACGTAGAAGGTTCTGGAAGAATGATGTCATACAACATGTTAAACACATGTTGGCCTTATGGTATACATATGGCTGTTTAGGGTAGGGTAGAAATAGCTAGCACAGACCATGAG
>Ga0157364_1007848_pt1 | contig 11056 bp, 6 predicted proteins | sample AttsexASBM2_FD_111476 | JGI IMG/M metagenome (GOLD analysis project Ga0157364, IMG submission 111476) | Fungus gardens microbial communities from leaf cutter ant in Ribeirão Preto, State of São Paulo, Brazil - Atta sexdens ASBM2 | ecosystem: Host-associated > Fungi > Mycelium > Unclassified ... | reverse complement strand
GTTTAAGAAAATTAGTATGTGTTTTTAAATTTTCATTTAATCAAATGAACATCAGAAAAAGATTTCACTGAATAAGAAAAATCATTGTTTCTTGAACTGTCACCTGCGACGTATCCATTTTTATAAGCTAACTTTGTGAAAATTTGTATCTTTTTCAAAGGCAGTATTCATAGCGCATTCTTATTTCAAGATCACCGTTTTAAGTAATACCTTAAGATGTTAGTATCGACTTTCTGATTGGTTCAAATGACATCTTAAGGTTGTATTTAAGATATCTTAAATATATATAAGAATTGACTTTAAATATCGAAAACGAAAATTCTTTTTTCTAGTTTTTTCATCTTGAGAGCGAGAGAGGACGTTACTGTTGTTACATTCAGTATCCTGCTCGATGTATTACATCAGCGAAGTGTATTAATGTCCTTACCTTAGGACGGAGCACTTGAACGGAACGTTCATGATTTTTCCTTTTCGCAGCGCAGTGCCATGAAAAATCCCGTTTCTATTACATTTCGATGCACGCTCGATTCAATGCGTTGCGACGACGAGTACCGTTAATATCCCTGCTTTTATATATTGAATCGACAAAGCGCTATACGCTCAATTTTTCTCTCAAATATAACGCCATTTGTATCTCGCGATAAGAAAGTTCTCGGCAAGTATATTCTTTGTGTAACATTTTAACCCTTCCCCCCCCCCCCTGGGTGTGTTAACCTTGCAGCAGGGACGTACCTGTAATACTTTTAAAGATTTTGCGTCAGCTTGAACCAAATATGATTTTCTGGATTAGCCTTTTCAAAAACAGAAAGGTTATATTTTTCTTAAAAATAAATAGCAAAATTTCTTTTTATTTTAAGAAAAATATTTTGTGATGTAGTCTTTCGTTTTTACACGGTAGTAGATATTTAAAAAATTTTTATTTGCAAGTGTGAGTGATAATAAGTGCCCCAACAATTGTTAGCATTTCGCTTTTAATTGAGTTTTATTGATGATCGAATAAGCTCGGTGGCGCTAGTAACAACTACTACATAAAAAATATAATATGCTGTAAAGCAATATTTATTTTCTGGCTAACTGCCAATAAATATCGGACTTTTGTTGGAAAATAAATAATCGTACTTATATAAGTAAACATAACTTACTTTTATTTTTAAACTTATTTTTCAGAACTAAATGAAACAAGTTCTTTTTATAATATATACTTCAGCTAAATTTTTTGACAATGATTTATGCTGTTAAATTACGCTCCTAAAATAAATAATTTATTTAAAAACAGTGTTATAGAAAGGGCTATTTTATTATTAGTGATACACACGAGGAAGGTGGTTGTTAGAAATTTATAACAATTTGAAAAATCTAATATCTTCTTCTTTTATTAATAAATTAAATTAAAATAGTTAATAATTTAAGAGAAAAACAAGACTGTAAGATAAATGCGTTATAGAAATGCCTATTTCTGTTAAATCAAATTAAAATGTTTATAATTACAGAGTTATCAATTTTATCGTAAATGCATAATAATAACTTTTATTAGGATATTATTGATAATAGATGTATGGATATATCTTAGCAATAATTTCTGATAACATTGTCTATTGTCAATCGTGATACAATCACGTATGCGATAAATTGCTGGAATTGGCCAATCTTATTTCTATCTACAGGATGTTTCTTCGTTGGAAACGTTAGGTAATGCAAGTCGCGTATATACTATCATTGAGCCGAAATGGCAGAGCAGGCCAGAAATAGGGGACCATTCTAGAATCATGCTAGATATCGCCGTCCAATCGTATTCTCCACGCTCGCTTATCCTATTCCGTTTTGTCCCATCCTAACCGATCCTGCAGCCCCCGTTTCTATCCGGCATTCATCGAGCGCGTGTAATATCCGCGGGCAATGGCACAGTCTCTAGGAGTGCAGATATTTGAGTTCGAATATGCGATTTCTGTTAGAAAGTACGAAAAAATGCATATGCCCAAAAAATCGTTTGAACGACAAAGAATTTGTTCTTTAAACTTGTGTTATGTCGTTTTTTATTTTTAAAGGATATTATAAGAAGAATAGAGATTTGAAAAGTTGAAATATATTACATTGTACAGTACGTTTCTTATAGCAGTCGCAAAAAGTTCTATGAGAGATTTTTAATACGTCATGAATTAATATTTAGGTGAATTCACCACGTTTACTTTTGAATTATCAGATTTTCCTTTGAATCTTCCGGTTCAACAGTTCCTTTAATTTTTCGACAAATAGTTTATTAAAAATTTGATTAATTAATTTCTCGAAAGTAGCGCGCATGAAGTAGAATTTACAAATTGAACTTAGATGATCGAATTCAAGAATTACTACTTGGAAATTAGCACAATACTCACAATGGAGAAACAATATTTAACGAATGTCATGGCCAACCTCGAAGATAGCGACAGAATACCTTCGAGTAAGGATTTGCGATCTCTGGATTTAATTTCAACGATCGCCTTACACACGGAACAGTGATATACGAGCGTGTTGCTGGCCGCTGCGCGACGTTATGCGGACACTCACCTCTGCTCGAGTTTATTTGGCACGAGGCCAGTGTTCGATCCGATTCGGTCGGATCCTATTCACGATCGGCCGCACAGCGGCTGCATTTTCGGACAATCCAATGGTGAAACCCTCCGCTCTACATCTTCCGTTCGGTCCGGTTCTTCCTGGATATGTCCCCCGTATTATTTGCTTATTTCGTTCTCCGCACACGTCGAGTCCGCCAGAGTCATTTCCGGCATGTGTGTCTCCTGCTCTTCGGCACAGAGAATATCGACGGGGATGTCGATGCAACCCGGTACTTATTTCTGGAGAGATAGGGAAGAAAAGCAAGAGAAACTCTGCTTTCGCGCTGTGCTTTCCATTCCTCCTTGCTTGTGCATTGGCTTATCTACGATTCCACGTTTGCATCGAAGTGCTAGCAAAGCTAGCTGGGCTAGTCAATGTATACATACGTGTGTATAAACACGGCAGGGAACGTCCTAATGCACAAAAGAGTAGAAAAGTTAGGAAAACAGCGTCCACAATGCCATTTGCATTGCCTATATCAGGAGCGTATATATTCGCAAGATAATGGAATAAATTCGTAAAGAGATAGCGATGGAAAATTGAGTCTAGAGTGCATTTAGTACATTCAACCACTCAGTACTAATTGTAAGTAGTTGAATGTAATTGATAATTTTTAACTTTAGATCCAATCACATTAACTTATTTGGACGTTTCAAGTAGCCATTATACCGTGTACATTTGTCCCTTTTTTTGGCCAATTCGAATCTGATTACGATTTATTTTCTAAAAATCATATCGTGCAACCGTAACTAACGATTGTAATGAAAACAGATGATATAGGCCGTGTTTTGATATACATTGCTAGTATTACTGACAGAATCTAGTTCACGTATACTGGCAGTATACTGTATATCGGAACATAGGCATAGAAGAAAACACGACAAGTCTAATCGCAAACTGAAGAATTTATGGGGAGTTTACCGCGCTGTCAGCCGAGATTTAATCGCTTTTCTCCAGATCCTTGTAGAAAAAGAGAAAAAAATCATGTGATAAAAAGTATCCTTGTGGAGGAAAGAACATGGGAATGGGGGAGAGGGGCACAAATACGCGAGATGCTCTGGCGGAATGGTAGGAATCGAAGAGAAATTCAATAATGCGATGTAGCGTGTTCTTAGCGAATTTACGTACGCGTCCGTGCACACGCGTACATTCACGCGCAAGGCGAACACATTTTATCGGTGTTGGTTGTGTAATTTTCCTCCGATGCTCTGAAAACGAACTAATTTATTTCGCCAATATCCTTTTAGCCTATACGGCGCGCGCGCTTTTTTTCCAATTAACTCGGCTTATTGCATGTAAAATGCACGTTTGATGTCGCCGGTTTCACGAACACATTTATACGCATCATCTGTGCACGCGTGTGCGTGTTTCCCTGCGATGAGAGACGACGTCTTTTATATATTGCATAGCCAATTCATCCCCGATTTATCGCGGATCTTTCGCCCCATGGGCAAACAAATTTTCATAAGGTACCAATCATCGGTTAGTTTGTCCCGCTCTCGCGTTTCTCTGCCGCACTGTCGCATCGTCGGGGCTGGCGAAGGGGATGAGAGAACGAAGAGGAAGGGACGAGAGAAAGAGGGATGAAGAGGTAGAGAGTTATCCGATAAACCTCGTGCAATAACACGACGAAGGCACCGACGGCGAGCCGATATCTATGGATTATGGGCATCGCGTATATACTTTGCGTTACTACGTGCGCGTGTTCGTCCAGTCTCAGCGTGCGCACGTGCGCACGTGCGCGTGATTCACGCACACGAACCCGCGGCGTTCTCTCTCTCTCTCTCTCTCTCTCTCTCTCTCTCCCCCCTCTCCCTCCCTCTCTCTTTCCGCTATCCTCTTTCTTCCTACGCTGGCAAAAGAACGTATATCCCGAGGAGTTATGAGGCGACGGCCATCTTTAGATATCCTTCCTTCCTTACCCTCCATCCGCCCTTCCTTCCTTTTTCCGTTCTTGCCATCCTCAGCAAGAGGAAGCCCCGGGGCTTCCAGCGGGGAAACGAGGTCGTACCGCCGAGTCCTTCCGCCATAACATTTTCTATCGTTGAGAGCCATACATCATCACCGTGTCCGACGAGAAACGGGCGCTTCTAAGTGCCTTGAATCGACCTTCGTGTCGAGGTCCTTTTATTCCGGACTCGACCAGGTTTTATCACAGGCCTCTACTTTGCGCTTGTCTCCGATCTTGTTTGGTTATCTTCTTTTGGCATTGGTTCGATGAACCAGGAAAAAGGAATAATCTCACATCTTCGTGAGATTATTTCTTTTTCTTAAATTTGAAATCTTAAAAATCTTAAAAACTAAATTTGTAGAAAGAATCAATCATGTCAATTTTGAATACAAAATTTAGCTTAATATCAAAACCCCGAATGGAAATGAAATATTCGATAGCGTAAAATTTTAATACAAATAAAATAAATAGGTAAATTAAACGCGTTTGACATTTATGATAACATGTCGCAAGCAGAAAGATTATAGATTTTAATGATGGAAATTGATTAGAGCAAATCGGGGAAAAAGGATGATAATCGATAGAAAATTTGAATTAGAGGAATATGTTTGATATATCGATACATATTTAGTAGAAATAAGATGGGTGATTGATTCGTAACACTAATTATTACGAGCTATTGTAATTCAATTACCGTAATCTCACGCAGTGATTGAACAGTTAATTAAATCAATTTAGAGATTCTGAACATTCATCATGGAGGAGAATTATTAGATTTGTTATGGAAGATGCGAGACAAGTCGTACCGTTGAGAACGAAGCAACGAGCTTTTTTGCGAGGAGTAGCAACAATAGCAGCAGCAACAGGGAAAGAGTATGCTTTCGGGGACAGGATTAACCTTCTCGCATCTCGAGGTAATACCTGCCTATTATTTCCTCTTTTCGCAACAGTGACTACGACGACGACGACGACGACGACGAAATTCGCGTACCCAAGTTGGTTCGCGGAAGAAAGGAACAGCTGAGCGGGCTAAAGGATGGCAAAATTGAATTCTGCCGCTGCGTCTCGAGAAAAGTGCAGACGTAAGAAGAACGTGCCACTCCTGCGAGTAATTGACGCTGATTAAAATTCCATGGAGAAGAGCCATCCACCCACGCGCGCTATCCGCTCCTTTTCTCCATAACGTACGTGTTGAGCCGGAAAAGCCGATGCTCGTCCACTTTTCGAAACACAATTACGCTCCCCCTTTCGGCTTCCATGAAGTCTTCGCGTTTCTTCCTGTGCCATACATTGTACTTTGCCACGACGTGTTACGATGTCTTGAGGGATTCATTAGTAGGGATTTATGGACCAAGTCATTTCCTATTTGTATCGTGATTTCATTGTTACAGCTTTTCCAATGTTATCGAATTCTCCCATTGCCGATCTTGTGTTGATTCGAAGCGATAATAATATATGAATAACAAAAAGATATTTCAGATAAATATCGGAAAGTATAAATACTAAAAATATTAAAAATATGCTAGAAGATTATCCATCCATTGCACTTGTTTATCGAAAATTTTGTTCATATTTATTAAATCTGAATGGATGTCATGGCCTTGCGACTAATTGCTGGTATTGTTTAGCCCTATTGATTTGCCGTTATTAAATCTGTTCATCAAGTACCGTCCAGAGAACACGTGATGTTATATAATCGTTAGACCACGCATTCTCCAATTAATGGCGTTTTGTTAGATATGTCCGATGTGCCGTTTATCTTGAGCCATTCCGTGCCATATGTGTGTATCAATAAACGATGATTGTGCTGCCTAATAGATAGTCAGATCCAATGCATAACTCATGTGCTTTCCATTAGGTTTGCTAGAATTACTGAAATGCATATGCACACATATGCATATACTTGAAATATTATCTTTGATAAACCACAAAGTGTCACTAATTTAATTAAATTGAATTATATATTTTTATTATAATTATAAATAAGGAAAATATAATCCGTTTAATTGCATTAGTTATTTCCGACTTATTAAATCTAACGTTTATCTATTGATATGTCTATTGACGATTTTAATCTTAAATGTTTTCTAAAAAAATATATTTCGTAATTAATCTTGGAAAAATTTATAAAACTCGACTATTCAATTTTTGAATAGTCGGTGTTAAAGACTTAAGTCTTACTGAACCTTACGTAACTATCTTTCTTTAAATAAAACCAGATCAGATTATCGGCTTATGAATAAAAGTTATACTAGGATAAGAGCTTAACGATGCACAATGCACATACTCTTTTTATTGGAGTGTTTAATAGCATAAAGCTTTTTTTTTGTTGCGGCGCGGCGTAATTTACTGCAGTCGAGATGAATCCTGTTTTTTACTTAGGCGCGAATAAATACGCGAAGACGACTTGCGAGGTGGATTATCTTCCTCGAAAAAGTAATCTGTCCGTTATGGCATTCTCCCATTCTTTTTCCACCCCTCGACACTTCATCTTGGCGCGACCGTTATATGCATAGGTAACAAGTGCATTATACGGGATAAAATCCGCGATGCATAATGTATCCAGTGTATCTGTGCCAACCACCGTCACGTACACTTATTCGTACGTGTTCATACATATTGTGCTCCGACGTCCACCAGTAGGCGCATAGTTATGCGCTCGGTGATGCAACGGTGTATTTGTGTGTAGGTACTCTTATAATAGGACCGTCTACCACGCAGCACACTGAGCACACTTCGCAGTTAATGCACAGACGCACTTTTGCACGCCTCTTCTTACATTCACGAAGACGTTGCGCATCGCTCACCTCGCTTATCTTCTCCTTATTTCCCCTTCGTGCTCACAAATCACTCGGCGCATTCGAATATGTCACGTTCGCCGAAGTTATCTCATGGGAATGCATGACTTTCTAGAACATTTGCGAATGCACAAACTTGTTTTGCACGGTCGCGATTATCTCATGTAGCTGGGAAGCAAAAGAGATGTGTAGTATCGTGTCGTCATTGTATTATTTATACATTTTTAGTACATTGGAAATGTATATTGAAAGATTTAAAACAAAAATAAGATGAGCAAAAAATCCCTTTCATCCATATTTGTTTTGAGAGCTCCTAATAAATATTTAAACCTATAAAATAAAGTATTAGAATAATTAAAGGATTTCCTGAACCTTTAAATTATGCTAATAACTTTATTTTATAAATTTAAATATTAGTATTTATTAAATCATATCAATTGTTATATATAATAAAACATCACTCAAATGAATATTATTAATCTATATTACGACTTAAATTTATTCAGAGCTATATTTTTAAGTAAGTAATATATATGTTTGTAAATATTAATATAGAAATTCTAATAAAATTAATTCCATATTCAAACCGTACGCGTGATATCAAATGAATTTTTTTTTTCTTTTTTCTCTTATTGAGATCATGATCGTATTGTTGATGTGTTTCTTCTATTGTCATAACCGAAAATCGATATTGTCTGTGGTGGAATTTTTTTGTCCATTTGTTTTTGTCGGGACATTACACCACTGTGCATGAAAGGGAAAGAGAATAGCCTTGGTCGAAGAATAGTTCTGATTCTGTTCCTGCTGAAAACGGAGGTGCTGACGACGCCATTTGTCCATCCCTCGTAACTACTACGTGTAAGTGTGCTCGTACGTACAAACTTATACACTTGTAGTTAACATCTACGAAAGTCTCTCACAGTGAGATCATTTCTTTCCGTTTCCCAATTTTTCTTTTAGCTGCGGCAAATGTACCACGTTAATGCAAACATTTGATTTCCGTCATTCCGTCTACTTGTATAATAAGATTTTATTACACTAATTCTATATTATTACAGTCACTTTAATTACTTAATTTTTTCAAACCTAGTGTTGCTAGATTATAATTTTGTCTCATTAAAACTAAAAAATTGATCTTTAGTTTTAAACTAAATCTATAATCACGTAGAAAAAATTCGATGAAAAATTTAAATTTTCTTTTATTAAGTGCAGGAAATTTGATTTAAAGAGAGAGAAAAAACTTGATCAAACTTAAAATATAAATTTCCAAAAAAATCTTTATCTATTTTATAAAATATTATTTTATTTAAGATTTTATATATACCATGGACACAATTTATTGTAATTTTTTAATTATTGTGTAAGATAATGTTTTATGTATAATATTGTGTTACGAATAGATAGCACAATTGATTGAAATTAATTCACAATATAATTTTTCTTTTATAGTTGATACAATAATATAATTTATATAATAAAAACATTTCCTTCTAGTTGATTCGCGCCCCGAGCGCTGATGTCCCCACACAATTCTTGATTTCGTATCGTGTAGACAAGAATTGCGTTTGGACAATCATAGCCTGAGACATTCGACTGTTTCGCCATTTACGTCGCTGAACATCCTTAAAATGTAGCAAAGTAGTTTTTGTTGACCAGGTATTCTGAAAAAATTTTTTCACATTAATAAAAAGATTGTTACGGTTATTAAAAGTTAAATATACATATAATATAAATATATTTATTATAATTTAATTTAAATATTAATATAAATATTACTATAAATATATTTATACTTACTTTATTATCGGATCCTAATTCGCTATAATGCTGATGATATTTATTATATTGCTTTTTTGTAATCTTAATATGCTTTAGCACACTTTTGTCAAAACAATTTATTTTGTGTGAATATGAGCGAGAAAAATTATTCATTATGATATCTTGAGTAATAATCGTGAGACATAGGATAAACTCAACGCATTGAAAAAAGTTGGCCTATATCCATCGTCTAATATCAATATTTTCGCAATACGTAATTATATTATTAGGTGTGGGAAAAAGTTCGTGGCGTTTTTTAGATGGCATTAAAAAAACGCCACGAACTTTTTCCCACACCTAATACATCGCCTTATTCAATCTTGATCAATCAACCGCTATTCAAAGTAAATTAGGGAAGAAGAAAGGACTGTTTCAAAGGATCTATCGCTTCTTCGATTATCGTTCCTATTTTATCCTGTCATTTTTTCTGATAGACAATTTGGCATGACAAAATGTGTCGTTTTACAAATACGCCTTGACAATGATATATTGCTATTTTAGATGCTTATAAAAAGTAATTAGCTACATTAAAAAAGAATTGCGAAAGGTTACATAAATTTGTTTTGCTGATTTGTATTTTATTGAATTAATGTTGATACATCTAGTAATATTTAATCAATTGTTATAGAGTTTATATTCATTAGATGACACATTATATAATACTGAACAATGTCCGTTGAAATTAAATTATGCGCTAGTTTAATTATGTCGGACAACTGTAAAGAGGACTTAATAATTCCTATGTTTTATACTCTCACTAAAATATGTTTCGGTATTGTTTGTCACTGTATTTTCAGAGAGAATAATTTTACACAATCGTATAAGTTTGTTATAAATTGTATCTTGTCTTGTATTTTCCATATCTCATCTTCCGCAATCTTTATGGATTTTATATTACAGATAAATCAGCGCAAGTAATATTTGCTTTGTGCGAATTATTGCGTTTTATCTTCCTCGGCAAGCTGGAAACAATAGGAAATCTGAATAAAACAAAAAATACAAGACCGACAAAGATAAAACAGATTTCAGTTGATTCTATGAAATTGGAACAAAAAGATATAAATAGGACAGCTGTTCGACGTAACAAAATCGAGATGGATAGATTGATAATAAATAGATAGATAAGAAGATGGGGGGAGGAAAAGATGTAGCGTTGAAGAAAGATAAAAGGGAGTGTAGGAAAGAGAAGGAGAAGGGAGGAGAGGGGGGGAGAGAGAGAGAGAGAGAGAGAGAGAGAGAGAGAGAGAGTGGTGGTCGAATGATTGGATTAGCCGCCTCGGCTCTAACTTCGTTACTCGCCGAATGAACAGACAAAATCCAACCACCCTTTATCCATCCCTTTATATCTGCCATCACCTCTCACCTCTCTTAGTCGTATATACAGAGTAAGGTAAAGTAATTTCGTTATTAATTTCAGTATATTTGAAATATTTGCTAAATGAAATATAATGTATGAGATTATGAGTATTAAAAGAAAAAGATTCATCATGATCATTAAGAGAAAAAGAGGACACTCGTATTACAATAAAAACTAAAATTTCACGAGACAATAATTTTGTACTCATTCATGTGCATACATATAAAAAAATCATAAAGTTATCTATACCATGAAAATACTCTACCTTGTACATAGTATATATCACACTCACACTTCTGCACTTTATTCCGACCAAAGATGATACTAGTTCAAAGATGATATAAGTTTTGAGGTCACCGGTTCAATCAATTTCACTTCATCCCCCTTCACAAGGAAGGCGTTGACAACGACGACGATGACGACGACGACGACGACGGCGACGACGACGACGACGACGATGACGACGACGACGACGACGACGACGACGACGACGACGACGACGACGACGACGACGACGACGACGACGACGACGACGACGAC
>Ga0157364_1007847_pt1 | contig 11058 bp, 4 predicted proteins | sample AttsexASBM2_FD_111476 | JGI IMG/M metagenome (GOLD analysis project Ga0157364, IMG submission 111476) | Fungus gardens microbial communities from leaf cutter ant in Ribeirão Preto, State of São Paulo, Brazil - Atta sexdens ASBM2 | ecosystem: Host-associated > Fungi > Mycelium > Unclassified ... | reverse complement strand
ATTTAGCTTTTACATTAGTCGAGACTAAACAATAGACCAATTACATTGAATAAAAATATTAGCGAATGGATCTAAATAAAGCGTATAGTGTCTCGATCTATATAGAACAAAAGAAAAGATTACTCAACCATGGGAAAAAAAAATAAAGTTGAAAGTCTACATGCATTACATCTACTTATTGTTAGTCAAAGATCAAAATGACAGGATTTCACGAATTTACACGATATTTATAACGAAATATATATTTTCTGACATGAATACATTTTTCCGCTTTATCTATCCATTGACTTTATTTCGTGATAATGATAAACAAAAATTGATACGAGCATTATTATTTTCAGCATACTTGTGTGTATGTGCTATTCATTAAAATATATAAGAATATTTTATTGATTCATTATAATTTGATTTAATTTCGATAAATTGATACTTGAATTACTTTGTTGGAATTGATGCGGAGAATAGAAAACAGATCATAGTTCCTCTAGTATTGAAAACAACTTCATGTCTTTCATTATGATCCGGATAATCTTATTAAACCGACCAAGGTATTATATCCTAAATTGTTATATAGAAGGACAATAGAATTGGATGAGGGAAGCGAAAGAAAAACAGATCGAACTATATTATGCTTCCTTTTAATTTAATTTATTGTATTATTACATATGATATTCTCGTTTGTTTACGAATAATATTACAACGTTAATTTTACGAATAATGTTACAATATTAATTTTAGAAAATACAATGAGAAATCAGGGGATATATAAAGTTTATCACGGAGAGAATTTTCTTTTCGAATTTATCCTGAAAATCGTGATAATCGTGGGACAACATATGATATTTCAAAAAATTTTATGTGATTCTTTCTGATATATTAATATTTTTATAATAAATATATATGTAGTATAAAATAAGTTTAATTTATTTGACTAAAAACAATACAATTTTAATAATTTTAAAATATATTAAACAGTTTATGATTCTTTTACAATATTATTTTAAGTAGAAAAGATACCAAATAATAAATAAACGTATAAAATATTTTATATAAATTTTTTATAATTTGTCATGATATTTTTCAACTTGGCTCAGACGTTTATGTAAATTTTACACCAGCATGTTAATTGATCGATTATATTCGTTATCTTTACTAAACGCTAAAGTCGCTCGATTCTACGATCAATAGTACACGTCACCGATAGATGGACGCGATGGAATTCAATTTCTTATATTTAAAAAAACAACCATATAAAATAAAAGGCGCAGCATTGAGGATCACTAAGGCTAAAGCCATGGCGGCTGAAGCCTTGAGTTCGAAGACGAAAATAATTGAGAGATATACTTTGACAATACAGTTTTTTAGTTATATATAAAAATTATTTAAGGAATCCTGATAATTCCTGGAAATTATATATGCTAAAATGTAATGATATAATGACAACTGATTTGTATTAAATAATGTGTAAATTTTACGAAGTATTTTGTAAATATTTTGCATTAAAACAATTTACAATGTACTTGGTAATTTTTATTATGCAATTTATAAAATTTGCCTTTATATATTTACAAAATTTCTATCTTTACGATAATATTTATTAGGTTGCTAAATTGTTCATTTATCACTAAACATTTATCACTAAACATGATAAAATTTGTAGCGAATTTTGTGATAAAATATAATGAAAAATTCTCTCCGTGTTGTATTTTTTATATTTATTCGCACACATACATGTGCTGCTTTAAGTTTTCTGACTTGGTTATTTATCAGCTGATCTTAAAGGCAGGTATAATGGTATAAATAAAACATGAGCAAAATGTATGAATAATGTCTTCGAAGAAACATTATACTATAGAAAAATCGTGATTGTTTTATTTAAGAATCAAAATTTAAAGTAATTTGTACAAATATTCTTCCAATGAATTTCAATATTTTTCATATTACGATTATATGTAGATCAGGTAATGTATTATGTCCAAATATTTGATGATGTTGAGCTTTCGTGAGACATATTATGTCGTTTGTATTGACGACGGTCTATTCTCTGTCTGTTGTACTGTTACGTCAATATCCAATATGTTGATATTAGATCTGTACATATATACAATAAGTGATTTCTATTCCATTTGATATATCAAGACATCTTTATCGAAACTTATTCGACATCCCTTGCGACAGCAAATTCGTTTATAATGAATTAGAAACCAGAATTCATAACAGATGGAATTTATTATGCTGCCAACCAACCATTTCGTGCTTCCATGCGATTCAGCTAATCTTGCTGACCCGTTCCGGATAGCCATTTACACTGAACTGCTCATAGGGAGCTAGTAGAGTAAGCCGAGAGAAGTGTCCGAGACGAAAGAGGAAGAAAGGATGAGATAGTGCGCCGCACTCCACATTTCCCATATTATCTTCACGGCGCTTTGGTCTACGTCGGACATGATCCTGTAACTCATATCACTATGTGTCACCGGCTTAATCTAATTCACGATCGTTGTCCATCGTAACTCATATCAGAATAATTGCACGATCGATATTTCCAACGCGATATCGTACGTCATGTCGTACCATACCCATACGCGACATACAACTTTGTGGCTCGATAAGTTCATAAAGATTTTACAAATTTTAAGAAATTATAATTTCCCTAATGGAGACCTAATAAAAACTTTGCTGTTAAAATTTCAAATATTCATACGTGATTTTAATGTGATATAAGTCAATTAAAATAATTAAATCCAGTGAGAAATTACTATAATAACGCAATAAACAAAGAAGAGATTAGACTTCTAACTTTTCTTTATCCTTCAAGAATTATTTTTATCAGTTTCGTTTCTTTTTTTGCGACATAAAACCGTGAAAAAAAAGGATAAATGAATTTCTATTTCTATAGAAAAGGAGACTAGATGAGCAGTTTTTCATGATTAGGCTGTCCAGCAAGAAAATTTCATAAGAACTCTCGTGTCGCAATATTAACTCGGATGCTGCAGTTTAAGCTTGCAAAGATATTGGAGAGTGCTCATTTTTTTTAACCGACATTCCTCCTGCGCTGATTGATTGTGATGGATAGCTCGTGTTACCCGAACGTTTTTCCACACGAGTTGCTGTGCACATGTTGCCACGAGCTCTCACCGCCAATTTAATCAGTTGTACGCTGCGCTCGCTGTCGTACCGTCAACCAGTCACATCACTTTTTCACCTTTAGCGAATGAATCTATATAGTTTATTATTCGCCGATCCATTCCATCTATTTGACAATATTGTCTCTACAAATGACGTGTGCATACTGCATACCGACTAGGGACTTTTTTCACGAAAAAGTTCATTTTAGTAATATGCACGGGACACAACGCGTGATAAAAACTGTATTATTAATATTTGCTGCATTTTGCAGGATATTACATGTCACAGTTACATACTGCAGCTGCGAGTATATGAATTTGATATTGGATTTTCCGTGTCCTTTCTTATCATTCGTATCATTCATTCGCAGCGTGCAAAATCCTTTCATTTCAGAGACAGGATTCAGTCTAAATTTTATCATTAGAAGAAAAAATGAGAACTATTATTATTGTATTATTATTGTAAGTTAACGCTAATACAAACAAAACAATAAAATGATTGGGCCAATGAAAGTCAAACGCAGTAAACTATGCGTAATTATAAAAATATATTCAAGTTTAATTTACATAAACGAACGTTTCGGCTTTGCTTTGATTCTTTAATTTTTCAAACGCTAATAATCACGTAGTAATAACACGATATATTGCAATTAGTTTTATTATATATTGCAATAAATTTAATTTCTTTTATACTTTCAATCATCACCTTCTTTATATTTGACGTGAACAAACTGTATAAAACAGATGAAAATCATCTCTTACGAGAATATAAGCGACATTAGTTCACGATGCGATAAATCTCTTTTATTGCATTTCAACAGTGATTTTGCCGATTTGAATGACTCGCCATAATCTTTGATAAGTTCCATGTACTGAATCCATTATTCAAAAAACAATCGTTTGATTTTTTTGTTGCCATCACAATTCTTGGTGGCTAAAAAAAATTAATTATTAAATTATTAGTTAATACTCTATATTATTAATAAGAGGAAAAGCGGAGAGAAATGATGACGCGTAACGATTCTTATATCTTATATTTGATGAAATTTAAAAAATATATATTTGAAACTTTTTTTAAAATTCCTCCAGAGAGTGGGAAGGTATTTAATTAAAATTATACTCACATGGTGCTTTAAAATTTAAGATACACCATGGGATCGTAAAGAAATAAACTTTCTGAGAATATGTAAATTTATCCCATAACGTTAACTTAAGTAATGCACGATATAATCTTTCCACAACCAAGAATACAGGTCGATTAAAGAATTCTTTTTTATGACATATTTCGCATATTTATACGTATTAACTACGAATCGAAATAAATTGGTTTTTTCTTCACTAATATAATTTCTTCGTTTTTAATTTTTATATTCTTTTTCTTATTTTATCTTTTTTATATTTTTTCTATGTATCGAAATAAACTTCTGTAAAAGAATTTGTTGTTGAATATATAATATTTAGATCCGATTAGATAATAAAAATAGAATTTCTTTTCTCAGTTTTACTGTTTTAAATTAAAATTGAATTTCGTTTCTTTAATAATCTCTTAAGTGAGAAAAATGCGCACGAATTAACATGTGATCAATTAAAAGCGATTAAAAAAAAAATTCAACGATAGACACATAAGAGTGTATAAATAAAAATGCGAAGGCTGCTTGAACTTTTCTGTAAGTTCCGAGTACCTGGCCACTAGAAAAGTTTTTAGCTGGCTGCATTTCTAGCTACCGTAGTTTCTCTTCGCCGCGCCAGTCACGGGTTTCTGCAATTTGCGCTCGCAACATCGCTTCAATTATAGGACAGGTAGATTCACCGCTCATTAAAAGTGGAGGAGCATCGGGGCTCCGTTCCCTCCGGCTTCCGCTATCCACCTCCCCATCTCCTATTCTGCATTCCGTGAGATTTCTTCACCCTCCAGCCAAGATTGTTCCGCAACCTTATTACTTTCGATCCAATGGAATAGACCGACTTTAGATAAAGCTGAATTTAAAAATTATTTTTGCATGGCACATGCAGATAAAAATGTTTAATCTTTTATTTTTTTATTCTGGCCTTTTTACGACTTTTAGCATATCAGCTTTAGAAATAACGTGCTAATTACTATTAGAGGATCTAAAATAACGGGAAAAACGCCACGAACTTTTTCCCATATGTACCATGAGAATGTAAAAGATACACAATAAATAAATTTGACATTTTTGGTCATCGAATTGTATGCCTAATAAATTTGTAAATTTTATATTTCGCCTTTTTTATGCTTTCGAATCGTGTATCTGCATTAATGATTATAATTTAATTGAAACGCTTATTTACATCAATAATATTAAGTTGATTCATTACATCAGTGTTCGTCATATTAAATTAATTCAATAATGTGAATGAGAAAGAGCTACCAAATGCGATATCACTTAAAGTACTAACAATGAAAAAATAATTATGTTAATACACGGGCTTGAATATATTTTTACAATTAACATTTATATTTATACCAATTATCAGTTTTTTACTATTATCAATTAACAGTCTCACCTTGTAATGGTACAATTTAAGAGAAACTTGATAGGTTTTATAAAAACATCGATTTAATCTTTATACTTGTTGCAAATATATATATATATATATATATATATTTATACAGTAAATGTAAAATATTCTACAATAAATCTTTTTGAAAATATAACAATTCAGAATAAAATGGCATTACATTATTATCAGTTATATAAATTGATCAAAAATTAATATCAATTGATCTTGTAAAGTATTGTTAGTAAACACAAAACAAAATGTAATCTATTACATTTTTGTCTGTATTACTAATTTCTCGTTTATTTCATATTTTTTGCTAAATGTAAAAAAATAAAGCAATAATAGTATTGATGCGGTACGTTTTAGGCAATATAATACGTATTTAACAGCTCTTCTGCATTTTCAGCTTTGATAATAAAAAACTGTGTTTTAAGATCAAATAAAAATCGTGGTTTTAAAGTATAAAAATGAAATTCAGCTAATTGAAGTTTGGAATAAAATTCACAAAAATTATTATTAGATACAAAATCCCATCTGATGAAGTAAAAAATATTTATTTATTCTGTATTAATCGGTTCATATTTTCTTATAATAAATTATAATGTAAGAATCTTATAATGTAAGAAATAATTTCTATGATTATACACGCACAATACACACACACACGCGCGCGCGCGCGCGCGCACATTTACACACACACATTTAGCATTGATATTTTAACACAAATATTTCAAAATGCTCTTAAGAAGAATTTATTTTATCGTTGAGCTCGCAGAGAGAGATATCATCATGAAAATGCAAAACGTTATAAATTTATGACGTCATATAACATTCATCCTTTACGCAGTAAAAGCAGTCTTGGCGGATTCAAGATGCACCACGACAAATTCATCTCCGAGTCTTCCGTCCGTATCGTAGAAAGTCCGAGTTGTTACGTTAAATGCCGAGATGTAGACGTTAATAAATTGCAAGAATTGCCTTCTGGGGGAGGAATATTTTCCAGGGTACAAGGAGCAAGCATCGTGTATATATTGTCGGACGCCACAGGTACATTCGTACGCAAAGGGAAGAGAAGGAAAATTGAAAAGGACCTGAGGAAAGATTAATGAACGTTTCCGCGCCTCGACTCTTGTCATTTCTTCTATCTCCCTTTCTATCTCTCGTTCTCGTTTCATACACGTATAAAAATGCCTTCAATCACAAGGTTTTTGTTCACAATCACTCGATAAAATGGTCGAGAACATGCGCATGGGCGTCAATCTACTTTCAAATGAACGAAGTACCATGTTAAATATTGAGTAATTTGACGCGACAATAGAATCGCCGGAAGTGCTATTAAAAAATTAACGGATCCATATAGCGATAGAATATGCAAAACGTTCATATTAGATACTATGCACCGGCGGAAATAACGGATTATCGACAGGTAATCCTTTGCGGAAATATAGAATCATTAATGCGGCTGAACATTCCTGTGCATTAACTGGATTCTCGATTTTAAAGATTTACGGATTCAACGTACATACTTTGTATAATATGATTACACATTAATAATTAATCGAAAATTTGCGATTAAACATTAAAAGAAATGTATTTCACCGATTAATCGTGCACAATCATTTATTTAAAAGAATATAATCATATTACATTATAAAATGAAAAGTCTTCGTCTGGAAGGCCATTTATAACTAATGATTGGAAAAGTAAGTTTTGATGGAAAATCTACTGTTATAAATCGGATAGAAGTTTCTTAGCTGTTTAGATCATGAAACGATAGCAAAATGTGGAAAATAGCGACCAATACGTACCATTCGCGGAGAGAGATACTCTAATCCGCGTATATACGAGTAATACGTGGTGAATAAGCTGAAAAGGATTTTCGCCGGTACAGGAATTATTTATCATCGTGGATTATGGTAGCTCTCGACGCTATTAAACGGAACGAAAGCGGCAAGGCTATACACGCAATGCGGCGGAAAATCCCATTGGACGCGCACAAATATTAAATACGTTTACAATTTTCGCGAATAGGACTGATTATTTATCTTCTATGAAAACTGAGCTGCTATTGCAAAAAAGTAGCCCTACAAGCAAATACAACTTTTTCCCTTCGTATGCATGATATACACGATAAAAATATAACAATCAAAAGCGAGAAAAAGTTTATAGAATATCCTGAATTTTTTTTAATTATCCAAATAATAAAATTATTATTTGATTAATTAATTACAATTTGCATATTAAATTAAATTTCTTTATAATGAATTATTTTGTGCTAATTTGATATTTTTATTTGTGCCACGATATTGGAATTTCATGTGTTATCTGATTATAGTACCGTCATATAATCTCTTTGTGCAGATTATGCAAAAGCATAGTACTAATTTCATTAGGTAGTAATAATTAGTAGATATACATACATTGATGTAATGCAAGTACTAAATTTAAAGGTCAGAAAGAGATGTAAATTACATTTTGCTCACAAAGAGATACGTATAGGTTACAGTTTTGTAATCAAAACGCGTATTTTGCATCACGCAAATCTATATAGAAAAAATGGGTAACGCGAGAATGCAATTGTAAATTGCGAGATACATCGAATGACAGAATGGAAAAAAAAAAAAGAAAAATAGGACAGGTCACAATGCGCAAAAGGCCAGTAGCAAACTGCAAATGTTCGATTGGTCATAAAAAAAAAATAGAAGCCCGTTGCGATGTAAAGGTTGATATGAATCTTTTTTGTAATGTCGGACGAGATTGTGAACGCGGAAGTGACATTTTTAATTTAGTTCCAATCTAATGGTTCTAAAATGTAATGTTTTCTATGTCTTGTACATTTCAATAATATCTTACAAAAGCTACAGTTAAAAAAAGAAATATCTAGAAAGATAACGCGGAAAATTGGGAAAGCGAAGTGGCAACAAATCATGCATGAGCAACGAGTGATTTCTCGTGCTTAAAAAATGCAGTAGAATAAACAATACGAACAAATCGTGCACGATCAATATTGTGCCATCATGGTTCTATGTATACGCTTAAAAAATTCGAGCGTTATTACAGCTACGTGTGGTTCGATGCAACGCGAAAATCCCAAAGGAACGCTCAAATTCTAGCCGCACACACTGTGCTTCATTCCGTGCTTGATGTTGTTACGCTGCGCGTCGGAAAATTTCCGTATTCGTTTTAAACTTGCAGTCTCTGGTAGTGGTTTTGAAATTACTCTTTTGGTCATCATACCTTTCCACTTATAAATGATTAATACATTAATCACGGAGATATTGTCACCAGAAAAACATTTCATTTGTGAAGGAATTTGTTTCTAAAGCTTTCTACAAAATGCTACTTGTATTATAATATTAAACGAATGTTTTTTAATTGAATGATAGATCTTATTATTTGCATGTGTGTATTTTGTTTATAAAATTATAGGATAGATAACTTGTAGAATGATTTTATTAATAGACACAAGTAGTATATTATTAAATTTTCTGCGAAAATAATTATCAAAAGAAGAATTTATTTCATTTTTTTTGCAGCGACATTATCATGATATCATTACTTGATGATATCATTTCTTGACTTATAATACTTATAAATATCGCATATAATAATATCTAATCTTTAGTTTATTCTTTGATCTAATTTTATCTTCTCTATTATAAAATCTAAATACACATACAATACTCTTTACTTTATTACACTTGTTACAAATTTTACATATGAAAATAGCTTTATTACAATAACTATTGACATTATTTAGTTGGTTCAGTCGGTTCATATTTTCTATTGTTGATATGTAAATTAGTGATATAAAAACATTCAAGTTTAAATCATGCGAAATGCTCTGAAATGTTTAACACATTCGAGATGGAATTGAGCATTTAATTAGAACAATTAAAAAGAGAGAGAACAAGATAATTAAATTTCTGAATCGTTTTTCTCGGACAGTATAATAGGAGAGTCTCGTTCAGACTCGTTCATCCTCACTCATCCGACAAGCAATCTCTTAATCTTTCATTTCGTTAAGCAATATGTGAATGTATCCATTTTTAGGTTGCAGACTTACTTTGATCAGATTTGTGTACTCGGCTATTTTTTATAAACATTGAAGAACGTATATTGAATAATCATTAAATTCGTTATGTACGGAGCAGTTTTATTTTATACTGACCTGTGCGTTTATGTAAGGATAAATACATTAGTTTTCTATAAATTTGATTATATAATCATTGTTTACACAGTTCTTCATACTACATGTACACTGTATAAGATTCTATATGTTGATCCATTAATTAAATTCGATAAGGCAGATATTATCTTATCGTAAACACATCACATTAAATCCACTTCTTTTGAATTTCTCTTATTTACAATTGAACACGTTAAATATTCAGAATGAAATAGACAGAAATAAGTCATCCATAGTAAGAACATTTTCATAAACTTTTTATTGGAAATCAATTATTCAAATAAAATCCAATCGATCGCATCATCGTTTGTAGACATTGAAAAATGGAGATTATGTTGAGAGAAAAATATCGGCATTATTGTTGTAAGTTGCAAGTATAGTAATAGCTGCTTGTTAACGCTTTATATGCCAATAATACAGTATGTCCAAATAAATTCAAATTATAATCGCCTCATCATCTCCAATTTTAATATTATATAAATTTTTATGCATTTCTGTAAATTGCTGTAAAAACCATTTATAATAAAATGTCAGCGATTCTATTCATGAAATTGAATAATGGAGCAATTGTGTTTGTTAATATTGGGTAAAATTTTCATATCTGCTAGAAAATAAGAGATTAATTTGATATTCATATAAATTTATAAATATAAATTTAGCATTCTTTCCTGGGGAAAGAATAACGCGAATATTAAAGTAATTGTTATGCTTTATGCTTAATAATTAAATTTTTTGTCGGCCCATACTATATTTTAGTATGATATAATATGCAGGAACATCCAACAAATATTTCAGAATTGATACATAAACAATAATAATTCCGAAATAACTATTTGGTTGGTACGAGTAAGTTCTACGCATTAAACCATTATTCTCTCGTGTAGCGCCGAATTGTTTCGCGTCAAAGGATTTGGTGAGCTTTTGGTCTTCAGCGCCACGAAATTGTAGAAAGCGGGCAAGCAACGAAATTCGCAATTTGTATACCCTTTACTTTCTTTTTAGTTACGTTTCATCCGCTTTGAATCGCATGAAAATTAAATGGGGCTATCGTTACGTACTTTGAGCTTACAACCATCTTTCAAAGGGCAAGGCGACCAAATTACGCTGTATGAAATATAGTAATCTTGAAAATTCTGAGAAAATAAATTTTATATATATATAAACATATTATATAATGTGAGAAAACATAATATGTATCAAGAATATTTTTCAGACGTTAAT
>Ga0157364_1007846_pt1 | contig 11061 bp, 15 predicted proteins | sample AttsexASBM2_FD_111476 | JGI IMG/M metagenome (GOLD analysis project Ga0157364, IMG submission 111476) | Fungus gardens microbial communities from leaf cutter ant in Ribeirão Preto, State of São Paulo, Brazil - Atta sexdens ASBM2 | ecosystem: Host-associated > Fungi > Mycelium > Unclassified ... | reverse complement strand
TGCGAGGCTGCTACCCAGTGTATCTTAAAAGAAAACGCTAGTATCGTTTTAAGAATAATAGAATACGTTTGAGGAAATAGATATAATATTATAATTATCAAGATTTTCGGTGATATAGTTGCAATTGACTATCTGTTTATTTAAAAAAAAAAAACATTTTGAGGACAACTATATTGTCCAATGACTAAACACTTTATAGAACTGCATTGGTTTAATCTGAAGAAAGAATTACTGTTAATCAGAACACGTCTATTAACAGAACACTTTTTGTTAACAATTTTATATTCTTAATTCCAAATTTATGTTAAATTTGTTTGAGTATACAGTGTACCGATTATCGAATAATTTAATTGTTCCGTTACGAATCTGATCATTATTTATTTTTCAACACTAAAAATGAGCGTGAAACGTTTTTGTTTTTGTATATATTCCACAAGAATCATTAAACTTCAACAATTAATTTAACAATTAGCATTGGCTCGTATAGCTCTTTTTTTATTTTTGTTTTATTTAACTGTGACTGTATTATTGTATTTCATAAATTGTTTTTCAATTTTGCTTTAACACTTTTATATATTGAATAATGAAAAAAAATCGATAAAAAAATTCATTTAACTTTGTTTAAAAAACAGGACTTGCTTTCAGATTCATCAACATTATATAATTTTATATGTCAGGAACTTATAATAAGACAAGTTTGTTCCTATTCTCTCAATTTATACATGCATGCACATACGCACACAAAATAGATATACATTACACTTATGAACATATGTGAATATCTTAAGAAAAATATTTAAAAAGAGATAAACACGAAGCAAGTGAAAAGTTATACCTGAATGTAAGATCCAATGCGGAAAACAAGCTGTTACTGTCTTTCGTTTCAGCATCAATAACCAATTGTCGCAAGCTTTCGTAAATAACAGAATCGAAAAATGCAAGATCATGGAAACGTATAGGCCTTCCTAGGATATATTTGATTACATGGCGATTCAAAAATAATGGACAAAGCTCATTTTGTAAGAGGCACAGTCCTATAAGTCTGAGAAAAATACAAGTAGGTTTTGATTTTTACTAAGAAGTATACATGTATTACATAGAAGAATATACCATCACTGAGACATTTTAAACCCACCTGCCTACGTTCCTGAACGCATTCATCCGTTCATAGCTACCTCTGCCTTGCCTTGGCGTATAAAAGCCACGTTTACCAGGGGAATAAAAGAGCGGAGCATTGTCCTCCGTATCATCCAGAATACTATTTTCTATTTTCTTCTTACTTGCCGCGCATCGTTCGGTTAAGCTGAATACATCGAGATCCAGCATTTCGCTGGTCAAATCTTGAGTATGAGTATGAATCAAGTCAAATGCTTCTTCTACTCTCTGTCGGAGAGCTTCTTCCGAAGCCAACAATAGCAATAACTGGGATGATGACAGTTCCAGCAACATGCCAGTTATTTTTTCAGCCAACGCTGGTCGTATAGCGTGCACCTATAGTAAGCAAGCAATAATTATATATACAATACAAAAGAAACAATGTCAAAAATAAATGAATTTACATTTTACTTTTCGCAAAATAAATGTAAATTTGACAAATGTCATACGAAACCTTGGGATACAATCTTTCGCCAAGTTGTTGCTGATTCGTAGTTAAATGATCATTATTCGGATGGTTTATCGGTAAAGGATGAGTACTAGACGAGCTACCAGGTGTCGAACTATTATTTCCTTCGATCGTACTCGAAGGATGGAAGGAACGGGCATCGAAGGATAAAGCGCGACGCGTCTCGCGACATTTTCCGGAAGAGCGCGTATTCTGAAATGAAACAATATCCATATGACGAGAATCAATCAGTAACTAATCTCACATCGACTCGACATGTAACATACCTGTCGTCTAAGATCACGGTCACGGTCTCTGCTTTTCAGTTTCTGCATAACATTGTATTGTGTATATTTCGATTCTATTTGTGCTGCTTCGAGATTTGGGAGTTTTTCATTTGCGAGCAATGCCTAAAAATAAATATATAAATATAATCGATTTCGCAATCAAATCAACCTGATTAATTCCATATTTTGGACTTATTACGGACTTCGGCGATCGCTGTGTAAAAGCTTCGGGTAACGCCAGCTCCTTCGCCAGGTTCATCCTTGAAAAAGACTTTAACTCGACTTACTGCCAAAGGAGGAGTATTCGAAGAAGCTCTTCTATTATATATATTGTACTGCGCATTTAATTCTTTCATTGTCTGTACTAGCAACTGTGTTCTATCTCTTTCCACCTGTTGGCCAATTGCATAATTTACTCATTTTTTGTACTTGAATTGGACAGTTACAATATTATTCTTTAGATGAATTGTACGTTACTTTTTGTTGTTATACACTACCTTTATAGTAATATCTTTTTGTTGTGAATTTCTAAGTTTTTCCATATCTCTGCGAAATTTAGCCTCCTTCACGGGAAATCCTCCTAATTCAGATACCACGGATCCAGCTTCTAAACCTACATCTTCCATAAAGACTCGTCCAAACAAGTCTAATGATAATCGCCATCGTCCTAGCAAAATATTATGAGAAATATTCGTTCCGATCGATGATACTGTTCTGACGGATTCTACTGGACTCGTTTCAACAGTTTCATGAGCGGATATTTCGTGGCTCGTGGCAACTGGGTCAACTTCCTCAGATACATTTTGGCTTTCGACGGTTGGAACAACTAATATCTCTGGCGCCCCAACTTTATTCGTGTTTGATTCCTTCAAAGAATAAATCGCGGAGCGATAAATATTAAATATTGATACTCATTTGTTCAACATACATAGTATAGTATCGTGACGCTTACCGACATTGTTCCAGCTCTAACTATAACGCTTCTATTATTTTTGCATATATCTTTGCCTTTGGTGCTAATTGCTGTATCACCTTGATTATTTGTAGATACTATAATTGGTGCTCTATCAATGATTTGTTCCGTTACAAGAGATGAGTGACCTTCGTTAGCATGAGTAGATAATTTTAATTTCTCCTAAAACACGAATTAATAATTCATGTAATTTCTTAACATATCGCTGGTGAAAAATTGCAACAGCTCATGTAAGAATGCTTTAATATTATTAAAAAATATATTACCGCGTATTTGATGGAACTCGAATTTAAGTCTCCTACAGAAATAGAATTTCTTCTCGAGTCTATGTTAGAATTCGGTCCTTGCACAACTTGACTGAACGTTGGAGTTACCGTGCTATTTTGACTGTCCATACCACGCGCAGAGAGACCTAATCTCGTTGGTAAACCTTCCAAAGGATTCTGACTAGATCCACCTACATTAGAACAAGTTGGTTGTCTTGGAATACCAAATAGATCTTCACGTCTTGAGTGTGGCTGCAATAAATGTGGCTGATCAGCTAACGGCAACGCTTCACTCATTACGGTATCAAACGGATCTAGAGGCGGGCAACCAAGGCATAAGGTAGAATCTGATCTCTGCAGAAAAGGATGTTTTCTCCCTTTAGGGGCCGAATTGCTGTGATTTCCAGATCCACATATAGGTACTTGAAGTAAATCCGGATAATCTACAGAATCAGTTTCCATGGCAGTTGGTGCTGGCGAATTATATTCCTCACCTTCATCATTGTCGTTCTCATCCTAATAAAATTCAATGGAATTACGTAGAGTATAATTTTCGTTATTTTCAGTACTCGAAAAAGAACTTTGTTGCTAATCATTGAATGTCGCATTATAAAAAAAATGTTTATAGCATCAAAATAGAAATTCATATTAAATATTTACATATACCGATTTCAATTTCTACTTAAATGTCGTGTTTACAAAAAAGTAAAGCGCATATTCGAAACTGATCAAATTTCACAAACCTGGTCATTCCAACTGGAATAACTGGACGATTCCTTCTGAGTCTCGCTTCTGGAGGCGAGTGGTTCTGAAAGAGAACGCATATAATATACGAGTGCATCGAACACATAAGCGACATGTCTTAAAGCAGAAACATCCAACACTGGCAAGCTATCTCTATGCTCGCTATTGTGGGCACGCATTAAAGACAGACAATATGATAAGAATTCACGTCTCGCTGAGTGCGCATCGCCACCTGAAAACAGATTACGAAATTCCTTTTTATAATTCTTTGATAGGACTTTGAAAGAACTATATAATAGAACTAAAAAATGATGTAAAATAGACCAATTCACCTTAAAAAGTATATAACGTAAACTATATATGTAATCTTATAGGTTTTGAGTCGCTGAATATGATGATGCCGAATAATTGATAAAATTTGATTTGTTTAAAGTCTTAGTATTATTTATTTGTCTAAAATCCAGTGTATGAACCAGCACTTAATATAATGTGGCGATATAGTATAGAACATGTCAACAAAAATTTCTTGAGCACTCGTATGTTGATGACAGGGATTAAAAATATAAATTTATAAGTAATATTGTCATTGATATGTTACCTACAAGTTATTTTTAATTTATATAAATGATAATGTTTACAATATTATTCGACGGAATGTCATCAAATATATATCATTAAATGTACTCTGCAATTTCTTGAATTTAATTTTGATACATTCGACGATATATGTTTTTGACAAAGTTTTAATCTGGATGAAGCTTAGAAAAAGACAGGTTTACATGATCAAATCAAAAGAGAAATTTGCGGATTTATTTCAGGGAAAGAAATAAATGTATTAGATATAGATGTATTTCTCCATTTACACGTTAATTATTATTATATTTGAGATATAGAACATTAATTTATAATACAAAACTTATTAAAAATATAAAAGTTTTCTATAAATGGGTGTCATTAAAAATAGATTCGAAAATTTCAAGTGTGTTTTGCCACGATTTCAAGACTTTTTTTTTTGAAGGAAACAATCTGTTATTTTTTTATCTAGTTTTCATCAGGACATTATTTTACACAAAAATCTAAAATAGACCATTAAAAAAAGAGTGATTACAAAATGACAACAAAAATTAAATTCCAATTTTCGCATAAAAATTGACGTTATTTATTGTTGTTATAATTTTGTGAATAACATTTTTCTAATAATTTTTTTAAATTAAATTGGAGTGATATTTGAGCTCGTTTTAGGCTAAATCTATAATACAACGTGTCTTGAGAAAAAATTAGAGCAGAAAATAAACTGTTTCTTCGAAGAACTGAATCAAGACAAAATTTGAAATTTTCGAGTCTGTCTTTAAAGACACAGGATATTTTCACACTTTTTAAGTAAATTTCTTATTATAAATTAATTTTTTCTACATCTCAAACATAGTAATAACTAATATTTAAACAAAGAATGTATTTCCTGAAATAAATTTGCAATTTTCATCTTTAGTTTGACTATATAAATCTCTTGTTCTATTAATAATAGAATTACATATTCTAGAATACATCAAAAGCATGATGTGATATTCAATAAAAAAATAAAAATAAAATTTTTTAAAGTATAATAAAAACTTGAATATAAACCTTCGCGTTCTCTGTTGCTCCTTGGAGGTTCGCCAACGCCTGCAAAACCAACGGTGAGTCGTGTTGAAGCTTGAGGAGTGGAGATATTTGAGCTCGTCGTAGCAATACCACCGCGAGGATTTCGACTTGTATTTCCTTGTAGAGTCAGTGAAAGAGCGGCTGTATTTAGTAGACCACTGAAATTACCTCCTGACAAAGATGGAGTGTTATTAAGAGGGTGTTCTGGGTGAGTCGGGTCTGCGCTACGCGTCAGAGATACTCCGAATCTTAGTTGCGCTTCCGTAGCGTCCATCACCGTAAGCAACCAGTCCCACGTAGGCTTTAAATGCGCTTCTAAATATGACTGCGACAGAACACAATTCATTTTACGAATAACAATAATTCAAACCAAAAAAAATTAAGACAGGGCATATATAGGCATTTGCATACTTGCAAATTTAGAGCGTCCTGAAAAGTAATTTCCATCAAACGTGGTAAGGCAGGCGCTAAATTCTTATAATCTTGCATCATGACCAATAAATCGGCAATCTGTCGAATGACAATTCCGAAGGCTCGTGCCAGGCAACTGGCGGTAGTCCCCATAGTTATGGGTTCTTGCGCGGTTGCGACAGCTGACGTGGCAGTAGTGCGTCTCAAAGATGCGGGGTCAATAAATACTAGATTGCTTCCGCCCGTCACTCGCAATCCCGCTGTACGTGTATTCGATTCGCGATTACGTATTGCCCACTGCATGTACACGGGCGCGAGATTGTTACGATGCAAATGACCGGAAGTTCCACTGAAACAAAGAAACGATGTTATAGTCTCCGAATATTTTATATATTTTAATGCAATTTTGAAATAAATAGAGCAACGCAAACAATATAATCTGTATTATAGATAATTAAATTAAATAAAAGAAAGGGATTCCAAAAACTATATTTTTTTTTTCATAATTGAAAGTGTGTGTGCGTGCGTGCGTGCGTGCGTGCGTGCGTGCGTGCGTGCGTGCGTGCGTGCGTGCGTGCATGCGTGCGTGTGTATGTGTGTAAAAGAAAAACTTAAGATAATATAATGAAAGCTGACTATAGTATAGTAATAGACTAATAGCAGAAGAGTAACGAGTACTATACTCTTCTGCTATTAGTCTATTTTTTTCTGTCATCCTAATTTTTTTAAATAAAATAAAAACTCATAAGTCACACGAGAGTATATGTAAATGTACGTGGATGTGTATGATATATTTATTGTTGTTAACCATTGTTTGACATTTCGCATTATAAAAAAAAATCAAAAATATAATTTTTTTTAAAAAGCAGATTTTAAATTTAAAAAATTTTTTTAATTATCCTGCCTACTAATAAATTCCATGGAAATTCCTAATTTTTTAGATTTTTCTAATAAAAAAACTTTTTTCCAATTAAATCCTATATCTAAAAAATAAGAAGCGAATATTTCTTTCGATTTTTTATCAGTTTTTGTTTACATCGATGATATAATGGAGAAAAGAAAAATATAAATAGAACTAAGATAATGACATAATTATATAATTAAGAAAAGATTGAGAAGTTTACCTCCTGCGTTCTAATTGTTCATCACCAATTTGAAATTCCTCATTATCTTGCTCATCCGTTTCCCCCGCTTCACTCTCATCGTCCTCCTGTTGGCTCGATTCTCCTGATTCGTCCTCGGGAAACAATAATATCGATCCCATTCCACCATCGGATCCCGCAGTCGCACCCGTTTGCACACTACGTTGCGCCGACGCTGCATCTTGATTACTATGATTATCATCCGAATCGGATTCAGTTTCCGCTTCGGCTAAAAGATCCAATTCCGTGTCTGATTCACCGTCTCCCGCTTGTTCTTCACCAACACCACCGGCGTTCGAATCAACCTCACCGAGTGGCTGATTGGTAGCAGTTCCAGAAACCCCAGATTCCTCGTGTTCGCTCATATCACCATCCATATCCATAGGGACTTCTATTTGTCATGTATTTTATTTTTTGCGATTAAAAACATGTATTGTTACGTACAAATTAGAAAAACTTCTTCATACCTTCTCCACCTTCTGCTTCATCTACAGCAGAAACATCTCCTCTTGAAATAGTAATATTATTGTTTCCTTGTTGCGTTTGTAGCGCTGCATCCAATGTCTGTGAACTGACGCCACTGTGAGGTATCAGTGGCTCTATAGAAAATAGTTCCTCTGATCCATTAATCACTTCGATGGCAGAACTCGTTAACGTAAAGGGTGCGGTTGGACGTGCTACGCCCAATCTGACTGGTGCTATCAATGAATCTGCTGTCTCACATAATTCTTCTACAGCTAATTTGATTAGCGCTTGGAAAACTTTTCGACACTTCATTAAAGGTTGCGAGGCCTGACTTGTGCTGGAAAAATGCAAAAAATAAAAATCTCTTTCTCAATCTTAATAAAGATATTATCATGATTCATTCAATTAATTCACGAATATATTGTTCAAAGAACAACGCTAATCACGTAGGCTTTATTTTACAATATTTTTCTTGTTAATCATCAAGGAAATAAAATTTTTCGGATTTTCGAGTTTTTTTCATTAAGGAATAATGTTGTACAATCAACTAAAAAACGGAAGCAAAATAATCCCAAAATATAATCAAGAGATAATGAAGCACCTCGTATATAGCTAAACACATGAATACATGTAATTTTTTTTACCTTCGCCTTTTTGTCGTATTCGGTGCCATTTCTATAGTAAAGATGACAAATATGCGCGCAACGGATCTTACGAATCGACGTGCTACATTATTCGCTTCCTCTTGTCGTCCAGGCACAGTCTCATCTTGTAATTCTCTGATCAAAGTGGTAAGTAATGTATCGAGCATCTATAAATATTGTACAAAATTTGTTAGTGTATAATCTACATAAAGAAAAAATTGTGTATGCATTACTTGCATCTACCATATTTCACTTACTTCGGCACTACATTTAACAAGTAAGGAATGCGTAAATTTATCTAGTAACGCGGTACCACTCTGCCGACATAACTGCCCTTGATCACCAAATAATTGATCGGTACCATTCTCAGAAACGCCTGACATGATCATACATTGAACAGCTGGCCAATCATTTAATAATCTTTCGAGTGCTTTTCGACTAAATCGAGGAGGTTCCAAATCATGATCTGGCATGTCCGATTCTGCGCCTAAACCTATAACAAAAATTATTATGCAATTTTAGTTTCATAATTATGTCAATTTATATGAATATAAATTAGCCTTAAATCGATTATTATTGTTATTTGAATACATAAATATAACAATCTAAAAAATAGAGTTAGAAAAATTACTTTATAAAAATAACTCGTTACTATTATTTGTTTCTAATTAAAAAAGTAAGTTATTACTGTTACTTAAAAACTAATGAGTTATTACAATTTCTGTTACTTTTTCACCAAATTTTGATAATCTTTTTTTTTTTAGACTGATAATCCAATCTATGTGGATCCAGTGTATGTGATAAAATGCTAATTGATCAGTTCAGCACAAAATCTATAATAGTTATAATTAATATGATCAAACATAACACTTTTTTTTTTAAACTCGCACGTTATACATATGTCGTATAAGTAATAATAAAAATAACAATTATATTTGTTATTCAAAAAATTAACTGCGTGAACTTTAAAAAAAAAAAAAATGTGAAGTCTATTGAAGAGATAATTATAATGAATTACAAATAACGCGTTATTTCCTAACTCTGGTAAAACAAAATTTATTATTTATATTATAAAACAAAGATATATAACAAAATAAAAATTCTCTAAAGTAAAGTTTTAAACTTGTATAATTAAAATATAAAGACTGTAGAGTGCATACCGTCTGAAGTAGGTGCTTTACGACTAGCTGAAGTTGATCGTTGTCTAGGTGCTGATCTAAATTGACGTTGTTCGACTAATTGTCTTCCAACTGTTTGTACCAGGAATAATAAGATACTTTCACCTCTGAACAAGACATATATAAGATACATATTATTGGAACAAAAATAAGTCTTCTTCTTACATACTTATGAATATTTATGCATAATTGTATAATTTACCGTGAATTAATTTTCGTGGCGAGATCGGTGCTATTTACAAGACGACATAGCAAATCATATCTCGCACCTTGATGACCAGCAATAAGAGCACGACATTTACATTTTTCCCAACAATCACAGTATGCTGTAGGTGAGGTTCTTTTGAGCTTACAATCATGACCTCTATGACAAACACGAGCGCATTCAGTGCAGCAACACAAAGATCCCGTTAAACCGCATGTTCTACATTCGAAAATATCCTTAAAATAAAAATAATTAATTTAATAAAAAGATTTCTACATATAAATCTACATTCTTACACACATAAATATATATTCAATACTTGATTAATATGCTCTGCTCCAGTCCACGTGAAACTACATGTGTCATTGCAACAAGTAACAAACAATGGAGATAGATCTGGACTGGCATCAGCTGGCAGTATCATAACTGAAGTATCTTTAACATCTTTGCCAACTCTTTGTATAGTATCCAATAAAATAAGAGCTGCATGATACGCACGAACTGATACAGCGAGCATGAGTGGTGTTTGTCCTTGACCATCCCTTTTTACATGTAAAAAAATACAAAAATTAACATAAAAGAAAATGTTAAAGAAGATTAATGCATAAATATATTTGTTCTTGCTTTTTAGAATTATATCCGAATTTGATCATACTTTGCCGTTAGTAATTCCCTTAGGTGCGATATCAAAATATTATTTTCGCACATGTATTTCAATATATACAGTGCATTATGTCGCCTTTCAACGGAATCTATAATGTATGTATTATTAGATGTAGCTCCAACGCCTGAAATAATAATAAAAAGAACAATTATTTGTATTACACGCACGCATAAAAATGAAATCTAAGTTTAGAAACAGGACGCTTATATGAATACATAACTAATAAATAAAAGAGAAGCACTTATAATAAAATTAGAATATATATATAATACATCTATATATTTTTTAAATCAAATCTCAAATATACATAGTGCGTCAAAATCCGGACAAATTGAACACTTTCTTTAAACAAAATGTTTTTAATGAAAAACATTTTGTTTAATTAAATATTACAAAAAATCCTTTTACATGACACTTGGAGAATCCCTGTAGAGCACAATTATTCAATATATCCCCCATTAGCTTGAATGATCTATTCTCGGTCTAAAGCGTTCGCACGCACGCTATAATGTAGTACTATCCATGCCGATGAATGCTGCCTCAATAGCGGTCCTTAATGACGTCACATTGAAATGTCTTGTTTGTGACTCTTTCAACTACGCTCCATATGTAGTAGTCCAAGGGATTTAAATCTGGGTTGTTGAGAAGCCAGAATTCTTTAGACCAAAACATATCGATGTTGTCTGAAATCCAATTTTGAATCATGACTCGTATGAGCCGGTGCACCGTCCTACTGAAAAACGTATGACCTTCCGGACGCCACAATTTTCATCCACAGTTTCACCACATTTATCAGAACGCGCAACGATTGCCCTGGGTCATCCGAAATCAGCTTGAG
>Ga0157364_1007845_pt1 | contig 11063 bp, 6 predicted proteins | sample AttsexASBM2_FD_111476 | JGI IMG/M metagenome (GOLD analysis project Ga0157364, IMG submission 111476) | Fungus gardens microbial communities from leaf cutter ant in Ribeirão Preto, State of São Paulo, Brazil - Atta sexdens ASBM2 | ecosystem: Host-associated > Fungi > Mycelium > Unclassified ... | reverse complement strand
CACACACACACACACACGCACGCACACACACACACACACACACACACACACACACACACACACACACACACACACACACACACACACACACACACACACACACACACATATATATATATATATATATACCTTTGTCAAAACAAGCAACTCCAATAGCGGATGACAATTTTGAAAATCATCATTTGAAGAGAATTACTAGAGACACTGGCGTATGAAATATTGAAACCTATCGCTTTGTTTATCCCATCAAATAAACGAAATCGCATATACGACGGTATCGTTCTCGAGACTTTTGCCAAACAATCCGATCATATCACGAGCCGATTTGCCTTACGGCGTCTCACCGCGACATCTTACATCTCCCGTGTCGAAATGTAAATGGATAAAATATCGGATAACGCGTGTTATATCGACGACACGTCGAGCAGATTGACAGATCGGAACGGGCTGACATTAGACACACAAGCGGGTGCACTTGGTGAAGTCTCTACACCAACTGACTCGATGCTCTCCGCAGCCATTCCGGCACAGGCTACCCTCACCCAACTACGAACCCTCCGGAGAAGTTACTTTGGATAGGAAGGTCGCTCCAAAGGTCCGCTTCATTGTGTTGTACCCACACGAACGCACGCGCGCAACCATGCGTACCGATGGGCTGACAAAAATACGAAGGGCTGCACACGAGAGAATAATTCAAAGTCAATATATTTCAACGACACTGCCAAATCAATTACGTCGAACTTTTTCATGAGAATTGCACGAAATCCTTCTTACATCAAAATTTCTTTTCGTATTTTGCGATCTTTCGATAATAGATTCATCGTATAATAGACTTTTAAAAAAGCATGTAAAAAAATTGTTCGTAAATATCAAAATTTATCAATGTTGATTGATTCTTGCTGTTATTAGAAAAATTTTGACTTGAAGACAAAATTTAATAGATTTAGAAATTGATAATTTTACAAAAATAAATAAAAAACAAAAAGATACATATACACATGCACATGTATCCTTTTAAATTATAATTATATTGAATTAAACACATCAATTATAAAAATATTTATATAATTATATATAATTCAATAACTAAATTACATTATATAATTCAACATTATTTATATAAAGACATATTTTTATTACAATTCTAAATGTAAAATAAATTTTATCTTTATAAAATGTAGATATGTTTTGCGAATGCATATGTAAATGATAACCTAATTTAACGATGTACAATTAATTCTCTATTATCGAAATATTTCTTTTTATATAAAATAATATTTAACAGAAAGTTCGTACTTAAAATTTCAAATATGCTATAAAATAAAAAGGACATGACGCACAACATGCTGTAAACATCATCGCCAGAATATTGTTTATAGAGATAAAAATCAAAGGTTAAATGACGAGCATGTTTTGAACTAATTGTATGACAATGTCTATATATGATGCTTTATATAAAGGAGTTCAGATAAAAGGAAACTAACGAAGTGAACGTATTAGGAAATACATGATGCTGACGAACGTCTTTCTCCCGTTCTTCCTAAGTAAGCTAACAAAATATAAATTTAAATATTTAAATTCAATTCTATATACATATTTATTATTGAATCTTACTTATCAGTTTGTGCATAATCTCTTAACATAAATATATAAATCTCTTAACAATCTCAATTAATATGCTTGTATTTCTATTACTAGCAATGTTTTAAATATAATTAAAAGATATATATATGTATATATATATATATATATATATATATATATATATATATATAAAATAAATGCAAACAATATACATAAAACAAAAAAGTAAATGAAAAGAATTACCAAATTCAATATATTCTTTTTTCGAACACACGGATATTTAAATAAGATAATATCTATTTACAATGCTTTATATGTATATACCTTTTAAAAAAAAATAAAATCCTACTAGCTAATCTAAAAATGAATAAGATAAATTTTAAAAGCCGAATTACTTAAAAGATTAATTTTTGTAACAATAAATGACGATATTTTAATATTGTATCTGATTAAATACTTGTTTATTTATTTAGCGCTCAACGTAAATTTTTCCTATCAATTGAATCTTGATACGATATACTCATATCATGTAAGCAAAGTCATAATAATATATAAAGAGCCTTTCGAAGTTACGCAATTAACTTCTACAATAACATGTCAGCCCTTTTTATTGAGTGGTCTCTCTTGTTTCTTGCATGATATCATGTCGGAAACGACTGTGAAGAATCCATCACAGGGCATTGGAAAAGTCAAGACAGACATATTGAAAGTCAGAAAATGGTTTCAGATGTGGTTCAATAATCGTGGTTTATTGAAAACATTCATACCATCAGTCGATTGGAAGATTAAAAATTTTATTAAACATATCAGTCAACAATTCAGCTTAGGTATTAATATGGCAGATTACAAACAGAAATTACAAATGGATGTCCTATTGGAATTCATCACAGATGAAAAGACACCAATAGGCAATTGCAAAACTGAATATAATATAAATATAGCATATATAAAGAATAAGGAAACAAATTCCATTTTCCAAATTAGACCATTAATGATATTGAAATACGTTAACCTAGAAAATTTAATACGTACACATATTATGAAGTATAGAACGAAATGTGATTATTCAACAATATCAGATAATGATAACTTGAATGAAACGATGACAGTGGTATGTATAGTTTTCTTTACGCTTTATACTGTTAGAAATGCTTCCTTTACATGTAAATGAAACTTAGTGAAAAAATAGTTATGAACTTGTAGTTGAAATTAAAAGTAACAATGATTTAATTGAAAATTAAATTACAATAGTTACTTAAATGTAATGAACGTGTGCATTAAATCTCACAAAATTTTATGAAAAATACATTAAATTTCATAAAATTTCATGAAAATACATTAAAATTCATGTACATGTACATAAATGTACCTTTCAATTATAAATACATTAAATTTAAATGTCATGAAATTAAATTCAGATTGTGTAACTTAAAAGCACATTAAATTTCATGAAATTTTTAACAGTGTTTTTAATGTTAATGAAATTCAATAATAATCTATAAACTTTTTTTATTGGAAACATGTTACCATTATTTAATGATTTTAACTTCTCTATTGAAGTTTAATTTTTTCTATAAATCTTGCAGGCAAACTATGGACATGAAATGAAAGCGGAAATTGATAAATTTAAAATACTTACCACGATGGATGTGTATTTATCAAAGCCCTATTCAGGCCCTTGGACACCCACGTTTTCGGAAACGACGGAGATAAACCTAATTAACATTTCCATTCAACACATGATGACTTATGATTTCATGTTACATAAAAATTTGAATTAAATTTAAAAAAATATATAATCTATATGTGTGATATCTACATTAAATTCTTTGTTTAACTTACATTAATAAATCTTTTTATATTTGTAGAATTTGTGTTACTTATATTAAATAGTTGATCAAATTGAATATTTGAAACATTACAAAGATATTATTAAATAGCAATTGATAAAATTATGATCTTTTTTGTTTTCATTATTCCTACAGCAATTTGTGAAATTTATTATGATGTCACTAGACATCATTCTCTTACTTCAAAAGTGGCACGATAAAAAAAATGTGATTTTCGAGTTATTACCATAAACGAGTTAAATAAACTTTACCTTATCATTAAAAGTGAATTTAACTTTACAAAAAATTATAAAAGTTGTCAACTCAAAAAGAATAATTTTTTAAAAATCGTTAAAATTATCTCAATTCAAAAAGGGTTTTTTAAGAGTGAAAATGACAAAAATGACGTTTGATTATATTAAAATATATCCTTTTTGCCGATATTATGTGAACTATTCAATAATTTTCTGTCCAGTCGAAAAAAATAATTCTTCCTCTTTTCTAGAAACTTCAGTTTTTTTTCAGTTGTGTCACTTTAATAAGGAAGCAATATTCAATATACAAGTACTCTGATTCCTCTTATTGCATGTAAGAATGCATTTCGTTTATTCACTGAAGAGGATGTAACTTGTTCAAGTTGTTCACGTTTTAAACTTAAATAAAGAATTAATTAATATTTATTAAATAAATGATTAATATTTATTATATCAATTTAATTAATAAATAATTAAATATATATTCTTAAATATATATTCTTTTTTCAAACTGTTTACAAACTGTTAATTGTCAAGATTTTATTTTTGATTTTGTTCGTCAACTGATACATCGCGGATGAAAATGGGATTAGTAGTTAACTATTTAAGTCGTATACGATAAGTAGTATACGATAATTAATGCTCTGCGTGGCAAATGGGATTGGATTACTAATTTTACACGCGCGACTGTTGGCGCACGCTCGCGTCGAACGGTCGAATTTGTTTGCAAAATATAGCGATCGTGCCGAGTTCACAATGCGCTCGTCGTAACACGAGCTATCGCATTCAGTGAAAGCAAGCAACGTTCAATCAGAATGCCATTACCACATATCCGTCGATAATGAGGCGGAAACTGCTATGGCATGTTTGGCGCTTCTGTAGAACGCGATCGTATTACATTCGTCAATGTTTTTCTCTTTCGCTTAGATACTAAGAGCTTGCGATTGCAAACTGGATTGGTTTTAGACAAAACTTGATATCTTTTCCTGAGCCCAGTGATAAAGAAAGAAGGCGCAATGAACGAGTTATGATTAGGAAAATAGCACAAGAAAACAGAGATCGTACAGCTTATCTTATAATTATATAATTTTGCAAATTCTTGTATAATCGTATTTTAAACATTCTCTAAACATGAGATCGGAGAGATTTCATAAAACTTCAATCTCGAGCTATAATCACGACATCTCAATCGTTGCCATCCGCTCGTCGGCAAATCATCCATGTTGGCAGTAAGAGTTCTTTTTATCATCACATGCACTGTTAATTAATATATAGTGCAAGTAACCGAGCCGTAAACATCATACGTCAAAAAATGTCGTAAAGAGTACGTCGTCGTAATACGTCGTCTTTGTGATTGCGATGATAACGTGAATCCAAATGAGCAGTCTGCTATAATCGTATCTCGCAACTCTAAAATTATCGTACACCTAAATTGTAAAGTAGCTCGTCTCAGCGATTTACCTCTTCATTAACTTTAAGGCTATCTTAATGCGATTATGAAGACAGCTGGTTTCCTCTGGTGCAAAAATGTTGCTCTTAATCAGGATATATCGGGTATAGGTAAAGAACTGGAATTTCGTCTGAAATATCGATGGTAATTAATTCGAGAGTAATATGGTAAATTTAAACGTTAAGATCAAAATGAACGATAAAAGAAGATACCTGTGAAGAGGATTATTTTTAAAGAATCTTTAAAAAATAATACGTTCCAACACGCAAGATAAATTATTTAAAATCGTCGCTTGTGTTATTACTTCAATATATTTGCGGTAATCAATAATTACGAGTGATATCTCGTCGATGAGCGTCGATCGCGTTTCGTGTTGTGTGACGTTCCACTTCGTGACAGCGCTGAAAAGACTCCATTGTGGAGGCTTCAAGAGACGCGTCTGACATCCACGGGATTTCGGCTGCTTCACTCGAGATGATAAGTCGAAACTCATTAAGATTATCTCTATGTACCGAAGCTGCCAGATGCTCAAGGAACTGCAGACACGCCGACTGCATTTGCACTTGGCGCTTCCTTCTGGAGCTGCTTCGTCGCTTATGTCAATGAGGAATTTTTATAGAGATGATCGTCGTGATCTCTGGACTACATTGGACGATTAGTGTCATGACGACGCTACAAGATTCTTCTCTCTCGGAATCTTCTGTTATAGATAGACCAGTACTTGACACGTCGAGGTGTGCGCGTCAAAAATTTCCAAAGCCATGTGCTCCATTAAAATGGAAGCGTGAAAGTACCAAGAGACCAAATGACACAATGCACTGATTTTATTTCTTCGATATATTCCACGATTAATATATATAAAACTGTGCAAGTTTAATTAATTCAATAAATCATTTAGATTTAGTAATAATTTCTAAAAAAATGTTTTTCAATATTGTGTACTTTTTGTATATACTCGCATGACAAATATAAATCATTATAAAAAATCAATGCTCTTGAAATTATATTCTCAGTCGCTAAACCATATCTTTGTACGTTCTAAACCAGTGATGCGCAACTTGCGGCCTGCCTGTGAATTTTTTGCAACTCGCCTGGTCATAGATAAAAATATAAAATCATATCTTTTACTTATGCGAACAAAATATTATGCACCCGCAAGATTTTACCTATATCTAAAACGGCTTATTAAAACTGAACTTACCTATTTCTAAAAAACAAAAATTTTCATTAGTATATCGCTTTTTTATTAGACTTCTGATGGAAGTGCATTTAAAGGTTTGTAAAGGATAATTATTAAAAAAGAAAAAAAATGTGTTAAACAATACCCATACAAATCAATAGGCCTGTTCACGTTGTTTTAAATCCCCAAAATTTGTTAACTTAAAATGAGACAGATAGATATATTTAGATAAATATATATATTTTATTTAAAAAGAAAAAAAAGCAAAGGTGCAAAAAGTGCAAGCAACACGAATAGACCCTTACATTTTACAATAATTCATTTTTTCGCCGCTGCGATATAAAACATTCCAGACAACCATTTCCGGATTAACAAGATTGCGCATCACTGTTCTAAGCCATTCTTAAGGGTGCATAATCGTACGATCTACTACTCTTTTTACACAACGACGATCGTGTGTACACAGATTGTATCCGGTGCTGTCATTCACGAGACGTGCAGACGCGCCCGATTCTTCGGCGTGCTTTCATTGACGCCAACCGACGTATTAGAATCCGACACGACTCGTAAACATTCGCACGCTTCGCGTAGCGGCCCGCGATACGGCACAAGCGATAACAAGTCTGATAACGTCGTGAACGATATTGCACGGGCGGTTTCAACGTCGAGTGACATCAACTAATTATTGTTTTCCTTCTTGGTATTTCAAGCAGTGAACGACTCGCTCTTTCTTCCTCTTCGTCCCTCGCTCGATAGACCGACAGACACACGAGAACTGTGAGACTCGGCGGCGAATGCAAGGCACGATGATCGATGAGGAAGAATAAATAAAAACTTCCGCACTGAACCGACGAGCTTCCTTGAAGGATACGTACTATCATCCGATAGATTAATCTTTTCTCCGAGGCCAAATTAATCTTTACTCTTCTCGCGCTATCTAAAACTTAGTTACAGTCATGTTATGTCTAAAGTTAAATGTTACAAACACCGATAAAAAAGCGATTACATTCCTGCGAAAAATAATTCATTTGTATCTCATTGCAATCAAGTAGTTTTAAATAAAAGAAAATTCATTAAAATAGTTTTGTTTTTTTTAAATTAAATATTACCAATTTCTTGAAAAAGCAATTACGTTGTTGAGAAAACTTTTTTCTTTCGCGTACAAATAAATCAAATAATTTTTAAATAAAAAAATTCGCTAAAGTTGTATATATTTTTTAGATCAAACATATTATAGGTATAAAAAAAATAGTTACGCGTTCTTAAAATTTTTCTTTAATATTTAAATAAATCAAATACTTTTTAAAAAAACATTTAAAAAACATTTAAAAAATTTAGTATACTTTGTGCATGAAAGATAATCCCATATAAAAAAAAAACCAGATCCCGAACAACTTTCCTTGGGATGCAATATTTTCGAAGCCTTGGAAAGGGTCAAAAGCCTTCGTCTGCACGCAATAATTATTGCTCTTAAAAATCGGGCAAATACAAATTTCTTTCCCAAGATACTCTCGTCCTTACGAAATTACGAGTGATTATTTCGCCGCCCGGTGAAATCAGCTTCCTTGATGCCTCCGCCGCGCGTTTCTCAGCACGTTCATTTCCCACGCACGTGGTGCAAAATTGTGGTGCACCCTCTCGCCGTTTACGATCGTCGATCCGCGGCCACAGTCTCCTTCGCGTGCACGTAAAAAGAGGTAGCTTGGTTTGTCCCCTTTTTTTAAGTTTATTGCGGTTGATTGGCGAGGCCAAGACCCCGAATGATGCTTCACGGCACGAACTGTAGCATCGGCACTCTTTCTCGCACGGGCCTAGAAATTGAGGTCCGATAAAGCGTCTGCGAAAAGGGCGAGGAAAAGGACGAAGGTATCAGACATTTGGAGAAAGTGTGTAAATGTGAACGCTTGAGAACGCGGCACCATTTATGATAGTCAAGAATGAATCCTCAGCTGGGCAAAGTCATTGTGAAAGTCGGTCGAAAGATAAAACTATCATACATTACGTAGAGAATGAGATTTTGGTTGGATATGAGATGTCGAGAGAAGAACAACGAGGCGAAAGTCGGTCAAGAAAAAAAAGGAAGTGCTAAACGTTGTTTGGAAATTTACGACGTGTCTTTGTCATATAATTTTAGCAATGAACAATGTATATATTGTGTTGCGATTGTCATTTGGGTTTTAATAATATCTATTATTATTACTGTTAATATGACTTCAAATTGTTATAATTTTATTTTTGCCTTTTCTTCAGGCATAATTTTTTGGAACATCTCAATTTTTAATCTGTAATATTTGTTTTCTCCTCCCCCTCGATGTATTTGAACACAACGTGCTTCTAGTCTATAATAAATCGACCTATTCGCAAAAATCTCAGAACATCTCACTCTGTCATATTTTCCAATATAATGCTGCAGATATCAATGCCTACGTATACATGATCGTCTAGAAGACGGCAACGTGCTAAAAAGCCGCGAACGTATCATAATGAAAAACAGGGGAAAAAAGCGCGAAGTCACCGCGAGCGGGGCCCGTCGCGGTAGTAGCCAGAGCTTGCAGAAAAAAGGTCGGAAATACGAGAAGGAGGCTGGTGGCAAGAGCGCGGTGGTAATGGCAGCAAGAAGAGGAGGCAGTGGTGGAGGAGGAGGAGGAGGAGGAGGAGGAAGAGGAGAAGGATGAGGATGAGAAAAGAGGGGAGGTAGCGCCGAGAATGAAAAAAACGCGGTTTGTGTTCACGGCTCGGGCGGCTCGGACGTGTGCGAGTCGCGTGTGAGGCTCGCGCCTGTCGTTGTCTCTGTCGCGAGCACGGGCCCGAGCGGTGGGCCCCAACGCTCGGGGGCCCGGACTGTTGCGGTCTCTGTCGGGCCCCGTGCCGGCTGAAGGGCCCGTGTGGGACGCGATGCCTCGCCTCGTTCTCACGGTAGCCTCCGACGAAGGAGCCCCCTTTTGCTCGCTTCCTTCTGCTCCTCCTTCTCCGCTGCCGCCACCGCCGTCGCTGCCACCGCCGCCGCCGCTGCTGCTGCTGCTGTTGCTGCTGCCGCCTCTTTCCTCTTCTTTCCTCTCTTTGCACGACCATTCCCTTCTCTCGCGCTCCTCTCGCGCTCAGCACTATCTCCCTCCTGTTTTCCGGACCGTGCGCACCGCCGTGACTCGCGTGCACGCGTGTGCGTGCCGCGCCAAGCACGCGTCTAGACCCTGTGATGGAAATTGTCGGATTTTCTGAATGTCGCGAGCGCGGGAATCGTAAATGTCGAACAACTTGAAATGTATTGTTCACATGTGCGCGCGCGATTATCGAAAACTCTTGCTATTTTATGTTTCAAATGATTAATATCGAAGTATTATTTAACGAGATTGTTACGTTATTAAATTTTAAGCAATTATAATTCTCGATGAAATTGACAGAATTTCTATTTTATTATGTATCATAAATATAATTATGTATCATAAATATGTATCATAAATATGAAAATAATCGAAATATGTATATGCCGAAAAATACAGAATATTATATATGTAATTCCATCAGAAAATAAAATTATAAAATTCATTTTTAATTTTATTGCAAGTTAAAAGTGGAAAGTTGTATGTACGTTTTTTCTAGTAGCAAAAATATTTATTGCAAGTATGATGTCGTTCATTTGACACAACTTAAAAAATAAAGTTTCTTACTAAATAAGTTTAAATATTTTTTTTTTGAAACATTAAAATTTTATAATATTAATTTTAAAATTTTATAGAGAAAAGAACATTTTTATTTCTGTATAATTAATTATTACATAAAAATAAAAATATATTCTTTTAAAATACGTTTTTATATTCTTTGTATTTCCGGTTTCTTTTGTAAGCAAAAAATAATAATTTTTGAGTTGTACCGTTGCAGCAAATGAGCAATGTATGAGACAGCATTTGAAAATTCATTATTGAGAAACGACGAGTCACTTCTTTCAATCTCGAATCAAATAAATTAATCGGCAATTGCCTGATTCGTTGGTAATCAAGCAGGAAATCAATTTGCATGATTTTTAGCACACGGTTTTTGGTGAACATTCAAATGCTTTTTTGTGTCCAAATGCCTTTCATTTATGTAAATTTTCATTTCGAGAATAAATATCAGAGATTAAAAGACTTAGATATCTCTAAAATGTCTCTAAATGTCTCTAAATGTGGACGTTTAATGAATAATCAGCGAAATTTATAAAGCAGAAGGACAAATAAAATTTTAATTAAAACGTTTAAAACAAAATCTGAATTTAATGTATCGTGTTGGTTCATGGATTTAATTGGCGCGTGATCCGAATGCAAATGATGAGATAAATAATCTACTGTAAAAAAAAACACAGTTACGCTTCCTGTATGTGACAGCATTCGATAATTGAAGATATCAAAAGAGAAAGCGAATTATTAACTGTGTGCCTCAGCCTGCCTAAAATATTGATATAACGGAATACGCAAGTACTTTCTTTACCGATCAATTTTCTGTCTTAATTAGAGATCGGCTATAAAACGATCTAACGTAAATATATTTTTTTGCAGCGATACTGTGTTTGATGAAGAATCATATGTATTTTTTTAAGACGATCTTTGAGTTTTTTTCTTATCTACCTTGCAGATTTGCTTGAAAAAAATTCGTTCGCACACGTAAATTATCATAATTATTAAAAAAAAAGCTATTAATGTATATTCAATATATATATATATATATATATATATATATATATATTTTATATATATTTTATATATTTATATAAACAAAAAATATTATAATAT
>Ga0157364_1007844_pt1 | contig 11063 bp, 6 predicted proteins | sample AttsexASBM2_FD_111476 | JGI IMG/M metagenome (GOLD analysis project Ga0157364, IMG submission 111476) | Fungus gardens microbial communities from leaf cutter ant in Ribeirão Preto, State of São Paulo, Brazil - Atta sexdens ASBM2 | ecosystem: Host-associated > Fungi > Mycelium > Unclassified ... | reverse complement strand
GTCAAATTGCGCGAATATATTTTCCGACGTGACTTTCGAAAATCAAATCAGGTGCCTTTTGAACGTCTATCTCTGTGCCGTCAGCGAAGAGAAAGCACAGCAATACAACTACAATAAAAGAACCAAAAAATTCCGACGTCAACTGGTGGACAGAGAGAAGGACCGCGCGCTTTTTGTCCAGCGTCGATCGGTGCACATCATCGGGAGTGTGTACGATATCGTTGCAGTTGTGCAACTGGTGCAATCACGTCGGTATGAGTGATAACAGACAAAGGATATGAGCTGTACGATATGCGAAATGTCGTGTGCGCTTTTATAACGCTGAATGTGTTGAAAGTCGATAGTGACGCTTCTTGAGAGATACGCAAAACGCTGAAGAGCGAGAGGTAGGGAAGAAAAAGAAAGAGAAAAAACTATCGGGATATCGACGAAAGAGGGGAGAAGAAGCAATCGAGAACAGAGCGAGCCGTGGAGCTCGAAATTCGCTCTGAATTCGCAGATAATTGAAAATGCCGTACCGGTCAGTGCACATAACGCGTATCGATCGCGCATCGTCTCTGTCTGACTACTCTCGGGATCCCTATTGCGATGTTGCATTTAATTCGCTAAATCGCAGATACAATCATTCACACAACAAGGAACGGAAAGTTTAGTTTGTTAAAATTAGATTTATATTTTAGTATGTTTTGAAGATGTTATCTTCACAAATATTTAACTAGTTGTTGAAAACTATCGAGAAAATGCTTTAAACTTAAAACTTTGAGATTAAGAAGCTTGAAATAATTTGATAGATTATCAACAAGCAAGAAAATATTCTTCACAATTATTTTCAATAATATTTCATTGTAAGCGGACATATTAAGATAATAAATAAGAGAGGGCGGAATTAAACGCTAATAATTAACGCTCCGCCAAAATCTGTAATATACTTATCAACAGGAATTTATAACGATTTGAAAAATACCGATAATATACCGATAATATTTTTCGGTATTTAATAAGTCAAAGACTACTATAAAAACTGAAATATTTTTATTAACAACTATATACCAGTATCAATCATCAACCTCTATTCAAAAATAGCGAAAAATCGAAACCAAATATCGGCATTCAACCGAAATTTTCATAATACCAGTAATACTAGTATTATATGGAGGGGAGGGGGAGTATATTATATAATACTATTATTATATACTGCATTAAAGGTTTTCAAATCAAATTTTCATCTATTTTATTATTTAAATTATAATAATAAAAAACAAAAAGATCTCAAAATTACTCTATGTTTTATAATAGCAGCTATGTTTTATAATATACCAGTATAATACCGATATTACTGAAATATTATGCGTGTACCGGTATTACATGAAAATTTTCGATTGAATACCGGTTGAATACCGGTATTTGACCAAATACCGTCCAATACCACGGTATTTGGTCTCGATTTTTCGTATATCGTTATTATTGTTAATATCGATATAAAAGTTGTTAATAAAAGTATTTCGATTTTTAGTTCCTTAATAAGTTATTAACGCTGTAAAAGCTATTTAATATATTTACGTTAATTAAAGACATTAATTAATTTTAAGAAATCAAAATAACATAAAAAATGAATACTGATATATATTTTCATAGAAATAATAAAAAACTAATTTTATACATAGATTTAGGCGTCTATTCTGTAACTCTTAACGATAGATTTTTTGTTTTATGTTTTATCATATATACATATACAAAAGCTGCGCACCGCAGACAATGTAATGATTATCTATGCAAACACAAGTCGTACGTCAAATTATAGAGTAGATTAAAACCATATAAATGCCAATAGCTGCAAATTATATTAAGATCTCATTAATGTGGTGTGTGAGGTATATTAATTTTGCTATTGATGATTGCAGGATGTTTGTAATCTATTAGTGGTTTTTTATTATATAATTCAAAAATACTTGTAGAATCTTTTTAAATATTCTCCCGCCTCACAAAATTGATTTCTGTGTCCACCTTTTTGCAGTGACAGCACATGTAAGATTCGAGTGGTGTTTGCACTTAAGTCGCTATGCCCACATCATGTTACTTATTTGATAGAATATGCCAAATATATCTTACTGAAAACGTATAATGTATCTTTTAAGGATTGAAATTAGTATCATATTTATCAGCTTCAATAGTATCTGATGATAAGCTATCGAATGAAGTAATGCGACATCTTCAAAAGATTATGGCACATATTATCATAGAACAAAGTCGGAATGAATTCCGATCGAAATTATTCCGTTTTCTCCACAAAACACAATAGAAATCTAGAGAATAATTGAATAATTCTGATCAAAATCATTTCGATTTTGTTCCATGGTGCCCCGAGTTGCTTTTTGGAGGAGTTTGAAAAGATCTCTAAAAGAAACAATTTAATTTTTAATTTTATTATTATTATTTACAAAATGATATACAATTGATGACTGTACGTGACCCAAAGTGAATCAAGTTTTTTGCAGATGTAATATAAAAAATTGAATTATTTTGACATTTTTTACAAAGAAACTTGCAATTGAAGTCCATATTAGTCAGTAAGGATTAAATATATTGGAAAGGTGCGTAGTTTCTGGGCGTGCATACGCATGATTTATTTTAACGAAACAATGGGGAAATGGAGAAGAGTTATTGTGAATAACAGCGAGTTGACTGCACCACTACGGGATTGCAAAAGTTCGGCAAGCTGGTTAAATAAGCGATGTAATGTAAAGTTCTCGCGCGTGCGAAATAGCGCGGCGAAATAAAACTGAAATGAAAAACGGCGCGCCAAGCTGGTATGAGAGAAACGCGTTATTTCTCGCCTGCACGCGCACTCCGGCAATCAGCGGAAACGTGAAAGAAAGTCGTATGAATCGAAAATTTACTGCTCGTGGACTGGCGAAAGTTTGACAGAGGCAATTGGTCGGTCTTCTCACGCATGCAACACGAGACGCAATATCAGACGGAATCGTAAACCACGTGGAATACCAAATTGCGAGCGATATGCAAGAACGAGAAAAATGAACAAGCAAAAAAGAAGTAAATGTAAAAAAATAAAATAAAATAAAATAAAAGAGGAAAAAAATGTAAAAGCGCAATTGACGCACGACGGCGGTGTACTGAGAGCATAAGTAAATATAATTAACAGAATAAATAGAGCGAGCAAATAGCAAATGATGTTGGTGTTCAGCGAACAGCGGCGGAAGTGCTACGATAAATGAAAACGGAAACAGGATAGCGGAGGAAACGTGTTGTTGTGTTCTCGCGTGCATACGTGAAACCACTTAACGAACCTCCGTGGAAAAAAAAACGAGTTATGCGGAATAATACAGATACATTTCTTTTTATTGCTGGAACACATGGCGTGTGTATATTCCCGGTTCTTTGGTATAAACTGCAAAAATAAGTCTCGTCGAACGCGTCGGCCCGCTGATAACACGGCTGTTTACGAAAGCTTTCATGGTCGTAATAAATGGACGTATAAATTTACCTAAGCCGTCCGGTGAAAATTAGATGACATAAAACAGCGACGGGATATAAACGACGGTCAACATGTACGACGTGTTTTCATTCGCGCGTTCGCTGCATTTAAGAAAAATCAAGAATGCGGGCGCCAAGTGCTCATACATTTTTATATCACGTGTCAACGCTCGGTTATCGTTAATGGATAAATGTTGTAGTAATTATAATATATTGCTAGAAAAGCGGTACTAACACTGGTTTCCGCGCGTTTTATCGTAATAAGTAAAAAGGGATACTTATATCTAAAATTAATGGGATACGAAAACATCAATTTTTAGAAGTATCTAAAAATTTAGTTACAAATCTAAAAATAATTTTATTGGATCATTAAAATAATGTAGGAAATTCAAATATAATGAGCAATGCTGCAGAAAGTTGTGACATTTTAGAAATCAATTTGAGCATTTGTATAATTAGAGCATTTTGTATAATTATTTTAATGATTCAAAAGGTAATTATTTTTAAATCTGCATCTAATTAAATTTTTAAATACTTTAATAAAACCGTTCTTTTCGAGAAAAAGTAAAGAAGATCAAATTTAGTAAAAAAAGGACTTAGCACTTAATAATATCTTTGTGTAAATTTTTACTTTCTAATTCAAGCAAACTGCGGCCAGTCTTAAAATAGACTAATGTTGAAGTATGTAATATTATTATTCGAAAAAATATAATTATGCATAACATTTATAGGAAAATGATAAACAAGTTACATATTTTTTTTAATACAAATTTATATTTTTCGCAATAAATACTTTGCAGTGTTTTAAGATATTCATTTATCATCTCTTGTTTCTTTACCATCTTTTTTTTATATATTCAATTATGTTATATTCAAGATAGATAATCAAGACAATTCATACTTTCACAAAATTGGCATAACGACCGAATATTGTAACTCACTTATCCTCAACATACGATACTCAACCTAGGATAAAAAAAAAATAGATTGTTACATTAAATCCAATTAGTTGAAAACTTATGCTCGCTAAGAGTAATTAGCAAGAAAAAAAAATATTCTTCGCTGCGCATTAAATCGAGCGTTGTTCATGGTTAGCGAATGCGCGATGGTGCTTGAATAATTCGCGAAAATTATCGGAAAAGTAAGGAACTCTCTCGCCCCGGTATTTTCGCGGAGAAAAGCGCGGTGCGCAACTCCGTTCTGGCATAGCTCGAGAAATACTTTCGGACGTTCTGGGGGATAGGGATGAGGTCATGTCAGCAAAGTTTGACTTCACCGCCACCACCTTCCCTCGACCATTTATACTCGATGCACGTCGGGGCGATATCGATTACATGATCGACTTGATAAATGTAAAGCAGCGACGTGGAATCATGTAAATAATTAAAATTGGCAGTTTTGCAAAGTTGGCAAAACTCTTGCAAAGAGTGGACCGCGGACGATCGCGCGTGTATCGGCGCGTGTATCGGTCGTATTTTCGCCGTGGCATAATGGTCTAATTACGGTTTGATAAACAGCTCTGTGTATTTCGGACCGATGTTATGTAAATGAGCTTCCCAGGTGATTAACATCGAAGTGATGTTTAGTAAAACGTAACAGCGCACGGTGCATATAGTGAGATGAGATATATTATTAGTACATAATATTCGCCTGAGGCCTTCTGAGTCTGAAATGTATTTCGTAAATATGGAAATATTTAAATTGACACATACACACACACACACACACACACACACACACACACACAGACACACACACACACGCGCGCGCGCGCGCATGCACACATTAGTAATATAAAACATATTTATAGACTAGCATTTTTCTCTGCTTAATAAAAAAGTTAAGACTCGATCAATCGCAAAGCAGACATTAAGATAACACAGCGTCGACGATCGGCCAAATATTTCGCGTAAATATTCGACGTTAACGTATGCGTGATGAGCTCGTTGATTTTCACGAAAGTAAAACTAACCTTTCGAGTTATTTTATCGTGTATCACGTTTATATGGAAATAGAGGGTATAACATCGCAGAGATAAGGGTGCACACTAAAGTACGTGAATATTAAATCGACGTTGGCAGTCGAACACAGATACATTCAGTTACGTCCGCAATGTCATAGTCCAGAGATATAAAAGTGTTATCGCAAATTAGGGAGGTTGAGGGAGGAGTAAATAATATCAACAATTCCAATATTGTTTTTATAGTGAAAATAAACTGCGATATATTTCTTTATCTATTTTTTTTTTAGATAAGAAATAAATGAGATACTTAATATTTTCGTTTGTATCTTATTCTCAATTCTGTCAAAAATATTACGTCGCTGGAACATTAATGAATATTTTAATAACAATAATGATATAATATATGCATAATGCGTACATGCGTAACGCGATGATACATTTGATTATAATGGACGATTATGGCGAATAACAATTGGACTTTGTGCAAAGCAATATTTATTGACTGTTAATAAGTAATAATATTAATATATTATCCATTCGGATTTATGTTATGTCGCACTTTATTAATATTGATAGCAATCTAATTTACTTAATTGATTTATTATTTTGAATATGCTTGAAATGATTTACATTTAACTTATTTATCATACGTACATTAGAAAATATATAATTCTTCTATACTATTTTTGCAGAAAATTGTATTCATGAGTGACATGTAGTGTATATAATGAAATAATAGAATACATGTTTTATATAATATAATATATTATAGAACTGTATATGCGAAACACAAACACTATAGAAATCAATGTCTTAAATGGTTTAATTGTCTTAAATGCTTGTATAATTCCGTGTGAATTTATTAAAATATATGTTATGTATTTAATTTAATACTTTCTAAAACAATGGCAATTAAAGAGAAAGACAGAGCGGTAAACAATGCGCAGTCTGATAATAAAAACTTTGTAATAAGTAGGAAACATACATAATTAAAGTTGCTATACTCTATTATTAAAGAGTTTTTATTATCAGAAGTGTGCATTGTTTATCGCATTGATTTTCAATCTCTTTTTAGTTGTTTATTGTTTTATTGAATTATTAAGAGTTCTTATATTATTGTATTTTTTATATCATATTGGTTCTTTCTATAATAAAACTGATATATATCTAATATGAAATATAATTTGAAATATTAAAGTTATATGTATTAATCCAAATCATATTTTTTACTGTATACAATATAGTATAACGAATTGAAGTTCAGTATACGCTGCCACAGATTGCTTGTGCATGTCATAAGAATTTTCATGAAAAAATATCCGATAAATTTTAATCTTCAGTCAATTCTGATTATCGTAAATCTTCTGCATATTTATGCGCATAAAAATTACAGTGAAGGAATATAAAAATAATTACCTATTCACCGCGATTTGTAATGCACTGGAAGTGTGTTTATATTCGCACGCCGTTCTCTTCTCAGGGCTCACGTTTTCCACTTTAGTCGACTGCCATGCTTTCACATGAAATATTACTGATCAGTATCATACTAGTGTCTATTAGAATATTCTAACTAAGAGGCTTTGACGCGAAAAAAAGAATCTTGTTGTCATTTTATGCGATACGTGTTACTTCCTATCGTTATCTAATCCTTTTCTGTTGTTCTGGAATTCTTTAAATTCAAATTACTACTGCCAAAGGTATGTGGCGGAAAGCGGCTAGAAATTTCGAAACGTTGCACGTTCGATTGCATGTTCGATCGATACGATCTTTCGGTAAGTTACTCTTCGGTCTGTTTTCCCCCTTTCTCTCTCTCTCTCTCTCTCTCTCTCTCTCTCACTCTCTCTCTCTCTCTCACTCTCTCTCACTCTCTCTCTCTCTCTCTCTTTCGCTTTCTCTTTCCCTTTGCCGTTACTCTCATCCTATCCCCCAGTAGCTTTATCCCCCACCTGGTAAACCCTGTTATCACCATGCCATGGCGCGTTATCGGAGCGATTGTGCAGACCGAAAGCCCCTTTCGCGATAGATTACTATAGGTTACACGGTCGTATCTACCTAACGTCTGGCCAAACCGTGAATCATGGCTTATGGTATAGTAAATCTAATTTCCAAAGCAACGAGTATGTAATCTATAGAAATAATGACATTAATGATAATCGATTACATGGATAATAACCTAGGATGATTCGAAATAATTTTATCGTTTATTTACCACTTTAATTTACCACTTTAGAATATCTATAAATAATTGAATAAACGGAAATAAAAGCATTATAGAAATGTAAACTATTTTCCTAAATTGTTTGTAGAAGAATTTATTTAACGTAATTTATTTCTTTACGTGTTTAAAAGATAAATGATTAATATCTCAAAATCATTGTTTTGAAATCATAATTAAATTAGATCTCTGTAGTTTAGTATGTTTTAAAAAAGAGATTATATATGAAAAATTTTACATATATTTTAGGAATGTATCTTGTATCTACTTGTTATATCATTTATCTACTGACTGACATATAAGGAATCACATCGATCATTCCAAATTTTCATTATAATTATAAATGCAGTACTTAAGAACGTATATCGCCTTAAAAAGATAAAAGATCATATTTGAGATATTTAGAATATTATAAAAGATCATATTTCACATCAACATGGAGATCTAAATTGCAGGGACACGCTTCTGATTTATATTTTCGTTTTATCATTTAAACATATGTATATAACGACCGTTATCTTCCAGTTCGTTCTCTCAATCAGAATTTGACGTGTACCCGACTTGTTTCACCATTAAATTACATCCGCATCGGACTTGTGCTATCCTGGATTAGATTGTCAGCTGAGAATTATTGTCCCTCGGCCTGTCCTAACATGACTGACGCATGGTAACGATTTACGATAATCGACTGTAACGGCTAGGCACGTAACGGGATTCAACTGATAAACCAATAATAGATCAGGATATTTCGTTGCGGCCAGGTTGACATGTCTGCAGAAATGTATTCACCGACAGTGAAACAGCGTGATAATATGTATCTACAACGCTCTACGCAGTTTCATCGAATTTATCGGGGTTAAAAGTCCGATAAAAGCCCGATGAAAATTGGTTGATCATTGAAGGATAATTCGCTGAATATCATGAATTTGCAGCAAGCATCGAGAGATTGATATTCCTGTATCGAAATTTACTTGCATCAGATAATTTAAAATAAGAATATCCTAAGGTAAGAATAGTCAAGATAAAAAAATTCTAATTTTTATATTATAGAGGATTATTTAAAAAATATTAATGTTGTTATAGAATGACAGTTTTTAAACTATACTTGTGAATATATATATATATATATATATATATATATATAAAAAACAAAAATAAAAACTGTATATATACATACATAAATACACGGAGAGAATTTTTTTTTAGAGTTTACCCTGAAAATATAATAATCGTGGGACATTGTATTTCGAAGAATTTTAACATAAATCTCTTTCATTTATTAATAAAATTATTTTAATAAAGTAAGTTTGATTAATTTTACTGAAATACAAATCTTTAAAATATTGTATAATATCACAACTATCATATTTTCAGAGTAAATTTTAAAAGAAAATTCTCTTCTGTATTATAAATTAAACAGAATCTAACAGAAATAATACAGATAATAAATATATATAATAGAGTTTTGTATACACACATATATATATATATATAAAATAAAATAAAATGTTTATGAGTATTAAATGCATTAAATTATAGATTAGGATAATTATATTCATATGAAACAATAAGGTCATTTTCTGAATATTTGCATGTTTTTAAATATAGACATTAATATTTAAGCAATTTCATAATTAAAAAAATAATATTTCTCGCAAGTTGAGTTACTTTCTCACCTATCGAAATCCGATTATTAATCAAACAACTTCTACAGGCAACGTTATTTGTAACGTATCAGATGAAGTTTCGTGGTGCAGAAAATTCCGAGTTTTCAGCGAGAGAGTTCTCGAGCATGGAACGACGAACGAGGAAACGTAGGTGTATGTGGTGGGACGGAAAAGACGAGAGGGTGTCATGAATGGGGTTGAGAGGAAAGGCGAGAGAGGTGGGTCTTTGGAGGAAGGTACTATATATGTGGAGGCGAAGATAGAGAATTTTAGTTGCGGAAAACTCGATGTACGGGGTGTTGCGCGAGAAAGCGATTCGATTGAAATGTCGGAGTAGGTGGTGCCAAAGCTAGGAAAGTTTTCAACCAGTTTACCATCCTCGTATCAATGCTGCTACGGTGCAATCGCACAAATACACTTACATCCGTACGCCTGGTCTCAAACAGAAAACACTCGTCGCTCGACCTGTTTTCCCGGCGAAACGCATCGTTCCACCCATAAGAATCGCTGGTGGTGGCAAAGTAATCTTTCTCGGGTCACAGAATAATTTTCCAAATCCGCCTTTCCGAAGTTCGGCCCGCGAGTCGAACTTGTCTGTGCACGCCTGCCATCATAAATTTATAACAAGGGTACCAAGAACATGTTGCATGTTCGAGATGCGTAGTGGATCACAAGGTGCTGTCAAAGTTGCGTGTGCTTGAGTACTGGTGTAACTTTTTAATTAAAAAAAAAAAGTTATCACTAGATACGTTGTTTAACATGTTTATATTAAGAAAATATCGTTGCCTACGTAATGTTTTTGTTATGCTGTTTCAATACGATATAAATATAAAATATCGAGATAAAATGTATGAAGAAATGATAAAATCGAGTTATGTAATAAGTCTGTATATAATCAGTGTTGGAAAGTAACTCATTATTTGTAATATCGTTATCGTTACAATTATCTTTTTTTAGTAATGAGTAACTTTTTGTTTATCTTATAAAATCATTTTTTAAATCGTTAATCATTACAAAATTGCAAACAATATTATAAAAATTGCTGTGATAGATCATCTGTGATAGAAAACACTTTCAAATTTATATTTATTGGGAGTACAAATTAGTTCCGTTTCCCTAAAATAACTCCAGCTGTTGTGAATGGTTCATAGCTGATTTTGGCGATTTCAGAGAGGTTAAATATCTACTAATAATATTCAGTTTATATCGCTTTGAGTTTCATACAAAAACCTTGGTTTTTACTGTGTTTGAAATGTCGAATTTTGTGTTAACCAAGCAGCATTTGCGGGAGATTTTGATTTTCTACTTTAATTGGAAGAAAAGTGCGACTGAAGCCTATCGAATAGAAGCTTGTCAAAGTTTATGGTGACACTGCTCCAACTGATAAATCATGTAAGGAATGGTTTCAAGGATGGAGATTTCAGCATTGAAGACAAGTCTCGCTCTGGAAAAAAAGCCAAAAAAATTCGAAGACAAAGAATTAGAGATCTTACTCGAAGAAGATCAGAGTCAAACGCAAGAGGAGCTTGCAGAATCATTAAGGGTAACTCAATAAGCCGTTTCTGTACGATTGAGAGTCATGGGAATGAGTCAAAAACTAGGAAATTGGGTGCCTTATGAACTGAAACCGAGAGACGTTGAAAAGCGATTTTTCACTTGCAAACAGCTGATTCAAAGACAATAGAGAAAAGATTTTTTGCATCGGATTGTGACTGGAGATAAGAAG
>Ga0157364_1007843_pt1 | contig 11064 bp, 10 predicted proteins | sample AttsexASBM2_FD_111476 | JGI IMG/M metagenome (GOLD analysis project Ga0157364, IMG submission 111476) | Fungus gardens microbial communities from leaf cutter ant in Ribeirão Preto, State of São Paulo, Brazil - Atta sexdens ASBM2 | ecosystem: Host-associated > Fungi > Mycelium > Unclassified ... | reverse complement strand
TCTTTCTCGTGCCTTCTCTTATACTTTCTTCTTTTTTCTTTACTCTTTCTTTTTCCTATAGTTTTTTTACTTAAAAACTATATAAATAAAAAAAATTTAAAAAAGGTTTTAAATAAAAATAAAAAAAAAAAACAAAAAAAAAGGGGCGAGAGAAGCAAGCGCGAGCGAGAGTAGGTGGATACTGGAGAAAAAAAATTCGAGAGGGTAAAAATGTTTCTGGCATGGTGTATAATGGACGCATTGCGCGCGAATATAATGAGATTTTACAGTGCAATTCACATAAAGCATCGGAAACAACAAAAGGCTAGGGTGGAGGGGAGGAGCGCGATAAAAATGCCTGCGCCTAAACACATTATTTCTACCCCATCCTCGCGCGTGCATTCACCGCGCGACGCTCCCGATCTCCGACCGTCGACTCTCGCCGCCCCATTATCATTCCCCGGACTATTTTTCACCATTTCGAAACCTGGTATTATATGAAAATTACGATACACAAATGAAGGATATCGATACATAATTCGGAAGGATATCGACACATAATTTTCTCAATATAAATCAACCGATCGATATAATCCTTGTCGATGTGGCCTAAACTTGATCGTTTCGGTCATTGGCATTGATAAACTTCTCTAAAGCACCGTCATCTTATGTACCTGTTTCCATATATTTTTCCTCGTTGAAACATTTCCGGGCTTTCGAATAGCCTTTGAACGTTGTCAAATGCCAGCGGTGGACTTGAAAGCGAGCGAATAAACTGAACGAGGATAGGAGAGAGGGATGGAAAGAAAATTGAGCTGAGAGAGAAAGAGAAATAGAGAGAAAGAGCGAGATAAAACAAGGGACGATAGAGGCAATCGTGGCGGGGAGCGAGCAAGGGAGGGAGAGAGGGAGGCGGAAGAAGACAAAAAAATTGGAGGGTGCGTTTCGTCGCGCCGATAAATTTTGAATGCACCTACCGCCGTCGGGAGAATTAGTAGCCTGTTGGTAATGATCAAAAAAAATTATAAACAAAAGATTCCACGGATGGCGAGCCTTTTTCGTGGATCAGCGAGGCAAGCGGAGCGCTTGCGAAAAGCTTTGACGGTTCCCGACCTGGCCGACATGGCTCTCATTGCCAGCCAAACCTACGACGCTATATTTAAAAATCGGCGCGCTCTCCCGGAAACTTTCACTACAAAGAGAAGGGGCCAACCGTTTACATCGGATTTATTAAAATCGTGCACTCGCGGATGAACTATAGCCAAGCGAACGTACATTGGAGTCTAGGTTTCGGCACTTCAATTTGGTCTCTCTCGCGAGGCCAAATTTTTAAAATTAGCAAGGAAAACCATAACTCCTACAATTGTCCTAAATTTTGCTAGAACGTCGAGGTTTATTCGCAATATACGCGGCAACATTCTTTGTCTTTTTTTTTCTCCACCGTGTATCACTGCTGGATTCGCTCAACCACGTTGACGCAGCGAATTCGATATCATTTATTACGGAGGGGAACAATACGCCACTACCAATTCGCGTGCCTGATGCATCATAAAGGATTGCAGCAACAGCGGCAACCATCCGTACGCACGACTCGACACTTTCGAGCGGTTGTGCAATAATGGGCCTGCTCTTTAATAATGCGAGCGTTACGAGAATTCGTAATCAAACCAGATGGCACACAGAGATGCGCGTCAAATCTGGCCAGGCGCGGTTGGCGCGGAGCGTGGAAGAGAAAGAGAAAAGGGAGAAAAAAAATTGTATTGATGAAATCATTGATACAACGGACAGTCACGCGTTATACAAGCGCCGATTTTAAACACGAGTTCCGGCTGATGCAAGTCGCGCATCCGCCCTGACGCGAGTGTGAGCTGACATCACGCGCTCTACAGGGCAGATTCATTATTTTTAATTAAACAAAATAATAATACGCTTATTAATTGATTAATTAAACATCACGCATGCATTACGCTCCTCCATCAATGGCATCATCATTTAATCCACCCCTCGAGCCTTTGGATACGGACTGCTTGTTAAGCTGACTTTTACTCCCGCAGCATTACTAGTACTCTGTATCGATACAAAGGAAAGGAAGAAAGAAAAACTGATGAACGTGAAATATTTAAGTACATATAACAAGTCCGTTCAACTTCTTCGCTCCTTAAGTCAGAAATACAAGTTTTTACTCGCGAGTTCTCCTTTCATTGAGTGAGACGAAAAATGTAGAAAAAAGATAGATATTTAGGGAGGCCATACATTGCGTGGAATACGTATTTATTGTATTTATGTCTTTATCAGCTGTCATTGTTGGTAGAACTGGTAGCGCAAATGAAAAGTAAGACAATATAAAAATGGTAAGGTAATAAGACGTAAGTAGTAAGTAAATTGATCAATTACAAGATTATTGTCTTACATTCTCTATCCGTAAACGTCTCCTTTGTACATTTTTCGTCTCATTCAATGAAAGGAGAACTCGCGAGTAAAAACTTGAACAGAAGTAGATTGTAATCACTTTCGCGTATCCAAGCATTATATTACTCAAGAAAAATCATAGTGCCAAAATCAACGGCAGTTCTTTAACGTAAATGCGCATAATGCAGTCTCACAACAGCGAGCGGACGCGCGTAAGCGCGACACGCGCGAAGTACATAAACTTCCTGACGCAAAAGCGAAGCTAGAAAACCGTGCAAGTTGCGGTGGCGAATGCGATATAAAACGCCTTTGTCTTGCAAAAACCCGCAGACGTATATCATGCGAGCCCAGGCCGCAGGCATTGTTTTACTCTCGCATAATTACTGCGAGTCACGTTTTAAAGTTGAATTTCACCTAAATAAAGCTTAATATTATTATCGCGGGCACAACCGAGGCGCTGCTGCCATTATGAACCAGTTACACTCTCAAATATCGTTATACCGCATGATCGTTTTCGCGATATTAAGTGCGGCGCCGGGTTTTTTTCAGTGTTTTTCGTGTAGTGTTGACCGCGACCGGCGTTAATTAGATGCAAGGTGTGGACGTACCTTGCCCCGAGCTACCACGTGCTTTTGACGTTAACTTCATGATGCCTTTGCTCGTTAACGACGATGATGTATGTTGGAACCGTTTAAAACTCCGCTGAAACGTCGCACGCTCTCTCGAAAACACGGTTCGAAAAATATTTCGGACTCTATACAACGAGAAGTTTAACGAGCGATTTTATCGCGCCACCGGAAGATCTTCTTAACATCTGCGAGCATCGCGCATACAAAGATAAAACATACAATGAAATAAACCAACTTGTTATATTTTTGGAATCGAATGGATACCGGTGTTCACATATGTTTTTCTGTTTTTATTAACTTACGTTAACGATTCTAATTTTTGTTTATGTCATTCGACGTTACCAATGAAATTATTCTTTGAATTCCTGAGAAATGTAACAATTTTTCATTGCATATCCGAAACTGGTCGTATGACTATCGACAAAAATCTCCGGCCATGGAGAAATCACGCGGAAAAATGACACCATTCTCTGGCTTGTAAAATAAATCCGCGAACATTAAAAAATCCATCCGCTGCATATTTCCATGAGTATCACGAGCGGCGTTGGCACACTCAATTTCCCTTTCCTTGTATTCGATACATGTCGCTTTCCCGCAGCTAGGAGGCGACGTATTCGTACGTCACGCTCGAAATAAACGTCAGTTATCGACAATGATCCAGCGCGTTACGAGTGTGTGGATTCGTTCCTATGTGCCATTTCACGTCATCGCTCGGTATAACGCGTGATAGCGCCGTAATTTTGCGTTATGCATTTACCGCGCGAAGCGTCGAAAATAAAAAAAATAAAAAAAGCAAAAAAAAAAGAAAAAAATGGGGAAAAATTAGACACCGCTCGTTCGTAGACACAGTCGCGGCAAATTTGTTTATCGGCGTGCGAGAGCGCCGGGACATTAATACACGGGGCGTCACGGCGATAACCATTCTCAATATCCATAATTATTATCAGTGGCGGGCAATGTTGGCAGCTACGGCGGACCACGTGACTCGTTCCCGTCGAAATAAAATGACAACGTTCATTTGCAAATGCGCGAAAGTGCATTATTTTTATTGGGTTTGTTAGTAGCCGTTTCTGTCGATGTGGCCCGACTACTCGTTTACGCGGATTTGTGTGCGCGCATCAGCTTCGCGTCGGATAGAATGTATGGTGCGGACCGACCAAAGAGAGAGGGTGCGATGGGATTTACCAGGGGAATACGGACGTCGATGGATCCCTTTTTTCGACACGCATATATAGATATAGAAAAATTACCGTCGATATCTGGTAACGATACGATCCCATGCCGCGATATATGAATGCGACGTGCGATCTCGGAAACTCGAATTTCAATAAGAAGGTCTCTTTATTGGTTAGTTTTAAAACCGTGTGTGTGTTTCGTCGAAAATTTTTCGAGACCACTGATAAACGCAATGAAGAATGCGGGATGCATTACAAAAATAAACGAAAACGATGTTACAAAAAATATGTTTGGTAAATAATCCGAGATAAAGTTACGAGCATACGTGACGTTAATTGACTTGGGAATATAAATATCGCATATAATTTTGCAGTAACGCAATATTTACCGATATAATAATTACGGATAATAAGTAACAATTTCCGCTTCTCGTAACGGCAAATAAAACATCCATCTCGTACGCCCCCTCTATTATTTTTCGCCATCCTCGCCGTTCAAATCGCTAATTGAACTCGTCTCGTTACAACTTTCTCGCGGCACAATCCAATAATGCAACATCCATTTCTGTAACGCTAATCACAGCAATTTTACTCGGCAATGGGCGAGATCGTCGTAGCTCCGTTCTTCAATGTAATTAAAAATTCGTACGATCTCCAAATTCTCCGTTAATCTTCAGATCAGACAGAGATAATATCTATATATAAAAAAAAATCGAACAAATGGTACATCAATAAAAAAAACTTTTTTAATATCATCGACATGTTTTCTTTAAAGTTAAATTGTCTGTATATATATATATAAAGCTCAATAATACTGTGTCAATCTTACTCCTTTTTTTTTTGGAATGAAACTACATTCTTTAAACTTTCACTCCAAAAGAGTAGGAATCTTACCCCAAAAGAATGAAATCTCACTTTTAAGGAGTGAAAATATTTTCACTCTCTTTTTGTCAAGACTAGCTTAATTAATTTTCAGTCTAGACTGACTCCAAAAGATTTAGAGAATATATATATATGAATGTATGTGTGCGCACTACATACAAATGCGGTATTTTCTCGAGCATAGATTAGAATTACCGATTATTGGTACGCGAGGAAATACACGAGAAGAATGCGAAAAAAGATACCAGTGGCAAACTGGAAATCGACGTGGCCGACCACTCTTCGATCGCGGTATGCAAATCGGGCACGCGGTAACGCGCCGACGATTATACCTGGCACGCGTGCAACCAAACCGTCGTCGGTGGAAAAAAGAGTTGCAAGAAGACAAAAAGTATGAGCATATGGAGGGGTTGCCGCGGTGGCGGTAGTGGACTGCAATAGTGGAAAAAAGTCGCGGACGGCGAACGCTGTAAAAATCCGGGGTGGTCCCAACCAATCGGACGCATTGTGTCCACCCGGCAAACAATACTGTCGCTGCTCGAGCGACTGATGCATTTTCGCGCGAATTGGGCGGTATTGTTGGATTTTTCAAATTGTATTTTTAGCCGGTGCCGGTGTCGACGCGAGGACAAAAATTGCCTGTCGTCGGGCACGTTCTTCGCGTACCTACACCGTCCCTTCATCGCCCTTGTCGTTCTACAGCCCTTTGGTTCTTTTTTTGAGCGTGCGCGGCTGCGGGTCACCGCCTGCGGCTGTTGTGGATAAAGCAATGCTCTTCCCGAAGCGCGAAATACAACTCTCAATGCTGCGGGCGATCGACGATCGTGCATTATACATGTTTGCGGTGAGAAGACATGGAAAATTGGATAAAAAACAAGGAAATGGTAGCGCATCTCCTTGTTATCTTCGACAATGTTGTAGGTGCAATGTTTCTTTTAGTTGTGATTTCTCCAAGTATACATAGTTTGTTTTGCGATCAGCTGTAGATACATAGTTACGGTCGCATAATACATGTGCGCACATGTATGTACAAGTTTTTCGCGAGTACAATTACACAGGTACAATTATCGTAAAACGTGGTAATTTGAAACACTAATTAATATGTAAACTATTAATTAATGTGTACTTGGTATATGATAAAAGAATAACAGTAAGAAAAAAAGAGTAGTATTTGACACGTGATTTGTAATATACGTACTATATTAGTTATTATATTCGTTTCTATTACTTATATAGAGCTCGTATAAACTTGAAAAGGTGCGATCAAGGAGTTTTGCGGTGAATGCAGTCATCCAAATGTTTGAGCGATTTCACGAAAGGGAGGCGTCCCCTCCCTCCTCCTCGACAAGGAAAGTACCGCTTGTCTGGTTGAGTGACAATCAAAGGCTACAACAGTGCGCACCCTCGTTCCTCGATACAAGGAGCTGAGGTACAGTCGCTTGTCTGCAGCGGGCATTCCTAGTACAGTAATCTTATTAAATTTACATATTAATCAACGGATTTTAATTATCCCCAACCCCCGCTGAGCCTTGGCGAAGGAAAGGGAGAGCCGAGAGCGGAGGAGAAGAACGATGATAGAGAAGAGACGATGCAAGACGAAGAGAGATCGAGACAACGGATGGAACGAGGTAGATCGGCAAAGTGTGGTCGAGCGAGAGAGACGAGTATAGTCATAGGGGAGAGAATGAAAGAGAAGAGAGGGAGAAACGGAGATAGGGCGCGGGAGGTAGAGAAAGAGGAAGAGAGGGAGGGGGGGAGGGAGGAAGAGAGAGAGAGAGAGAGAGAGAGAGAGCTCCACCCTTGCGCGGCGGTGGCGGTAGCGGTGGCGGAGACCGAGCCAGCTCTCGTAATTTACATTAATCCAATAATTGCATGGAGGTTTCCTAATTAGAAATTCAAATGAGGTGGTGGCAGGCAGGCACAGGCGGGCAGAGCTACCAACTCAGCAGTGGGAGAACACCATCGCCACCGAGCAAAGTCCGTGCACATCGGGCGATCGTACGTCGACTGGCCCTGGCCTAACACGAGTCCGAGTAATGCCAGGGTGGGCGTCAAAAGCTACCAGAATCCTCGAAATTTGGACCGCCGTGCTCATGTAACCTATACCTATATCCAGCTACGGTCACACATCAAATAGCAAGCTTGTAGAAGCAAGCAACCTCCATTGCTATCTATCCTTAGTCGGGGAACAAAGTAATATCTACGCAGAAACTTAATTTAATATGTATACGTTTCGTCACTTTTCATTTTCTACCTCGCAAAAACGTTTTATACTCAGATATACAACAATAATATTATTTCATATTTTAAATATTTTTTGTATTATATATTAAATATAATTAAATTTACAAGACATTAATATTAAATATTAAGTACAAAAAGAGCAGTGATGCATTAATTGATTGAAAGGCAATCATATAAAATTTACAAATATCGAATAATATTAAATATTATAAAAGTAATCCTGACACAAATATTACTCCGAAAGAATTTAAAAATGGACCCACTCGCGAAGATTCAAGCCGATCACCGAGCGCGAGAGCAATTTCAGCGCAATATAACGTTGTCCATTGGTACATCCCGGTGCGTGTGGTCCTTTTGTTGTCCCCGGAGGGTTCCCTCGGCAAACGTAACACGTCCCTAATATCGTCACAGGTCCGTCCCTCAGTCGTCACCCAGGGCATATCGTGGCACATGGTCGAACTCTGATAGTCCCAACGTGCTCGATTAACGAAGGTGTCAACCGATGAAGCGACGCGTATTATTTTCACGAGTTTGAATCACGGAAGAGCACACGATTTTAGAAATATCCTCCAAAGTCGGTATTAATGGCAACACAAATAAGAACTTATTTAAAAAAAAAAAAAATTTTCATTTACTCGGTTGATTTTAATTGCAATTCGCATTGATCGAAAAATGTCGTATATAAACATATGCTAATTCATTAAAAAATTAATTCAAAGCTATTAAATCATTCAAGATTATTAATCTAGACTGTAAATTAAACAGCTTCAAAAACTGAGTAATTAATAAAATTGTAATCTAATGATTTAATATAGAATTTCTATCCTCTTTTGCTTAAAAAATTAAAATGAAAGATAGAATGAATTACGTATTATTTCACTATCTAATTTCTTCTTACAATTAGTCCACTGTAGTGCTGTTCTATTCGGCAAAAGCGTTTTCCATCCGTATGATATTCGCTAGAATTTCAAGTCATTGACGAAATCGTCGACTATTCCAGTTGCAGCGGGTCAACCGAGTTTCGTCGAAGGAACTCCGCGTGCAATTATGATAATGGCGACCGTAGTCGAAGCACCTAACCCGGGCTAACTCCGTACGTTAGTTCTGGTAGTTCAGATATCGTCTGTGTTTAAACAGCTAGGCGGTGCTGCGGCAACCGTCGTCGCGAAAGGGGTGAGACTGAGGGGGTTAGCAGTAGTGGGGAGAGGGGGCGAATCTGGATGGCAGAGTATGAGGCTACGACGGCAAATCTACATAATATAACCAACTATTGTTCAAATAGACGGCGCTCCGCAGATTCAATTACCATTGTGATACAATTAATGTTGGGAATTTCATCAATTCGAGTGCCGGGCACGGCTCTTACATATGCATAGGAGAATCGAACGTAGCGCAGATCTCGCGCAGTCGAAGAAAGTCGATGACAAATATTATACGAGCTGGTTGATGCCTAATCAAGTCTAGCGATCCCTATGTCGTTATCATTGTCGTGACGTTATCATCGCGATGCTCAAAAGACTATCCTCGATTCTTCATATTGCAGTACGTGATAACATGACAAAATGCAAAATATACTAAAGAATAAAGTAGATATCTGAAGAATAATTTTCTCATATGTATCTGTTGACGTATAAAGTGATCTAGATATTTCTCTAAATTGTACGGAAATCACGCCGACACATAAATCACATGGTTATCAGAAGGACGAAAAAATTAGTTAATAACTTTCACGAGACGTGCAACAATTTTGTCGCGTCCAGAATGCAGAGTGAGTTGCGCGTGGTGGGCGGCATATCATATCGTGTCACGTTAATCGCTGATATCGTACGCCAAGTTAAACGGTGTATCGGAAGCTTTCAGAATTAAACGCCTAGCTGGTTGAATAAAGATCTGCTGGCATGAGAGCCACTGGCTCGCGTGCGGCGATCCATATAAATTCTAATTCCGCAATCAGCGGCATCCAAGATAGTTCTAGGCCGATCCTAGCCCACTAATTCCAACTACCTACCCGTGCCCTACCTTCTTATATTTACCCGACAGTTCATAATAGCCATAATCAACGGTTATACCAATCCCACGATAATAATTACCGAACCTGAAACTTTCACCGGTGTGCAGCCACTGTATGCGAGCTTGTGTGTCTCGTGCGGATAATTCTCCGCACATGCGTTGCCGCCCTCGACCTCGGAGTGATTAAATTTCCTTTCTAAATGGAGAAGAGATAGATCTGGACAGCCGGCCAAGAAAATCCTCACGGCGCAGCGGTAGGATCAACCTACGCTCTGATTTGAATCGATCACGCACTGTATTATTTCGCACGTCGGCAAAATGCGTGACCGCAAAGTATACAACTCATAACAAGTCAGGGCGGGTGAGGGTCGTTAATAATATCACCGAGATAACGAGCTCGTAAATAAGCGCGCGAATATGTATGTAGCACGGTCATGCATTCTCAACTTTCTCAAATTGGCCCCCGTTGTCGTCGGTCCGATCAAGATCATCGCGATTGCGATCTCGACCACACTACAATCTAATTTCCTTCTGCCTCTGACGCGATATCGATCTTAAAGATAATTAACTCGCGCATGCGTAAGATAAATTAAATAACGATCTTCTCGGCATACCTACAAAACATTTAATCGCAGATACTCCAATCGATCCCCAACCGAATCATTGTTAATTTCGACAATCCGCGCAATCCTATGATCAAATCAATGTAGAATACATAAGTTTATGGAATAATTCGCGCGTGCGGATACGGATCCCGATGGAGGGACCTTGAATTATCGAAAATAGGTTGGGTCGATCCGAGAGTCGAAGCCAGGGAAGTTTGCTACGGCTAAGGCGGGAGGATAGGAGGTCGAGGGGAACAATTTTCGCCGGCCCCTTTACCGCCCGGCCCCTTCTCGTCTCCTAGAATAATCGATCGTATAATTATCGTGATGTACCTGCTAATGCCGCGAAAATCAGCCCCTCGCAGCGTCCGCCGAGCAGACGGCGGGTTAAGCGTCGGTAGTAGGAGCACATAGTAATTATATCACCGCCTAATGGATATAGTTAATTGCTAATTATGAGGCCTGCCGAATGATCGATAGTACCGTGAGGCATCGCGGCCCCCTGATCGTTCGTTGGAAACGACAGGATGGCGGCGAGGGATTGCCAAGAGTGTCATTCTGGCCAATGCCGAACGACCCTCTAACTCCACTCCCTCTCTGAACCTGTCAAAATCGTTGATTAAAGATCGCAAACAGTTGTTAGTTCACAGATTTCCGGTCAGCGTATATCCCAGTCATCGAAATGACATTAACGTAATTATTATATTTGTAATTTTTAACAATATACAAATTTAAAAAGTAATAAAACATAAGTTTCGTTAAATTACAACGTTTAAATTACAACGTAAATTCCTATTCTGTGATCTTCTCTCTTCGTCTTCATACAGAGAGCTCTTTGACAGAATAATTATGGAATAAACGTATAATCAATGCCCATAATATTTCCAAGTATCAACGCGCTCTCATAGTCTAATTATCTTTTACCAGAAGCAATCGTAATCTTTTTTACGCCGAATAGAAAATGACGGAGTTAAAGGCACGAGCGTTCTTAAGTTTGCGGCACGCGAGCCAGTACCCTTGGCGGCAGGTACTGACTGTATCGCCGAATAGTGCTGGTGACACGAAATCGCGCGCATACATTCGCAGAACTTGCACTCCTCTCTCTCTCTCTCTCTCTCTCTCTCTCTCTCT
>Ga0157364_1007842_pt1 | contig 11064 bp, 6 predicted proteins | sample AttsexASBM2_FD_111476 | JGI IMG/M metagenome (GOLD analysis project Ga0157364, IMG submission 111476) | Fungus gardens microbial communities from leaf cutter ant in Ribeirão Preto, State of São Paulo, Brazil - Atta sexdens ASBM2 | ecosystem: Host-associated > Fungi > Mycelium > Unclassified ... | reverse complement strand
AGTGAGATTTCACTCCAAGAAATTTAGAGAATTCGAAAATTACTTTTTGTTAAAATTTCGTGTGTATACAGACATGCAGGGCGAAGTAAAATTTTTTAGTGTATGAAGTTTCCGAGGATTGAAGGAGAGGAGAGGAGGAGGGGGGATAAATATATTCCTTCATACATATCTTTTTTTACATGGCAAAAGTAGTCGCTCTAATTTTATTTTTTTTAATAAAATTTTTTATTAATGAGCTCCTCCATATTTAACTTATCGATCATTTCTCCATAAATGAACAATGTCGCATAATATGATTTAAAAGTTTTTTTCATTGTCATTTGAAGATAACTTTTTAAATAAAAAAATGATCTTTCATTCAAAATTGATATAAGAATCGTTAAAAGAACACGAATAAATTTTACGTATTCTGGTACAAGATCTCTGATCTCGAGATTGTCATGTAAAAATTATACTATATCCTTCCAAGCAATGCAGTGGCATTTTTTGTATGTTTGTAATTTCTAAATTACTCGACCAAATATCATACAGATATGAATTTCAGTGTATGGAATTCCATACATTGAATCATTCAGTGTATGGAGTACTTCATACCAATCATACTGGAATCACTGCCCATGCAGATATGTATATACAAGGTGTCCCATTTTAAAAGATCCACTCAAATATCTTAGAAACACTACGTTAAATCGAAAAATGTTTTAGACAAAAGTTTTGTGATTTCGAAGGAGATATAAGATGGTATTATTGATTTGACCTTGAGTGTTGTTGTCAAAGTCAGGGCAAGTCATTTTGAATTTTTTAAATGGAACCCTCAATTTTACATATTTAGAGATAAGCGTAGCTTATCTCGAGAACTTTCCAAAACACTATAATTAAGTTCATTTTCATTCAAGTACTTAATACTTTGCGAGTTGATACTAAGGTTGAAAATTACAATATCGCCGATATTAGCAAGATGTCCAACCAACAATTAAAACCTCTTGAATGTTGTTCATGTCTTGAATAACATTTGTTAAGATCAAGAGCATTGGAGATTGTTTCTCTTAAAAATGAATTTTTGCGCTGAAAATTCATTTTTATGTAAAAATGAAAATAAGAGAAACAATCTTCAATGCTCTTGATCTTAACAAATGTTATTTAGGACATGATCCTGAACAACATTCAAGAGGTTTTAGCCGTTAGTTGGATACCTTGCGTGATGCTAATGTTCGTGATACTATAGCTTTCAAAATTATTTCTCGCAAAATACTTAATGAAAATGAACTTAATTATAGTGTTTTGGAAAGCTTTCGAGATAAACTACACTAAAATATGTGAAAAATTGAGGATTCCATTTAAAAAATTCAAAATGACTTGCCCTCACTTTGACAACGCCATTCAAAGTCAAACCAATAATATTATCTTATGTCCCCCTCGAAGTCACAAAACTTTTGTCTGAAACACTTTTTGATTTAACACAGTGTTTCTAAGATATTTGAATGGATCTTTTAAAATGGGATATCCTGTATATTTCCACGTATTTAATGTTTTCCGTGAAACAATATGGAAATGTTCTAAAATGTGCTAATAACGTAAGTTTATTTAATTTATTAAAGTATAGTTTATTAAAAATTTGAAAATAACTTTTAGTTTTATTTTATGAGAAATTAACAATAAAAAAATTTTAAATAAGATAAAAATTTACAATAAACATATATATAAATCTTAGACATGCTTTGTTTATTATGTCGCATTTACTTTTTTTGCTTTTATTTTGATATAATCATATTTTTGACATAAAAATTGGATCATTTGACATAAAAATAATAAAACTATATCTATTGATGTATTTATTGATGTCAATAATAATTGTGAAAAGCCAGAATATTGCCCACAGCGTACTATCCGATACGAAACAGAAATTGGCGGTTGTGGTAATTGTGAGGTATTGAAAATAGGTCGTTTCCGATAGTCTGACAAGAGTTATTCCGTATTAATCTGTCGGGAAATACGATTGCCAATCCACTAGTTTAGCTTTGGTTAAGTTTAATAGTATACAGCTGGCCAGTCTATTAGAAGAAAATAAGTATTATTTGAATATATTGAATTGTGTATATTAATACATAAATATAAATACATGTACAATTTATTTGTTTTAAAATATAAATACATATGTAACATGGAATCCACATTCACCTCGATTTATTAGGATTATAAAGACACTCATGCTATTGACGTAATCAGGAATTTATTAACAATGTAATCTTTTTAATAATAATATAAGTTTTTGATTTCAATAATTTCTGTCGAAAAGAACGCAATCAAATCAGTGATCATTGTGTGTTTTGTTCATAATTTATTGCAAAGTCAGAAATAAACTGCGCTAGAATATTTACAGTTTATAAAATGCTACTGAAAGCAGATCTCATTACAAATTCAACAACTCTTTTGCGTAACTATATATCACAAAATGCATTTTTTCACTTTTCCTCACCTCGATCTCTTTCTTTATTTTTTACCTCTCTTCTCTATTAAAGAGTGGAATCTTTGAGGAAAAGTGAAAGAGAATAATTCGAACGTATAACCCCTCATTTTTCACTCCGAAACATCGCGAGAATCACGGGTGTGGAACGGTCTTCCCGAGAACATCTTCGCAAAGTATCTCAAGGGAAAAGACTCTGCCAAACGCCAGGCAATAATGCGTTTACATCAGCGGAAGTAACATCACACGAATGAGCCTCAAATCGACAATGGCTCCGCCACCGTCGGCGAATGAAACGGCAGTTTAATTCAGAGCGCTCTACCATGCGACGACAATTGTCGCGATTGCAGTTTCTAATTATTATCATTGAGCCGCTGACGAAGCAGAGCAGGTGAAAACTCGAAGATTAATGAAATGTAGTGGAAACGTAATGAAACATTTGTGGAATGCAAAATTTGAAATTCTCTCTAAAATTGCTCGCGGTACCGCCGCGAGCATTGCGGCAACATTTGTCTGAACAACCATAAATTACCTCTCTCTATTTTTCGTAATTGATGAGCGCAAATATATTAGTATGTAATTAGCAATAATAATTAGCGATCGCGATTCTTGCATGTGAGTTTGAATTTTAGTATTTATTTTATGAATCAATGATAGATAATAATTCACAAAATATTCGGTTTTTGATAAAACATAGATTCTATACAACATATTAATCCTGTAATAATATGCCCGTGTATTGACGACCGACGTCTATCAAATTGCAATCAATTGCTGAAAAAGATGTATGCAATCAACTTTTTTTCTCAAAACATTCGCAATAATCGAAATTTAATTCAACAATGATACAATATGTTCTCTCTGAAATCTCTGCAGTTATTATTTCACATCACGATGCTTTAATTAAAAAAAAAAACTTTTAATTGTGATTTTATTCTACCGTTTATTGGATTTCTTTCTGATCCGCATTGATTAAAATATTAAGACTTTTCCAAAATAAGTAATATAATACGTAATATAATATCAATGATGAAATAAATATAAGAACCAATATGATGATAAATATGATGATAAATATGATGATAAATAAAATCTCAAATTTATTTAATTATACTCTCCGAGACTTTCTCTACAATCTTGAAATATCTTTTGATTTTTTCAAATGTATTATTAGTCAGCTCGCACAACAGGAAAAGTCGAAAAATTCTATCGCGATACATGTTCCGCACGCATACGAAGTTACATGTAGAAATGGAAAGATTGATCGAGTGAACGGAACGAGGATAACGCTTGCATCACGAAATCAATATGCCCGTGTGGTCTTTTATCCCATACGCCATTTATTACACTCTTGTTTGCCGTATACCGTGAGCGCGCACGTTAAATGAACGTTCGTGCAAAGGAACATGAACGTGAGGTCAATTTTTTGCCTCTCAACACTTCTCGCAACTTTTGTGTGAAAACGAAAACGTTAAAAATGTGTGAGAACGTAAAGAAAAGAGAGAACAATAATTGGAAAAATAATATCTAGCAGTTTACCAATGCGAGTTTGACAATAAATCTTTTTAAATTAAAAATTTTCGTAAGATCTTTTGTGTGTTTAATTAAATTTTTAAATAATATTTTATTCATTAATTATATCAATATTTATTAAATCTTTTTTTATCTTTTCAAAAGAAACAAATGTAGATAATAATCTGACAATATTAGGAATTGTGCGATTGCATTATAAACAAAATAATTTGTGGATAAGGCTCATAATGACGAGATGAAAATGAAAAGCGAGTATAAGAATTAAAATAAATTTAAATGCAATAAAGAGCAGCTAAAATGAAATAAAACTATAAAATCAAAATTGTATTTATTCGATCTTGGCCAGAAAAAAAAAGAGATATATAACAGTTAATAGTATTCAATTCGACAGTATTTTTACATATTTTAAAGAGATTGGTGTATTTTTTCAGATGTCATAAATGCATGTGAAATTTTAGCGTAAAAAGTCTGTTTTTAAAATCCGAGCAAAAACGCACGCGTCTGTGAAGTCGCGCAATTCATTTGGCGGTAAAAACAGAACGAAAGACGAAACATGCTCTGTTATCGATGACGATGGCAGTGGTGGGTGTGGCACTAGGTGCCGCGTAGGGTGCACTCTGGGTGGTTTTGCGGGGCTAGTGAGCACGCGGTGGTACACAGAGGGTGGATTCGAAAAGAATGAAATAACGGATTGGGTCGCGGCCAACTGGCCGTGTTCCAACCAATCCTTAGCCCGGATGCGACTGGAAGTGTATTATGTATACCATTCAGCCGCCTTATATTCGCGGAATCGCCCCGATGCATCCCATTCAAAATCAAATATTTCTCTGTAGGGTCGACCCAGTGAGAATTTCAGGGCACAAAGAGGTTAAAGCGCGCGAAATGAGGGAATCGATTCAAGTCTCGTAACATTTTATATTGAGCGTTTATAGCAGAGAAATTTGGAATTTTTTAATATTATTAAATAATAAATTATTAAACAATAAATTACTGAACAATAAAGCACTGAGAAAAAGCTTTGAAAATGTATTTACGATTCTTTTACAGAAATCTAATACTGGTCAATTTATTATGAAAGACAATATTTAATTACTTATTTGAAATACTGAACAACCATACTCTTAATGTAAAATAAATAATTAATTACTGTCTTTCAGTATCAATCAATATCAAATTTCTGTAAGGGTTTTAAAGATTATTCTTTTATCAATTGCATTTTTACTTCTCTTGTAACAGTTTTTTATCTTGAAAGAGACGGAATTTTTCTTAAATCAATTTAATTCATGTTTCATTTCTTATATTTTTATTGTATTCTCCATATTTTTTTAACACTCTAGAATCTTAGATTTATATTAATTTATTTAGGTTTATTTAAATTTCATTTCAAAGTATATTAGTTGAAATTTAAATTGAAATATCATATTTTGAAATATGAATAGTTTATAAAATAGCAATTTAAATCTGCGAATAAATTATGGAGCAATTTATATACAATTAATTCCTAATAATTCACCAATGAAATTCATACTTTTATTCTTCATTCTTCATTTCGTTCTTCACTCGAAAACATCGAAATTATGCTAAATTTATGTTAAAAATATAAAAACTGGACTTGTATAAAAATTTTACTCAATTACTTTTATACTTCGTTTTATTTATATTTTTCAGAAACAAACAACTTATACAATTATAAATAATAAATTAATAATTGTTACTAATCGAATTGTTCCTTTGTCACGCGACGATTTCGAATCTTTCTTTTGTTCTTCGTTTCTTCATTCGTTTTTTCTTTGTGATATTTACGCATTAGATTAGATATTCAATCTGCAAAATTAAATTTAATTAATTACGAGCACAAGTACGAACTATAACGGATTAGAACGGAATATTCACGCACTGTTCTATACGGCCCTCCCGATTTGATTGTGTATTTTAGTATATTACAGCGCGACGGAGAGAATACGTCGCAAAACGCACGAAGCTAAGATTCAGACGTCACGCAAACAATGCGATCAACAGCGAATTCGAACATCGTACGGCTTACTTTACGCGATATTCACTACGACAATGTTATACCTGTTGCTCCTGGCTTTTGTATACTTTCTTCAAATAATATATGATTACGATTTAAGACATTTTTATCCAATCATTACTCAATCACAGATTGCACTGTGAGAGAATAAATAAAAAGAACAGAATATTTTATTCAAAAACATGTATTGCTTTGCACGATAAGTTTAAATCGTATATATTTCGCGTAATGTGCATATTAGTAAGTTTATTAATTTTTAGTATATATGATAATTTCCCGATCTTTTATTATACGTGATGAGTCATTCGTGTGTCGAGTTAATTTTCATCATTTTAATAAATATACAAAAATTATTAAGTTATTAGCACAAAATATTTCAAAAATATTTTTTAAATATTCATTTAATATTTTTACATTAAATAAATATTTAATTTTTTTAATATCAATTGTGTGCTAATTGGAGTTTTACATATATTTTAACATCTTTTAAAAGTATTTGTAAGGTTGTGTATTTAAAAAAAATGTATACAAAAATTAATAAACAATTGATCATATAACACGGTTTTTCATTATTTAACTGTTGACTGTGTATTAGGGGCTTCGCACAATAAAAGGAACAGGGAACAGAGAATAGAGAATAAGAATTTCAACTTATTAGAAATCATGTATTGTAGAATACACAATTTCTAATAAGTTGAAATTCTTATTCTCTATTCTCTATTTCCTGTTCCTTTTATTGTGCGAAGCACCTTACTCCAATGCCAATCCGCCTTCAAGTCGAAAATGACGAGCACATTATTGACGAGAAAATCAAATGGCGATGTGAAATATACTCGATTCTAAAAATGAAGAAACAATCTTTGTCCATAAACATTATAAAGTAATATTTTATAATTTCCAATCTCTATCGCTTTCCACTTTAAATGAATAAATCGTGCGAAATATCTAATCTAACCTTCCGGTTCGCTGCCTCACTTATAAGTCTTTAATAAGTCTTTAATAAGGCTGATCAATGATTGTAAGAATGCTTTATAACTTGCTTCGATACACTTACGAGTCATTAATCGTGAAGATTAAATTTAGTATTTGTTTGTGAGCAATAATCGCGTTCGTAATAACGTTATTGCCATAACGATTCAAAAAATGCTTGTCTCACAACGCTGTCTATCGAATGACAAAGCGATCTTGAGTGAACACAACACGATTAAACAAATTTTCTTAACGTCGCATATCAATCGTTACGAAATATTTATAATGTATTATAAAGTAAAAGCATGTCATGTGTTATATTCTTTTTTCTCCAAAGTAATTTCGATGAGTGGATTATCGTCCCACATTTAAGTTTTGTTTCCAAGATTTATATTAGCATTGGATTTATTCTTCTAAAAATTCTATTTCAATTTTGTGGAAATGTTGGCATCTAATTTATTTGGAGACATAATTTAAAAATAAGAGAGTAAGAAATTGAAAATGGAAATATGTAACTTTATATTTAATGTAAATATTATAATAAATAAAATTATATTGTGTTGGTAAAACAACATTTTTTTAAGTATAAATTTTAAGCTCTGTCTTAATGATTTATACATTTTTCTAAATTCTTTTTATTTATAAACAAAAGTTAGTCTCATAAAAAACTCAGCAGAAAATGATAAATTTTTCGTAAGTAAATTAAATGTTTTACACTTTATTAGAATAATTGTGGTCATAATTATGTCTCTCTCGATGGTACATATTATACACGGTATGTAATTATTTATTTCTGTTACGAATATAATCCGCCTTTTTTTTTGCGAATGATGAGCAGTCTACAATAAAAGTAATATTGTAATAAGTAGTTGTAAGAAATTGACCAATCACAGTCTATTATTCTCCTCACATTCGACTGTAATTAATTTCTACGTCTTACAATTAGGATGCGTTCAGAGAAATACTATTAGCGCTATTTGTATTATCTATCTTCTTTGCTTATTACATGCAAAACAAAAATAGAAAAAGAATGACACAAATAATGTTAATAGCATCTTAAAACATTTTTTTATTACACCATATTATTCCTGCTTTATTAAAGCATTGATTCAAAATAGAAATCAACGATGATCAACGATTGTAAGGATATTTCGTAACTTGCTGCGATACGCATGAGTTATTGATCATGAAAATAAAATGCGCGAATTTATGTTTGTAAGTATAATAATTGTCTCCCGATAATTTGCAACAATGCAACATCTCGAAAAATAAAGCGTTTCGAGGCACTGCCCGCCGAGTAAATTACTGCGCAAATAAAATTACGAGATCCGATTTACATTCACAATGCTTGTGTTGAGTATCATTTGTGATCGAGACCATATTTTTCAAAAATTTAAGACCTTAATTTTCGAGTACCATTTAATGTTTTTTTAAAAGAACATTATGTTTTTTTTTAATACTTCATACATACTTTAAACAGTATTATAAAAAGACATGTTTAAAACATCAACTATGTATGTTTTAAACATGTTTACAACATGATTTTTACTAGCCCTGTACAATTATTACTAAGTTTTTTAATCAATTATGATTCACTGCAATATTTTGAACTCATCGTGATTTGTTGTACTGTTTGAATATTAGAATCTTGTCAATTACAAATATCATGTTAATCACTACTTTGTTAAGATAATGGCAATCTTACGCGTTATCTACGTATATTAACGACAGTTGCTATCTATAATTCCAACGATTTATAAAATTGCAGCTCATTGCGTAGCTCATAGATGCTATTGTTTCAATTATCTATATATTTTTTATTTTTGAATGTTGTTAATGTTCTTAGCGCCCTGTGGTTATAACCTCAAAAGCTATTAAACACATTACTAATCATTGATCCTTATTTAATTGACAATTACAAGAATGAAATGATCCTATGTTTGTGAGCGGATTATAGTTTAACAAAGCTATCCTGTGTAAACGCAGCATGCAATATATTGTACGTATACAAATGTTTAACGCACCATATGTTACAAAATATTTGTAATGTATTATAAAATAAAATCCCATTGTATATTATATTTGATGCTTTCTAAAGTAATTTTGTTGAATGATTATTATATATCTCATATTTGAGCTCTTTGAAAATTTAATTATTTAATTATTCTATTTTACAAAGTAGTTCAAAATAAATTATCTAGAAGCATAATTACAAATGTGAGTTTTAATTTGATAAAATTTGTAGTAATATTTAACTCTTTAAATTATTTCATAATTATAAATTACAGAAAAAAGATCATAAAATTTTATAAACAGATTTTTGTATATTTCCTTTTATAGTTTCCTAAATAACAACCTTAAGTTTTACATTTCTTATATCTTGGGATATTAGAACTTTTTTGGATGTTAAAAATAAAAGTCTGAAAGCGTATCTATGTAGTTCGACTTTATTCAAAAGTCAGTACAACTTTTACGCTATATCGACACTTTGCCTTTTTGCAATATATGGAGTTCATAATCGTACGTCTGAGTGATTTTCATTCATGATTACACTTTCTTTTTATGCGGTAGTTTGAAGCTCCCTAAGGAGCGGACATAGAGAACGGTAAGAATGAGGGATGAGCGTAACGTATTTGAGAATGAGTAAATCGATTCACGGGAACCTCGTGATCGTTTCATTAAGAATTCCGGAACGGTATTCAAGACGTTGCAATCCCGATAACGGGTTCATTCTTAGGATAAGTAATATGGTGCACGTGGGAGTACTGAGCGAATTCGCTGTAAAAGCAGAGGATTCGGCAGTCGTAGAAAATTATGCCAGAATTTTGGAATATTTGAGAGAATTTATTTTTGTAAAATTTTTGTGTAATTAAATATAAATGATAATAATTTTATATAGGGGGGTTTAAAAATTTGTTACACAAAACAAAATGAAAAGTTGTACAGATGAGAATTTAATTAACTACAAAATAGAATTATTTATATGAAAGTTTCAGTCTACTGAAATAATTATACCATTCTCGGTACTGTTAATTAATTGTATGTGTAACTGTCATCATTGTTATTTAATAAATTTCAACGAGGTTTTATCAATTAAATATCGAATTCTTTATCTAGCAGAATTATTCGTAGAAAACAACTAAGCCAAGTGAATTTATTAATTATTAATTATTAGATTATCAGGAAAATTATTAGTATTTAATTGCAGACTTAAAAAAAGTTAAGGATTATTGGCAGTAAATATAACATTAATGATAAAAAAAAAAATAAATAATTATTATCAATTTGTGATTAATGTAAAATTTGCAGAAAGGTATTTAAATATAAAATCTTGTTAAAAATAGTATTGTTCTCTCTAGTATTACGCGAAAGAGATAGAAACAATGCGGTAACACCTCGAGAATAAGCAACTCGTCTCGATTCTTGGTAACTTTGCGATGATTTCATTAAGTATTCGTAAGAGAATCTGTGGTTACCTCTTCTCACTATTAAGTGGAACATTTCTTGAAGTTGCTAAAGAGTCAAGCTCCACGCTTACAAAATTTTTCTTGCAAGATTACATGAGGTAGCATTGTCATCTTATTTAAATTGCAAATTTTATCACAAGCGAAATAAAAATGTAGACACGCATTTATGATATATCATTATTTGAATCTGGCCTTACGAATGTGTTACGTAAATTATTCAGAATGGATTTTTATATCTTGAAATGCGAAGTTTGAAAAGTTCATTTCAAGTGAAAATCAAGCAAGCCTATATTTAACATTTAACTGAACATGAGAAGCAAATTACATATTTAAAATCTAATGTAAATTTAAAATTAAATTGTAATAACTAAATGTTACAATTATAAATTCTGTATTATTATCCTTTATTAAGACGATTTTATTCCAAATAATGATTAGACTATATTTAACATTAATTAGCCGATATATTGATTAAAAATATAATAAATGCGTATGTAATAAGTCTTGTTCAAACTGAAAGAGCGCGTCAGTAGTATATGTCACTGATAAGTCAGTCGTATATGAAAATGAAGATTTGGTTCCTTTTAGAAAATATATGT
>Ga0157364_1007841_pt1 | contig 11064 bp, 10 predicted proteins | sample AttsexASBM2_FD_111476 | JGI IMG/M metagenome (GOLD analysis project Ga0157364, IMG submission 111476) | Fungus gardens microbial communities from leaf cutter ant in Ribeirão Preto, State of São Paulo, Brazil - Atta sexdens ASBM2 | ecosystem: Host-associated > Fungi > Mycelium > Unclassified ... | reverse complement strand
TATTCACAATGAAAAACTGTGCATAAGTACGTGAAATATGTAACTCACTGATACTCATGCATAGAAAGGTAACCGCGACATGAATCAAAGTCTGCTCGTCACAAAGCGCGATGGAAGCCAAGAACGAATTAACCTCGATAAGATACACCGAGTACTCGATTGGGCAGCGGAAGGTCTTCACAATGTCTCGGTTTCCCAAGTTGAGCTGCGCTCGCACATCCAGTTTTATGAAGGCATCAAAACCTCTGATATTCATGAAACCATCATCAAAGCTGCTGCCGATTTGATTTCCCGCGATGCGCCGGATTATCAATACCTGGCCGCACGTCTGGCTATCTTCCACCTGCGTAAAAAAGCCTACGGTTGCTTCGAACCACCGGCCCTGCTGGATCATGTCAAATCCATGGTTGAGCGTGGTAAATACGACGCACATCTGCTGGAAGACTACAGCGAAGAAGAGTTCGCCGAGATGGACGGGTTTATCGACCACTGGCGTGATATGAACTTCTCTTATGCTGCCGTGAAGCAGTTAGAAGGCAAATACCTGGTGCAGAACCGTGTAAACGGTGAGATCTATGAAAGCGCGCAGTTCCTGTATATCCTAGTGGCGGCTTGCCTATTCTCCGCGTACCCGCGTGATACCCGTCTTGATTACATCAAGCGCTTCTATGATGCGGTATCCACCTTTAAGATTTCACTGCCGACGCCAATCATGGCCGGTGTGCGTACCCCAACCCGTCAGTTCAGCTCCTGCGTACTGATCGAGTGTGGTGATAGCCTGGATTCCATCAATGCGACCTCCAGTGCCATCGTCAAATACGTCTCTCAGCGTGCTGGTATTGGTATCAACGCTGGCCGTATCCGCGCGCTGGGCAGCCCGATCCGTGGCGGTGAAGCTTTCCATACCGGCTGTATTCCGTTCTACAAGCACTTCCAGACTGCAGTAAAATCCTGTTCGCAAGGCGGCGTGCGTGGCGGTGCGGCTACCCTATTCTATCCACTGTGGCACCTGGAGGTGGAAAGCCTGCTGGTCCTGAAAAACAACCGTGGGGTAGAAGGTAACCGTGTCCGTCATATGGATTACGGCGTACAGCTAAACAAGCTGATGTATCAGCGTCTGCTCAAAGGTGAAGACATTACCCTGTTCAGTCCGTCCGATGTACCGGGCCTGTATGATGCGTTCTTTGCCGATCAGGCTGAGTTCGAACGTCTGTACACCCAGTACGAGCAGGACAGCAACATTCGTAAACAGCGTATTAAGGCTGTAGAGCTGTTCTCTCTGATGATGCAAGAACGTGCCTCCACCGGCCGAATCTATATCCAGAACGTTGACCACTGTAATACCCACAGCCCGTTTGACCCAGTGATTGCGCCGGTTCGTCAGTCTAACCTGTGTCTGGAGATCGCGCTGCCAACCCGTCCGCTGGAAGACGTCAACGATGAAAACGGTGAGATTGCACTCTGCACCCTGTCGGCGTTCAACCTAGGGGCGATCAGTGACCTGAACGAACTGGAAGAATTGTCGGTACTGGCAGTCCGTGCCCTGGATGCGCTGTTAGACTATCAAGATTACCCAATCCCCGCTGCACAGCGCGGTGCCATGGGGCGTCGTACCCTGGGTATTGGTGTGATTAACTTCGCCTACTACTTGGCAAAACACGGAGTCCGTTATTCCGATGGCAGCGCCAACAACCTGACCCACAAAACATTTGAGGCAATTCAGTATTACCTGCTGAAAGCCTCTAACGAACTGGCGATAGAGCAAGGCGCTTGCCCGTGGTTCAGTGAAACCACCTATGCGGCCGGCGTACTGCCGATCGACACTTATAAAGCAGACCTGAATGCGATCACCACCGAGCCACTGCACTTGGATTGGGAAACGCTACGTGAGTCAATCAAAACCCACGGCCTGCGTAACTCTACGCTGTCTGCCCTGATGCCGTCAGAAACCTCCTCGCAGATTTCTAACGCCACCAACGGCATTGAACCGCCACGCGGACACGTCAGCATCAAAGCATCGAAAGACGGGATCCTTCGTCAAGTGGTGCCGGATTACGAAAACTTGAAAGATCAGTACGAGTTACTGTGGGATATGCCGTCCAACGACGGTTATCTGCAGCTGGTCGGGCTGATGCAGAAGTTCGTCGATCAGTCAATTTCGGCGAATACCAACTATGATCCTTCCCGTTTCAGCAACGGTAAGGTGCCGATGAAGCAGCTGCTGAAAGACCTGCTGACGGCCTATAAGTTTGGTGTGAAAACCCTTTACTACCAGAACACCCGTGACGGAGCAGAAGACTCTCAGGATGATCTGGCCCCGGCAGATGACGGCTGTGAAGGCGGCGCCTGCAAGATCTAACTCTTTCCGCCAAGGCGCTATCCGCGCCTTGGCTCCAGTTCGTTAACCGCTGAAACGTCAGCCTGTACTAATCGGATGTTTCCTGATGGCCTATACTACATTTTCTCAGAACAAAAATGACCAGCTCAAAGAACCGATGTTCTTTGGCCAGTCGGTCAACGTTGCCCGTTATGACCAACAAAAATACGACATTTTTGAAAAGCTGATCGAAAAACAGCTCTCCTTCTTCTGGCGTCCGGAAGAAGTTGACGTTGCCCGTGACCGTATCGACTACCAGTCGCTGCCGGAGCACGAAAAGCACATATTTATCAGTAACTTGAAATACCAGACCCTGCTGGATTCGATCCAAGGCCGCAGCCCGAACGTGGCACTGTTGCCACTGGTGTCGATCCCGGAACTGGAAACCTGGATCGAAACCTGGTCATTCTCCGAGACCATCCACTCGCGCTCTTACACGCACATTATCCGCAATATCGTCAACGACCCAGCACTGGTGTTTGACGATATTGTCACCAATGAGCAGATCCTCAAACGTGCCGAAGATATCACCGGTTACTACGATGACCTAATCCAGATGACCTACTACTGGCATCTGCTGGGTGAAGGCACCCATCAGGTGGCGGGTAATGAGGTGGTCGTCAGCCTGCGAGCCCTCAAAAAGCAACTTTATCTGTGCCTGATGAGTGTCAACGCCCTGGAAGCGATCCGCTTCTACGTCAGTTTTGCCTGTTCCTTTGCGTTTGCGGAACGCGAATTGATGGAAGGGAACGCGAAAATTATCCGCCTGATCGCCCGTGATGAAGCCCTGCACTTGACCGGTACTCAGCATATGCTGAACCTGATGCGCAGTGGTGAAGACGATCCGGAGATGAAAGAGATTGCAGCCGAATGTCAGGAACAGTGCTACGAGCTGTTTAAAAAGGCGGCTATCCAGGAAAAAGAGTGGGCAGAATACCTGTTCCGCGACGGTTCAATGATCGGTCTGAACAAAGATATTCTCTGCCAGTACATCGAATATATCACTAATATTCGTATGCACGCAGTAGGCTTGGATCTGCCTTTCCAGACCCGTTCTAACCCGATCCCGTGGATCAATTCATGGCTGGTATCGGATAACGTGCAGGTGGCACCACAGGAAGTAGAAGTCAGCTCTTATCTGGTTGGTCAGATCGACTCCGAAGTTGGGGCCAACGACTTTGATGACTTCCAGCTGTAACCATGTCTGCTAAAACCCGTGTCATCACCCTCAGCCACACTGGCCAGCAGCTGGAATGCGCTGAGGGGGAATATGCGAACCTACTCTCGGCACTGGAGGCCCATCAATTGCCGATGGAATATCAGTGCCGCGAAGGCTATTGCGGCTCCTGCCGGGTTAGGCTACGCAAAGGTCAGGTCTGTTACCGTAATAAACCCTTGGCCTTTGTCGGGCAGGATGAGATCCTGCCCTGCTGTTGCCAGCCGGTCGGCGATATCGAACTGGAACTCTGACCCTCTAACCTTACTCTAAGGGATCAGCGGTCGTTGAGGATCTGTTCGCGAACCTCCAGCCAACCCGGTGTCTGAGGGAGCGATCGACCCTGTATCGCCCGCTGAAGCATGGTCATTGCCAAGGTACACAACAGTTCCTGTCGCAGCTGGGGAGAATGGCGGTCACTGGTAAACACCAGTTGCTGTGCCACCTGTTGCTGCGGGGTAATCAAGCAAATCGACGGTTCACGCGGATCATGGCCCCCCACCACCAGCACCCATTGCGTTTGCTGTAGCTCTGCCAAGGCACGGCTACGGGCCATCAGTTGTGGCAAACTTTCCTCGGCAATCACCGGACATTCTCCCCCCGCCAGCGGCACATTGGCTGAGGCCAACTGCCAGTGCAGCAGACCGCCAGTCACGGTCTCACTGACCGCCAGTCGAGCATGATTATCCCTGAGGGCGACGCCTAATGCCGCCGGTAAGCCGTCGGTTCCTTCGAAAATAATCCATTCCGCCACCTGCTCACGGATCTGTTGCCAAACTCCTTGCATCGCCACCTGCACACTCTGCGGCCCGGTCAGTTTAATCTCAACCACCGGCATCGCAGCACGGTAACCGATCACCACTTGCTCCGGTAAGATCAGCGGTTCCAACAAGGCTGCCAGCGAACTTTCACCGCGACCAAAGGTCGTCAGCCGCAGGCAGCACGGGGGCGATGGCAGGGTAAACCGTGCTTTCAGCCTAGGTAGGATCTGCTCAGTGACCATCACCTTAAATTCAGAGGGGACGCCGGGGGTAAAAAAGATCTGACACTGGTTTAGAGTGACACAAAATCCACAGGCCGTACCGATACGGTTATCCAGTCTTTCCCCGTACTGCGGAATATCCGCCTGCTTACGGTTCTGCACCGCCATCACTTGACCGCGCTGGCTGAAAAAAGCCTCGATGCGCCCCAGCCATTCCTCATCCCTTACCAAAGGCACACCACAGGCAAGTGCGGCTGCCTGTGCGCTGAGATCATCGCTGGTCGGCCCTAAACCGCCGTTGACGATCAGCACATCCGCGACCTGACTGCGCTGCTGCAACTCCTCCACCAGATCGGACAGTGCATCGCCGACTGTCGAGCGATGTGTCATCGCCAGTCCCTGGGCAAACAGGGTATCTGCCAACCAGACTGCATTAGTATCGGTAATCTGTCCGTATAAAACTTCGTCACCGGTTGATAGCATTTCTATCTTCACATTACTGCTCCTGCCCAAGGGAAATGAATAGCCTTTGTTAACTTAACTGACTGAACAGAAAATATAAACGTAGTATTGAGGGAAAAACGGTGCCCTTTACACCAAGAGGTTCACTCCCGGTGTAAGTAGCCCCAAAAATCTCCCTGAGGCCAAAAGATAAAAGCATCGCTTCTCTGATTAATCTGATAAATTTCTTCGTGATGAATTTTACAAGGGCTGTTCTGTCATACTGGCTGAGTCGTATTGAACGGGTGATGACCCGGTAACCGGTTTTCCACAGCCACTCTACACCTGAATAACAGAGGATATGTTTCTGGTATGAATCGCAGAAAGTTTATAAAAGGCACGATGGCTGTCTCAGCGTTAGGCTCCATGACAGGTTTATCATCACTGCTGGCGAATCAGGCCTGGGCGGCTGACGGGATCGCCGATGGCAAAGCCCGCAAATTTGATTTTTCACAGCTGAAACAACAGGCCGCCGCATTGGCTAAACAGCCTTGGTCCGGTGCCCCTGGTCCGCTGCCTGATACTCTGGCCAACATGACGCCGCAGGATTACAATGCCATCCAGTATGACGCGAACCACTCCCTATGGAGCAATATCCCTGACCGCCAGCTAGACGTCCAGTTTTTCCATACCGGCATGGGCTTTAAGCGCCGCATCCGTATGTTTTCGGTAGATCCGGCCACCCGTGAGGCCCGCGAGGTTCACTTCCGCCCCGAACTGTTTAACTACAACGATGCCCATGTTGATGTGAAACAATTGGACGGCAAAACCGACTTAGGCTTTGCGGGTTTCCGTGCCTTTAAAAAGCCTGAATTGGCCCGTCGTGATATCGTCTCTTTTCTGGGGGCCAGTTACTTCCGTGCCGTCGATGATACTTATCAGTATGGCTTGTCTGCCCGTGGCGTCGCCATCGATACCTTCAGTGATCACGAAGAGTTCCCTGACTTCACCGCTTTCTGGTTTGAGACACCGAAACCTCAAGACACCTCTTTTGTCGTCTATGCCCTACTTGACGGAGCCAGCATTACCGGCGCCTATAAGTTCACCATTGACTGCCAAAAAACTCAGGTGGTGATGTCCATCGAAAACCAGCTTTATGCCCGTAAAGACATTCAACAGCTGGGCATTGCGCCGATGACCAGTATGTTTAGCTGTGGCACTAACGATCGTCAAATGTGCAACACTTACCATCCGCAAATCCACGATTCCGATCGCTTAGCAATGTGGACCGGTAAAGGTGAATGGATCGCCCGCCCGCTCAACAACCCGCAGCGCCTGACCTTCAACAGTTTCAGCGATGAAAACCCACGCGGTTTTGGTTTGCTGCAACTGGACCATGATTTTAATGATTACCAAGATGTGATTGGCTGGTATAACAAGCGCCCTAGCCTGTGGGTCGAACCCCAGGGTAAATGGGGCAAAGGGGCCATTGAACTGATGGAAATCCCAACCACCGGTGAAACCTTGGATAATATCGTCTGCTTCTGGCAGCCGGAACAGGCAGTGAAAGCTGGCAGTGAACTAAGCTTTGGCTACAAATTGTATTGGAGCAGTCTGCCTCCGGTTGAAAGTTCTCTGGCACGTGTTGGTGCTACCCGCGTCGGTATGGGTGGCTTCCCAGAAGGTTGGGCACCAGGTGAGCACTTCCCAGATGTATGGTGCCGCCGCTTCGCCATCGACTTTGTGGGCGGAGATCTGAAAGCAGCCGCACCGAAAGGGATTGAGCCAGTGATCACCGTGTCCTCTGGTACCTTTAAACAGGTGGAAATCCTCTATGTCGAACCACTGAATGCTTACCGTATTCTGTTCGACTGGTACCCGAACAGTGACTCCACTGATCCGGTGAATATGCGCTTGTTCCTGCGCACCAAAGGGGAAACTCTCAGCGAAACCTGGATGTACCAGTATATGCCGCCTCCGGCGGACCAGCGTAAGTACGTAGATAACCGTCAAATGCGCTGATCGGTGAACAGTAAAGGGCGGGTTTCCCCGCCCTTTACTGTTGTAGCACCATCGCAATATGATCGATCCCGTCTTCCTGATAAACCTCGCCATAGGCTTGAAAGCCGTGACTCGTATAAAACCGCAGCAGATGGGCCTGGGCCGACAGGACAACGCTCCGTGCGGGAAAATGCTGACGACAACTGTCTAACATCTTCCCCATTAGCTCCCCTGCCAACCCTTGCCCGCGCGCCGAGACCGCTACGATCACTCGACCAATCGCCAGCGGCTCCCCGCGATCCTCAGGTACCCGTAAACGGGCATAGGCCACCAATTGTTCTTCCTGTAAACCGAGCAGATGCCGGTTATCGCCGCGTAAGTCTTCTCCATCGATATCCTGGTAGAGACATTGCTGTTCCACAATAAACACCGCATTGCGTAATGCCAAACATTGATAACAGTCACTGACCGTTAATTCACGGTGGTGTAGGTCTTTCCAAACGATGGTGCTCATACTGTCCTCTTTAGACAAATTATTGGCTATTTTTCCTGCTGACATTTCATTGAGTTGCACTCTCACGCCGAGCAGGGTAAAAAAAACGCTCAATGAGTCTTAGATTACGCGACTGGAAATCACTGAAAACAGGATTTTCAGCCATTATCCGGCCCGCCATCCCTGAATGAGCTCGGCGTGTACCTGCATTTTGCCTTATTTGCTTTTATCGCCAGTGTTACCCCGGGGCCAGCCAATATCGCCCTGCTCACCGGCGCTTCTCGCGGCCAAATCCGGCCGTTACTTCGCTATGCCGCCGGTATTCTCTGCGGCTTTGCCTTGGTGTTAGGGATCGCCGCTATTCTCTTCCAGGCGGGTGTCAGTATGGCAGGTCCAGCACTGCTGTGGCTCAAAATCATCGGTTGCCTCTACTTTTTGTGGCTGGCCTGGCAGATACTCAATGCCCCCCTTCCGGACGGGGCGGCCAACGATCATGGCAACGCTGCTCAGCGTTTTGCTACCGGCCTGATGGTCCACCCGTTAAGTTACAAGGCATGGCTATTTGTCCTGCTCTCCTACGGTACCTTTGTCGGTAACAGTGGCAATATTTACCTGTGCTCGTTGATTTTCCTGCTGGCGGCGCTGATTTCGATGATCCCCTGGGCAGTCGCGGGCTACCTACTAAAATGCTATACCCCACCGGCCACCCTTAAGTGGATAAATGTCTTGTCAGCCCTATCAATACTGGCATTGGTGGCGTGGATCTGGATAGGATCCTGAGCGAAATCAGTCACAACGGCTATAGTTAATCGAAGATTATTCTCAGTATCCAAGGAACTATCATGAAAATATGGCCTGCCGTAGCAGTGGCTACTGTCGCCCTCGGTCTGGTGGCCTGCCAGTCCACCACACCACCGAAAGGCGTTACCCCGGTGACCGGCTTTGATGCCAGTCGCTATCTGGGAAAATGGTATGAAGTCGCCCGCTTAGATAACCGTTTTGAAAAAGGTCTCGATCATGTGACCGCCACCTATCAACAACGCAGTGACGGCGGTATTCGCGTAATTAACCGTGGCTTTAACCCGCGCACCGGTAAGTGGAGTCAGAGTGAGGGTAAAGCCTTCTTTACCGGTGACCCCAGCACTGCCGCCCTGAAAGTCTCTTTCTTCGGTCCTTTCTATGCCAGCTATAACGTGATCAGTATGCACGGTGACTACCAGTATGCGCTGGTGTGTGGGCCGGACCGTAAGTATTTATGGGTATTATCACGCACGCCGCAGATGCCGCAGCTGGTGAAAGAGATCTTTATCAGTCAGGCGCAGCAGCTGGGCTTCCGCACCGATCAGTTAGTGTGGGTAAAACAGTAGGTGCCTTTCAAGCGGTTCCGGCCTGATTAGGCCGGAACCCGAGGTCGTATCGCTTATTTAAGACCGCGCAGCACCTTGACAGTTTCTTCGAGGTCAATTTCATCTTCAGAAAACGTAAGAGTGGTTCCTTGGAAAGTGGTCACTGCCAGTTTTTTCAGGGTTCGCATTTCACCTGGTTGAGCCGTCGATTTCGGACGAATACTGTTCATCAGCGTCCCCACCGATAGCACCATATTTTGTTTATCGATGGAGCTATCTGCCGGCACCTCTTCGCTGTACACCAAGTAGTTTTTGATGGCAGCAATTTTCAGGCGCTCTCCAGCGATAAAGATATATTTACTCTCTGGGATCACTTTTACCGCAAACGCCGATAATCCCTTGTTGTTGGTGCCTGGCTCAAAGGTCACCTCCGCACCTTTCTTAATCAGTTCAGGGTTAGCGACCTTAATCACATGAAAATAACGGTTATCGCCGTTTTCATCTTTAATGAATCCGAAACCCTTTTCATCAAACCAGGTTGTGATTGTACCGTTCATCGCTGTTACCGCCTGTCTAATCGTTAATCTGTTCAGTTTTTACAGCGCGCAGTGTAATGGACAAACCCGCTGCGGACTACGACTTTGTTACAATCACCGTGAATAAATAACCCTTTGAGGCGATAAAAAAGCCATGCCCCTGAAATGAGGCATGGCGATCCACATGACGGGGTGACGAACCTAGAACAGTGGCTGTGCCAGCCTCACCAACGAAATCAGCGGCTGCGGGAAGATCCCCAGCAGTAACACTAAAAGCGCGGAAATTAACACCACAATACCACCGGCAGTGTAGCCCCAGCTATTCACGGTATCGCGGAAATGTAAGGCTGGTGCCCCAAGGAACAGGCTAACGGTGACACGCAGATAGTAGTAAAGGCCGATGGCACTGCCGATCACCACCGCTGCAGTCAGCCACCACAGTCCGGCATTGACGCCTGATGCCAGCACATAGAACTTACCGATAAAACCGAGCGTCGAAGGGATCCCTGCCAGCGACAGCATCATCAGCGCCAGTACCGCCGACAGCACCGGCCGGTGCCAGAACAGACCACGGTAAGAATAGAGCGAGTCAGTGTCATTTTCATGGCCCGCCGCTGACATCAAGCTGACCACCCCAAAGGCTCCAAGGCTGCTAAACAGATACCCTGCCAGATAAACGCCGGTAGTTTCCAACGAGAGTTGATGAGAACCAGCCGAAATCAGCGCAACCAGCAGGTAGCCTAGATGTGAAATAGACGAATAGCCGAGCAAACGCTTGATATTGCTCTGCGTCAACGCCATTAAGTTCCCCGCCAAGATGGAAGCAAAGGCGATGACCCCCAGCGCAGTGCGGATACCTTCGCTCTGTGCCAGTGGGGTATCCATAAACAGTCTCACCAGCACGGCAAAGATGGCAATTTTACTGCCGGTCGCCAGAAAGGCGGAAACCGGAGCCGGTGCCCCTTGATAGACATCCGGAGTCCATAGATGAAACGGCACCAGCGACAGTTTGAAGCCAATACCGATAATCATCATCCCGAAGCCTGTCAGCATCAGCGGCGAAGTGAGTCCACTGTCGGTCAGCACATGACTTAATCCGCTAAACGTCAGTTCACCACCCGCCGCATACACTAACGCGATCCCAAATAGCAGGAACGAGGAAGCCGCCGCCGATAACAGGGTGTATTTCAGCGCCGCTTCCAAAGAGCGTTTGTGGCGGAACGCATAACCGGTCAGACCGAACAACGGCAGCGACAGCAGTTCAATACCGATAAACAGTGACGCCAGATGAGAAGCACTGGCCAGCACAATCCCCCCCGCTACCGCGATAGTCACCAGCAGATAGAACTCATCACAGTTATCTTTCAGGGTTTTCAGCCACGGAAAGGCAAAGGTACAGGTCGCCAGACCGGCCATAATCACTAATCCGCTGTAAAACACTGAATAACCATCCACCTGTAACAGCGAGGTCACTGCCAGCGGCGCAGCATGGGCGCTGAACCACAGCGAGAACAGCGCAATATTCAGTCCGGCAACGGTCAAGGTCGCATTCAGCGTATGATTACGCCGCCAGGCGATAGAAAGCATCACCACCACCACCGTAAATCCGGTGATTAACAGGGGCAGTAGCGCGACCAGTTGTTGAGAAGATATTGTCATAACAGATCACGGC
>Ga0157364_1007840_pt1 | contig 11064 bp, 6 predicted proteins | sample AttsexASBM2_FD_111476 | JGI IMG/M metagenome (GOLD analysis project Ga0157364, IMG submission 111476) | Fungus gardens microbial communities from leaf cutter ant in Ribeirão Preto, State of São Paulo, Brazil - Atta sexdens ASBM2 | ecosystem: Host-associated > Fungi > Mycelium > Unclassified ... | reverse complement strand
TCTCGCCGCCGCCACCGTCTTGCCGGTCGACCAACCCTTCTTACTCTCTCGCGTCACCGTCTTTCGCCAGCCGCGCGACTGATTCGCCCATATATATATATATGTGTGTGTGTGTGTGTGTGTGTGTGTGTGTGTGTGTGTGTGTGTGTGTGTGTGTGTGTGGTGTTTTATTTTTAGATTCATTTCCTTCTGGTCATAACTTTGATTGTGTAGCCATCGATAAGTTTTCTTGCTCTTTAATTCTCATCCCTGTAATACGCAGGTCCTACCTACATTCGCTCAATTTCTTCCCTTTTCTCTCTCTGCAACATGCGCGTCGCTCTTCTCAAGTCTTTTTTTCCATCCTTCTCCCGCGCGTCAGCGCAGCGTCGAGAATCCGATCTGTCTTTCCGAAGCGGGGTGTCTTCGCGACGGAGCTGACGCGACGACTATTTCGTCGCCCGCTTCTCTCTCATTCGCTTTCTCTCGCCTCTCTTTCCCCAAATGTGCCGGCTTCCTCGAGCGTCATGTGCGGCGCGAGATCGCGCGCTATTATTAGCCGTGGAAACCTCAGCATGGAATTCGAAGGATTTGTTTATTTTCTTCGGTGTCGCGCGCCGTTAATTACGAAACACGGCCGCGATTTTATCTCGCGCACCTTCGTGATCTTTTTCTGCGGAGGTGTCGCCGGCGGATCGGTCGCGCCTATTTGATACGATTTTCCAGCCATAAACGCTCGATATTATCGATAAAACGTGCTTGTGGCGCGCTCGACTGTAACGAATCGTCGTCATGATTAGGCCACCGGCGCCGGTGGGCACTCGCGTGAATAGTCACGTTCACGAGCGTCGTGCTTACGTAGAAAAAGCCGCACTTTTCTCAGCAATCTCGTACGGAATATCGTCTTTAATCTTTCAAACGATTAGAGAATGTCGATAGGTACTTGCTCGCCAATTTTATTAGCTTTGCCGAGGCGAGCGATACGGTCGCAGGCGATGACTTTGCGGGATTTTTGATCGAGCACTCGCTCATTTGATTTATCATGATTTATACTCATTTCTATCAATGTAGATCAGGTTAATTTACTCTTTTTTTCTAATTCTTAGAACTAGAACAAGATAAAAAGTAAGGCAAGAAAAATTAAGATTGAAATTTTTTATTTGTTTTCTAATTCTTAGAACGAGAAAAAGATAAAAAGGTAGTTAAACTTGTAATATTGTAGTTAATCTACATTGATAGAAATAATATTGTAGTTAATCTACATTGGACGTAAGTGTCCCTGGAATAATGTCCAACAAAATTATTTTCAAATCTATATGCAGCAAAATTTTAGATCTTTCAGCAAAATTGTTCTTTCCGTGCACATTTTGTATGTCATTTTAAGGGAACTTTGGTTGAGAAATGCAGACTCTGCATTTCTAGACACTAATCATGCAATGAGAGGTGATAATCCATGACTGCGTTCAGCAGACTCAACAGTTGTAATTGATATCAATGTATTCTTCTAGATTATCCAATCGGACATTTAGAATACAATTAATCTATAAGAATACATCAATAACAGCGAATGCTCACTCAACTGTTGAGTCTACTGAACGCAGTTCATGATAGAAGGGAGCATCGGCTCCGGACGTAATTAGCCGGTATTTATTTATCGATTCACGTGGCATATGTACATGAATTTTCCTATCTGATTATGAGAAATATTATAAATACGTTCTCGAAGCGTGGTCCCCGCCGCCGACTAATGCTCGTTAATCTTATACGGATTAAACTTGTTGTTATAGAATATTTATTATATAAAGTTTTCTATTTATAATCTAGGGCGTGCCGTCTGATGCCCGAATGCAAGTGCACGTATGGTGTGTCCAAGAAACGCGAGTTAAAATTAAAACTGAAAAACATAATTTCGCGGTATTGGACGTAACTTCTGATATTGTATAACTTTTGTCCGTTCAAACGCTTTTCATAGGCTTTCTTTACAATATAAGTCATTATTACCTTCAAAATATTCAAAATTAAAAAATTTATATTTTTAAACACTTTTTTTGCTGTAATTTACAAAATATATTCGAATATCTATCGAAGAATTTAATGGGTTTTCTACAATACAAAAAGCCATTATCTAACCTTAAGTTAAAAAGATTGATCAATCACAGTTGTGAGAAAAATAATCGAATTCAATTTTTCGGCTTAAGACTTAAGTCCAATTAAACCCAAATCTTCAAATATATTTTGTAAATTATAGCGAAAAAGTGTTTGAGAATATACCCTTTAAATTTTAAATGTTAAGTATATACATTATATTTGAAATATCTAGAAACCAATTATTCTTCTTTTCAATTTTATATTATTCCGATCGACACGTTTTGATATAATTTTCTTTCATCGAAACTCGATGTACTTACTGAAATCGCCGTATCGCCGTGGTTCGCACGATCGAATTCATTCGGCTTGATGGCGGCGATGGCGACGGGTTAAACGATCGTCGGGGTTACGTAAAGGCACATTTTACTGGCGCCTGCTCGTTCGCTTCCTCTCTCGTTCCCGCCCGCTTTATAGGACGCGACGCTTTTTTGTGGACAAAGTCACGTCACCCAACAAGGCAGGCGACGGACCCGAGATAGTAACGAGCCACAAGGTTCCTAAATTCTACAATTTCTTTAAACATGACGAATATCACGGCGTAAATAATGTAGACGTGTGTCAAATTAAGCAGAGTTATTTTCTATTTATAAAGACATCATTTCAAAAAGATGTTTTTGAAGAATATCAAAAGCTGACGTTTAAGTTAAATATGTAAAATTTAGTATCATTATATTATGGAACAACAAAAGATAACAAAAATCGGTAATTACTTGAACCTCGTTGAAATATTTTCTTAAATGGTAACGTTTATATTTGCGATATTTTCTTCGTTAAGTTTCCTCAGGAATACACAAGCTTGTACAGTTTATTGATGACTCACTGTTGGTCTCGCTTTCCCATCATCCATCAAGTATTGATGAATGAATTTCTTTTGAGCACATCCGTTTTGTTTCTTTGTATTTTACAGAAAAACTCTTGGCAGGTATGACAAATTTAGATTTTGTGAGAAAGCTAAAATAGGCAAAATAATCTCTTTGCTTAATCACTTATAACTGTTAGGACGTTGTTATAATCTAGACGATGTTATAATCTAGCATAAACTCTAAGTGATAAAAAACTCGCACTCGAAAAAAGAAAAGATTGACGTCTATAAGATTTGAATGTCTACATTGTATTTGAACAGGAGAATGACTTTTTTTTCAAAGAATACTCAAAAAGAATACACGGAAAGAATACACAGTTTTACTAAAGCGTTTAAAAATTTAATTGGATACACAGATCTGAAAATAATTTATTAAATTATCAGTAACTAGATAATTAATTGCTAGAATATTAAAATATTTTCAGCATTAATTTTTTTTATCATATTAAATTATGCGTAAGTATCTAGATAATTATTTTGATAATTATTTTCAGATCTGTATTTTATAATTAAATTTCTAAATGTTTTCTAATATTTATATATTTGTTTGCTAATATTTCAGCAAAATCGTTCTTTCTGTATTTCGATATTTCAAACTAATTACTTTTTAATTTTAAATAAATTATTTTTAATAAGATTCTTATTGTTTAAATAATTTTTTTCAATCAAAAATTTATGACAATATCATAATTTAATTTTATAATATGAAAGTTGTCAATTTAACTTTCATCCATTATTAAGCGTCATTTTATATGTGTACAGCTATTGTTGTTAATATTTTATATTGTAAAAATCTATTCATATTATCATTTATATCAATGAGCGCTAATCTTGCAGAATTTTATTCTGTGATTTTACGGCGACATTTTTTATCTGTCATGGAAGTAACAGGTGTTTCTATTTCTCGTTCATCTGTTCGGCTTTCTCGGCGATGGAAAACTGTTGGTACTACGGTCCTCTCTCTTGTACGTATTGTCTATATTTGTCTACATTTTTAATGTAAGCAGGTAGACATTGGCCTACCGTTAATAAATTCTGTTTTACACTGATCTGAGTCTTTAAGCTGTTAGCTTGTTAGCATCGAGCAGGTGACGATTAGCGTTCGGTTTGTGGCCTGGTGTTACAATGTAGCCAGTTACGACGTCAAATTATTCCATCAATTAGACACTGACGGCGCCGACTAGACATGTTCGATAAACGTTAAACAATATTGTGCCCGAAAAGTCCCCGAAAATGACATGTATGCTAATGTAACTCGTTCTTTACTTATTTTCCACAAATGTAGTTTCACATTCAATTATCAAATGATTTTAGATATTCAGTATATATATATATATATATAATAATTTAATAATAGATTATTTCATACTTATTTTAAATATCTTCCTCTATTAATTTTTAACTAAATCAATTAAAATTATTCTAACCGTAAAAATTTTAGCGTTGAGATATATATTAAATTATTAATTATGTAATTCGTATATTTCGGAAATTCTAGTCGGTTAAATTTATTATACGGTCAATTTCAATTTCATAAAATTTACTAGAATTTTAAAGTATATCAGTTTACATGTTTCTCCACATGTGTACAAAAGAAGAAAGAAAGCAAGGACGTTTCGCTTACCGGGTCTGCAGAGTCGGCTCCAGTGATAAGGATTGCAGCATATGTATACGGGATCTTTAGCGGAATGACATATAGGTAGTCTCTTGAGCTCCGAGGAGTGCTCGAGATCCGGCCATCGCCAGATCTGGCAACAGAGGAGGTGCGGGTCGCACGGGGCGCCGGTGCTCCTCTCGATCGCTGATCCTCTCATCGGTACGACGACACTGCTACCGTTTCTCGCCGATCTCATCGGCGACGCGGAGGAGGAATCCTCCGACGCGGAGCAGCAGCTCTCCTGATCGTCCTCGACGGAGGACGAGCGATGATGTCTGCTGGAGCGGTGGTGCCGATACTGACGATAACGGCGCTGATGAAAATGACGGGTATGATGACGATGCGGCCTGCTGCCGTGATATTGCTGCTGCTCGTGCTGCTGATCGTACGGATAATCCTCGACCTGACGCGGCACGAGAACGCAGGAGCTTAGGTCGGCGCCGTAGCTCTCGACGGCGGTGAGCAGCATCTCCAGTTGATTCTCCTTGAGCGACTTGAGGAGTTCCTTACACCTCAGCAACCGACCGGGATCTTGTTGCTGCTGCAGCTGCTGCTGCTGTTGCTCCTCATCGTCATCCTGACTTGTGTCACCGCCGCAACAGCCCTGATGCAACCTGCTGGATGCGGTGTTGCGTCCCCCATAGACCACCGCTCCACCTCCTCCTCCACCTCCTCCACCTCCTCCTCCTCCTCCTCCTCCTCCTCCTCCTCCTCCTGCGCCGCTCCCCGACAACGTTGGTCCTCGCGCCGTAACCCTGCTCACTTGTCGGCCCGTCGTCGTCGCTTTGTTGTTGTTACTGCCCGTGTTGTCGTAGCCGGCGGCGGCGCCGCTCGCGTTGCTGCTGCTCGTGCGATGAAACGTACGTGACGATGAATCCTCTTGAGCTTCACACTCGGTTTCATGCTCCCCACGGACCTTGGCCTTTAGCAGACGTCTAGTGAGCACCGTCCGTTTGCTCCAGAACATCAACATGAAACAGGATTTGCGGTACGCGCATTTGGTGGCCAGTCCTTTTCAACGTAGCCGCCGTAGGAAAACAATAGGAGACCCCAACGGCTGGTGGGGGACTGGATAACACACACACACACAAACACACTCACACACGCGCACTCTTGCACGCGGTCGGTCGCAAGCAAGCAGGCAAGCTGCCGCGACCTTCCTCTTCGAGCACCCTTCTCCGCGAGGTCTCCTTCCTTCTCTTTTTCTTTTTTTTTCTTCTTCTTCTTCTTCTTCTTTCTTCCCTTCAGCGAGCATCAAATACGCACTGTCAACGGAAAACACCTCTCCAACGCACACGAAAAAATCACAGACGATGGAGCCCTCACGCTCTCACATACACACATATACACACAACACAGTCGCAACGCTCGCGTGTATACTTATTTGTGCCCGCGCGCACTTTGGATCACGGTCCCGAAATAGTGTGACAGTCCACAACGGCGGAGCTCCGATTTTCTCTCTCTCTCTCTCTCTCTCTCTCTCTCTCTCCTGTCCTCTCTCCAACCGGCTGGCGACCAAGTGTGCGTTTCTCCGCCGGTGATATTTCCGACTTCCAACGAGCGACAGCGAGGAACGGTCCGCCTTCTCCTTCGGATAAGTTTTTTTGGCCGAGTAAACGAGTTCGGGTCCAACAGCACTGCCGGCTGACCTTGAACTCTCATTTACCTCTCGTTCTCTTCTCTCGTAGCTCGACGCTTTTCAGCTCACGTGTCCTCGTTCAGATCGTCGACGGACATCTCGTGGTATCCTCGCGGGCAATCTGTAGTATCTGTATGACGGCCATGTGCGCGAGCCACTGTCGGCATCGCGGACACCAGTGGACGTCGTCGTCCGACGACGTTTTATAAGACGCACCACGCGGCACGCACGTACGCGTGTACGCACGCACGCATACAATACCGTCACTGTCACCGGCGAAGCTTTACCACCGACGAACGAGCGCACTGCTACTGATAGATGGTTATATATGCTTCTTATCCGTCACATATACGACAGAAAGAGAGAGGAAAAAGAAGAGACCAGGCGTGAAGGGAGGGGAGGAAAAGGCGATGCGGTGAAAAGAAGGGTGGGGGGTAGGGACGAGAGAGGGTGAGCACGAAACGAATCGGTCGGCGCACGCACGACACCCGGCCTTTACTTTCCTCGGCCGTCGCGTATCGAGGGCGACGCGGTGCCTTAACCTCGCGACCCGGCACACCGACCGGCGGGCGTATACGTTTGTGTGTCTGTGTGTGTAGATAGGTGTACGATATACGTATGCACTTTACGAGAGACGGTGTATATAGTATACCCCGGCGCGACGCCGCGTCGCGAAAAAAAATCTCTCTTCAGGAGGTACCCGCCGCGATTCTCGCCAGCTGTTGACGCAGCAACAATAAGTAGCGCAACGACGACGACGACGACGTAGTCGTCGAACGACAGAAGGAGTCCGATTTCGATGATGCCCGCGGTTGCGGAGAGACGCGATAACGTCGTTCCCGGCGACCCGGCGCTCGTGCCGTCGCCAATGCCGGCACCACCGCGTCGGCGGCACCACGTAGCGACGATGACGACGACGACGACGACCGTCGCTGCCACCACCACCACCGCCGCCGCGGCGACACTCTAACAACCTCAGACTCGTGACCGTCGCTCCGTCGATCACTCCCCGTCATCCGTGCGCGCGTATCACCGAGTGACATTTTCCGCTTGCATCGTCCGTCTTTCTTCTCCCTTCTTCTTCTTCTTCTATCTCTTCGTTTTCACGGGCCGCTGTGCTCTTTCACCGTGACACGATGCCGCGACGACGGTTCACGACATCCATCATCACCGCCGCTCCACCGTCACTGTCCACTGCTCTCTGGATGCACCACGTCTGTTCAACCGTCCGACCGCACTGAGGACACGCACTGTCACATTCTTGAAATCGCTGGCCCCCCCGTGGGATACAACGCGGACAACACTCGCGCAGAGGCGGTACACTCGCGGTTTAAAGTACGAGAGAGCGAACGACGAGGGGGTGGAGGGGGTGAGGGGAGGGAAGGGGAGGAGGGAGAGAAAGACCCTCCAGAGAGGAGGGGCGGTGGGAGAAATCGACGCACACGACGAGACGGGATCTGGACGTGTAAAGTGTAAACTCAACGGAGAGGGCGAGAGAGGTCGTACGTATGGCGCCACAGAGAGAACGGCGCTTCTCCGATGACCAGCGATGTTTACTCCTCTCTACGATTTGGCTTTTCGTCCACCGTCCTCTTGCTCCTTCTTTTTCTACACGGAGAATTTCGATCGCTCGCGCGACGAATCGTTCCAACGTCGGAGCGAACGGGACGAACTGTTGCACACGACCGACAGTCCGACAGTCCACTACGCGCGGCGCACACAATCGCTCCGGACTCCGACTCGGCTAAGCTCGGCAACGCGACTGGCAGGCGGCACACACGAGGTTCTCCGTCATGAGCGCGCGCACCGCACCGATCTCCACCGCCACCGGCCGTCGTCGCCCCTCTTCCACACGTCTCTACTCCGCTACTCGACCGATCCTTCCCCTTCTCCGCGGCTCACCGCGGTTCGACGGCTCGGCTCGTCCCGGCACCGTCCGTTCCGTCTGTCCTGTCCTATCCTCTCCCGACGGCGCGCCGATACACCGACCGTAGCGTACTAAACACACAAGAGCGAAAGAGAGACCGTCAAACATGGCGTCTGCGGTAGCGCTACTAGCGCTACGGTCATCCGAGTAGCGGCGCTGAGGACTCCGGCGTCTCTCTCGCTCGCTTTGGCGCGGCGGCGCCTCGCGAAATCAAGGCACGTAGGCTACGCGAATCTCGGCGAAGCCGAAGCGCCGCCGCCGCCAACCTTTCCACTTAAATTCGAATTGCAACTTTTACGGCGTTATGCAAATATATGAATCACCTCGCGCGAATCACGTCTGGATTTGAAATTGCCTTCAAATATGCTAAATAATTTTACGTCTCTATTTATTTACATAGTAAACTAAATGTAGCCGCTTAGGAATTACGTCGCGATTTATTTACGTGTTTACGTTTCAACGAAAACAGTCGAAGCTTTTCTACACGTAAGAGAGTGAGCAGAATTAGATGATCGTAAACGGGCAGGGAAAGAACGATTTTGCTAAAGTTCTAAAAATTTAGGTAGATACAGATTCGAAGATAATTTTATTAGATGAAAATAGTAGATACCATCAAAATAGTTACGTAGGAAGCTTAAGGGGATACTAAAGTCGTATATTTTATTAATCGAATACGATTATTTATCTTACACATTTTTTTTTAACTGCCTACACACTAAGATTAAAAAATCTTTTCCACAATTAAAGTATAAACGAGTATATTCTAAATCGATTTTATGTCGAAAACGAAAAATGTTGGAAAATTATAGTTTTGTTGCCTCTGACGTCGACTCATAATAATATTTGCTTTGCATACAAGTGTTATAAAAACAAGTGTTGTAAAAACAAACTTGATTCCTACTGGATATCACATAAACAAATGTTGAGTTCTTAGAATTAGGTTCAGATTAGAATATAAAAGACTAGTTATATAGAAAATTTAGAAACTTTGTACATATATGTATGCATTCAACATTGATATATAAAAATATGTCAATGACATGTAAATCGTATGTATGGAAGTCCTGTTGAGTCAATAAAACAGACTTCACGATCTCCTTAATGTTGAAAAATATTGCAAAAAATTGTAGCAACCAATTTGAACGTTTCACATAATTATTTTGGTGGTAGAACTCAAATTGGTAGACGGATAATACTTGAGTGAAATCGTCCTTTCAGTGTACGAAGCGACGAGAATGTAAGGCCACCGATCGCCGTCGTCGCCGATGAGCAGACTGACGCCGGCGTCTCCGCGCAACGTCGGCGTCTTGTCAGCGCCAGTCGCCGCGCTGCGTTCCATCTCTGGGGTCAACATTCCAGGACGAATTTCAGTCACGATATCGCACGCGAAGGAGTTGCCCCACTCACCGGCGAACACAAAGAAACACCGCGCTATATCGAATGACAAAGGAAACGACTGGGAGACGCCGCGGCGCGTCGCGACGCGCCGGCTACGAATTTTTGGAGAACGCGCGTCGTTGCGCGCTGTTTTTCAAGCTGCCATGACGCAAAGCGTCTCTCGCAACGTACGAGAAAAGTAATCGCGGAAACGAAATATCGCTTCGGAAGTTTCCCGAAGTAACGTTGGTAATAAAAATGTGACAGTTATACTTTTCTTTTATGCCCATTTTTATCAATGTAGATTAACTTTAAAATAAAATCGGTTTAATTTACTTAATATCAGTTTCACTTACTTTTTACATCTTTTTCTAGTTTTAGGAATTAGCAAAAGATAGAGAATAAATTATGTTGAAATTATAACTATATTAGAAGAAAAAAAAGAATTTTTTTATAATAAATGACAACTCACGTACTTACCAAATTTCATAAGTTGATGACCGCGCTTATTAATATAGAAGCTTAATCTGCAACACAAATTTATTATATATTTATAAATAGAATAAAAGTATATTCTTTTAAAATATCTTTTTCTCTTTTTTTCTTTTCATTTTTTTTTACAATCAACTAAATAATATTAATTTGAGAATGTCGTTGTTGTAACAAATAATTACTTTTCACTGCCAACGAAATCTATTCAAGACTTAACTTTCCGAAGTGATGTCTGCAGTTCAAACGGACCAAGATGGACCTGGGAAAAGTTTTGGCTGCGGAACGACAGAAAGATCGCATTATTTTTTCGTTACATCAGTTGTCTAATCGATCATTTAATAAGCGCGTGTATATACAAATCTTGCAATTTATGCACGTTACCCGAGAGAAAAATATCGCGAATGTTTAATTGGGATTGCCATGTCAACCCCAATAATACGAGAACGAGGCCGAATAGTTGCAGGTCGAAATGCTAAAAAAGGATCGCGAATGGCATACCATTCATGTAGAACCGAAAGGATCGTCGCTCATAAATTTTCTAATTTTAGAAACTTGTTTCGCACGATCCCGTGAACGTAATTTTGTAATAGGTCGCATATAGCCTTCGTCTCGGCGACGGCTTTATGGTTACGGGAGCCTGTAATTTCGTTTTTCTAATGATCAAAACACCCCCATAACATAGCGTGACACGTCGGGCTTTTTCTTGAAGTTTCATTATGTTTCTTCCGATATTCCGATGTCCATATTTCGAAGCTGCCCGGTAGCGACGTTTAGAGAAATGAGATTGTGTCAAACCTGTATTAAAATTGGAATTCTTGAGTGAACATAAAATGTCCTGCCAACATATATATATATATATATATATATATATATATATATATATATATATATATATATATAGTTTGAATATCTGATATTAAATGAAAGTCACACTATTTATACTATTATAATAAAAATATAAATAAAAAAAACTTTTTTCCATA
>Ga0157364_1007839_pt1 | contig 11064 bp, 13 predicted proteins | sample AttsexASBM2_FD_111476 | JGI IMG/M metagenome (GOLD analysis project Ga0157364, IMG submission 111476) | Fungus gardens microbial communities from leaf cutter ant in Ribeirão Preto, State of São Paulo, Brazil - Atta sexdens ASBM2 | ecosystem: Host-associated > Fungi > Mycelium > Unclassified ... | reverse complement strand
TAAGGAATATTTGTTCTTGATTGTAACTTCATTTAGTCATCAGTAGTCTTGTACTAGTCTTAAAGAACCATCTTTCTTCTTAACAAAGAAAAAGAGTACTACACATGGAGATTTTGAAGGTCAGATTCTTTCTATTTTCAGATGTTCTTCAAGAAACTTATTGAGTTCTTGCTGTTCCTTCATTGATAAGGAATAAGCCTTGTAGTCTCTTAGTAAGGCTCCTAGAATGATTTCAATGGCATAATCCCAAGATTTTCATGGTGGAAGTTTATTAAATATTCTTTTGTCAAAGATAGTATTATGGTATTTTCAATACTCTCCAGGTATTCTCTTTTTGAACTCTGTTTCTTCTTGTTGTTCTTTGTCTGTATCATTAGTGGTATTTTGTCTTGTTATTACTACTTTCTCTTCTCATCTGATTATCTTTTTCTCTAGGTCTACAAATAGTATTCTACCTAGTCTATCATTGAAAGTTTCTTTTATCTCCTCTGATTCTTCTACAATGGGTATAACATCTTATCAGCAGTTTGCTCTAGTCAATAATAGGGTTATGCTTCTGGTGCTAGTCATATTCCAGAAATAAATTTGCCTTTTTTAGTCTTGTCACTGCCAAGTAAATTTGTTTGAAGTAGTTTGTCAGGAGTATAGTATAAAGTACATATATAGTACCAGCCAGATGTTAAAGCTAAGCTTGACATTGTGCACTTTTAGCATAACTGGTTTAGTGGCTGGTCTGTTCCTAACATAGTTCCTAATATTAAGTTTTATTTTAACAAAGTTAGTAATTGTTCTTGCTTTGTTCTGAATGTCATTTGCATTATAGCATGTGATAGAGCTTTTATACTTTGAGATATTGATTTTTGATTTCTTAACAAACATTCAGCTGATACAGAAGTTTGTGCATCTAAGTTAACTAGCACTATTATGCCAAATTGTTCTGTTGTGTCTGTGATTGAGAGTTGAGCTTTGATGTCTAGCTGTTGGCTTCTTGTTTCCATAGTCTTGAGGGCCAAGATTACTTTCTAGTCTGTAAACTGGTTCAGCTTCCAAATTCTTACTATTGAACACTTGTTTCTACATGATTGGTAAGTCTAAGTTCTCAAAATCCCTACTACTTCCTTGCTCTCTTGCCTAATCCTTTTTGCTATCTATTCTACTGAGTAATCTTTAGTCCTTTTAAACTTCCTTACCCTCAATGTTATGATTCAGAGTCCTTAGAGTTGGGACAGAAAAGTAATCTTATATAGGGTTTACACAAGAGAACTCAATAGAAAACTCAGTACAGACTAGTCTACCTTTATATACTGAGTCCTCATGGTCTGTGCTAGCCATTTCTAGCCTATCCTAAACAGCCATATGTTAGCTATAAGGTCTGCATATGGTATGACAATACCCTTCTAGCATTTTCTTTTGTGTCATGTGACCCATGTTGTCACTAACCCTAACCCTAGGTGTTAAAAATAGAAGAAAGAAAAATAACTTGAAAGAGAGAATAAAAAACAGAAAGAAAGTGAGAAAAGAGCTAAGTTTACTTTTCGCAACTCTGACATTACTCCCCCTTTAAGGTTTCTCCTCTGGAGAAACTGACTTCCACCTTTGCCAATTTCTTTCTAACTTCCTCAGGTATTCTGCCTCAAACTTCCCATTGTCCTATCCATACAACAATTTTGCTGTATACTTCCCCAGTAATATTCCCCTTCTGAATTCTTTTTCTCCTATCGCTTCTATCTTTTCTTGCCTCCTCACTTCCGCACTTAATTCTCCTTCAAACTTGTTTACCAACTCCCTTGCATTTTCTAAATCCTCTTCCTTCTCCCATAAGTTATGCTCTGCTGTAAACCCTTTCCATTACACCAGGTATTTGTCTACTTCTCTTATTTTTCTTTTGTTTAATATTCTTTCTACCTCCCACTCTTCGACTCCTTCTACCTCTATTGGCTTCTTTTTCTCTTTCTTCTGCCCCCCTACTTGCTTCTTGTATTGCACTATCTGACTGACATTTACAACCGGGTGAATCCTCATAGAAGTTGGCAGTCGTAATTTGACTGTATTGGTGGATATCACCTCCTCAATCATGTATGGCCTGATGTATCAATCTACCAATTTCCTCATGGGCCTTTCTTTAAATACTAAGTCTTTGATACTTAACATTACTCTGTCTCCCTTTCTCCACCTCTCAGTCTTTTTCCTTTTTCTGTCTGCTTGTCTCTTTATATCTTCTTGCGCCTTTTTTAATGCTGCCCCTGCTTCCTCATATACTTTCTTCATCTTCTCTACAAAATCCATCGCACTTTTTACTTTTCCTTTCTTTCTAATATCTCCCCCCATCCTCAGTTCTCTTCCATAATTTGCTATAAAAGGCAACACCTTAGTTGCTGTATGAACCTTGTTGTTCACTGCAAACTCTGCTGATGGTCCACAAAGAACCAAAGATACTGTTCAAGTTCTTGGTTCATTTATTCTGTTTGTTCATCAGTCTGTGGGTGGAACACTGTAGATAACTTTGTTTCTATTCCTAGCATCCAGTTCAACTCCTTGGTCAGTCCCACCACAAACTGGGGTCTTCTATCTGACACCACGCTTTTTGGCAACCTATGCAGCTTCCACACATTATCCCTGAATAACCTTGCTAGGCCCTTCACTGACGTTTCTTCTGTTGCTGCTATAAAGTGCGTCATTTTTGACAGCCTATCACAGACTACAAGGATTGCGTCTTTCTCCGCTACTACTGGTAATTTTGTGATCAAATCTACTGTTAGATGGATCCATGGTTTTCTCGGTACCTCGCTCAGTTTTAACTTTTCTGCTACTTCCTCTGTCCTGTTCTTCATTCTTTGACATAAGTCACACCCTTCCACATACCTCCCCACATCCCTTGTTACTCCTGGCCACCAGTAGTTTCTAGTAACCAGTTCTGCTGTCTTCCACTTTCCTCCATACCCTACTGCCAGTATATTGTGATGCCACCAGATTATCTCTATTCTCAACTCCTCATCTTTCAGCACATACACCTTTCCTTCTTTCAACACCAACTCTCCTTCTATCTGCCACTCGTTTCCTTGTAACTCCTTTACCCTCATCTTCTTCATTTTCTTCTACCATCCTAACTATATTTTTGTCTTTACTCCTGGCCCTTTTTATCCTTTCTAATATTTCTACCTCAGGTTCTTCTATTACTACTTCCTGTAGACTATGAATCTAATTGTCCTTTATAACTACTTGGTTCTCATTGTCTCTATCTATGCCTAATTTCCAGTCCAGTCTCCTACTCAGCCCATCTGCTTTTCCCATCTTTGTCACTGGCACATGCTTCAGTGTGAAGTCAAACCTTGATAGGTATAAGGCCCATTGAGCTTGTCTCTGATTCAGCTTCTGTACCTTCATGAAGTATTCCAAATTCTTGTGATCTGTCCAGATCTCAGACTTGAAATGTGTGCCTTCCAACAGGTGTCTCCAGTTTTCCAAGCCCCTTATTATTGCCAACATCTCTTTGTCATGTATCTCATAATTCCTCTCTGTTTCATTTAAGGACTTTGAGAAGAATGCCACCGGTCTCCATAACCCATCTTTTCCCTCCATTGACAACACTCCTCCTGTTGCATAGTCTAATGTGTCCACTTCCATTCTCATTTTTTATCTAAGTCCAGTGCCACTAATATTGGTTCTTTTGTAAATTTCTCCTTGAACTCCCTAAATGCTTTTCCTTGCTTCTCCATCCAGTCCCACTTCTTATCTTTTTTCACCATGTTGTGCAGAGGTCTGGCTATGGTTGCAAAGCCTTGGATAAACCAGTGATAATAATTTGCTAGTCCCAGGAACTTTTGTACATCTTTGACACACATCAGTGTCAGCTATTCCAGTATCCCCTTCACCTTTTCTTTCTACATTTTTATCCCCTCTGGCCCAATCACCACTCCTAGAAGCCCTATCTCCCTAACCTTCTACTGGCATTTCTCTGGCTTCACATATAAATTGTTCTCTTCTAGCCTCTTTATCACTTCTGCTACTATCTCATCATGCCCCTCCTCTGTTTCCATTCCTACTATCACATCGTCAATGAAGGCTGCTACTTTTTATGTATTGATCAGGTCTCTTAGTAGCTCATTTATCATTGTCTGGAAGGTTGCTGGTGAGTTTGTTAGGCCAAAGAACATGACCAGGGGTTCAAACGACCCTTCCAGTGTAGTGAACACTGCCTTCCACTCGTCTCCCTCTTTTATCCTCACATTGTTATACCCCCACCTAAGGTCTATCTTTGTGAAGACCTTTTTCATCCCAATGTTTTCCAAGACATCCAATATTAGAGGAAGTGGGTAATTATTTTTTATTGTCTACTCGTTCAAGTACTTATAATCTTGCACCATCTGTTTCTTCCCATCCTTTTTTCCTACAAAGAATACCAGTGCCATTTGTGGTGACTTTGATGGCTGGATATATTCCTTTGTCAGTTGCTCCTTTATGAACACCCTAACCTCTTCTCTTTCTTCCCTAGACAGCGGATATGTTATAAGACGAGTATGTGGAAGCCTTCAGGTAGGGTTAGGGTTAGGACAGAAATAGGACAGTAGTATTATTATTAGTCTACAACAGAAAAAGGGCACATGACCTGGAAGTCATGTGAGATGATGTCATAGGCCTAGAGTGGTCTAGAAGGGTTTACAAGGCTAGAAGAGCCTAGACGATAACATCAGGGAGCATGTACACCACATTGCTACTATATATAGGAAACATGGACGTTAGGGCAGGATGCATAGTCTTGCACAGTCACTGCGGAGTAGACATGAGGTAGACACATTGTTGTAGCATGGACCACCTGTAACTTATATAAATAGAGTAGCAATGCAGCAAGGGCTCCTTGTTGAGTTCTCTTGTAATTCCCACTACTAGATAGCCTACTAAGAGCTTTGCTGAAGTCAGCATATCACAAGTGCTGTTCCGGCGAGTGGTTACTACAACAGAATATACCTTTCCCTTTTTTGGTACAAATCCTTCCTTTACTTTTATCACATGGTCCCACACCTTCCTCGTTGGCATCCTCTCCAATTGTTTTTTTCCAAATACTTTTATCCATTGGTGAAATTTTTCAGATACCATCTTCTTTGCTTCCACCTCCGATCTTGCTATCTTCTCTTCTTCATCCCAAATCTCCCACTCCTCTGCCACTTTCTTGATTTCCACCATTTTTCCTTTCTTTCACTTTCTTTTTTCCTTTTCCTCTCATTTCTCCCCTGCTTCTTCCTTTGCTTCTTCCTCATTTTGCTTTTCCCATCCCAATTTTTCCTGAACTGGTCTCCACTGCTTCCCACATTCTTCTGGACATCTCATCATCTTTACTTCTCCTGTTTTCCAGTTGATTTCAGGGTTGTGGCAAGCTAGCCACAGCATCTCTAGAATCACTGTCTATTTTTGCCTCCCAATCATGTCGATCTCCATTCTTTTCCTATGTCCCTGATAGTAAATGTTGACCTCTACTGTGTGCTCTATTGGTCCTTCCTTATTGAGTGACCCATCTACATTTCTTACATGTATTGGTCTATCCAGCTTTTTTAGTTTGAATCCTTGCTTTCGGGCAAACTATGAGCTTATGACCAGGCCTGTGGCCCCACTGTCAAGTAATGCTTCCACTGTGATTCCTTCCTATGTGTTAATCCTTTCCAGTCTAATTTTCACTGCAACCTCTCTTAGGAATTTTCCTTTTACTTTCCTCACTTCCATTCTTCCCTCTAGTTCCTTTGTACCAACTTGTATTGTATTAGCTAGTACATTGAATCTATTGTGAGAATCTAGTCGAGAGATTCTAGATTCTCTTCCCCTTTTAAATTGTTCAAATGTTCATAATTTTCCTTGAACCTTTTCCCCCTATACTCCAATCTTCTTCCATCTGCTATCCTTCCTCTTCTCCGGTTTCTACAGTGTCAGACCATGTGCCCAAATCCTCTACAGGTGTAGCAGTATCTATCTCCATGACATAGGGGTCTCTTCTGGGAGCTGCTCCCATTTCCTGTCTCTGCCCCCTTATCATTACCATATTTGTTCTCTCTACTCCTTCCATCAGAGCAGGCACTATTGTTACCTGCTGAGGAGGTATTTGCCTTCTCTGCCATACTAGGGGTCATGGCAATATCTATCTTTGCTCTTGCTTTGGAGCTCCTCCACCCTATTTCTTCCTCCCCTTCAGTCTCTCTTCCTCTTGTCTACTCTCTCTCTAGTTTTTATCAAGGGCCGTTGTTTTTCTGTACCATTGTTCAATGGAGCCCAGTTGATTTTTGGCCTCCATCAGTTTCCTCCTAATCACTCCATTCATTCCCCTCTTGAATTCTTCTACCAGCAGCCTTCCCTCATACCTGCTCCCTCTCACTGCTCTCTTGAACTCCTGGACAAATTCCTCCATTGTCCTCTCCCCCTGCTCCAGCTTTCTCATCTCCGCTGCCTTCACTGACTCCTCCTCTCCTCCACCAAACTCCTTCTTTATCCCCCCACTGTCTCAAATTCCAATTCCCCTGCTTCTAATTCTTTCAACATATTTTCTTTCCATACATCTACTGCCTCTCCCTATATGTATGACAGCACCCACTGGATCTGTTCCTCCACTGGTACTCCCTTCATCTTTGCTTTCCTATATAATTTACATGCTATCACAAATCCTGAGACCTTTGAGGGGATCTCATCAAATACCTGGGGTTTTGCTACCTCCAGGCCTGCTGCTGCTCCTTCTGCTCTTACTGCTACTTGTTTGGATAATATAGTAATCTGTTTCTGTAACCACCTTATAATGGTGGAGTAGTCGGGTTGTTGGCTCATTTTATATGGTGGTGGTGATGGTGATAATGAAAGAGGAGTGAGGGGTGGTGGGGTAGACAATGATTGATCTTGTGTCAAAAGGGCTGATCCTGCATTGGACTCAGCTTCCGACTCGTACTCCAAAAAAGAAATCTCAGTAGGTGATAGTAGGCACTCTTCTTGTCCTGCCTACACTGTCTACTGACTATTTCTACTTGACCAACTACTGCCCTAAAAAATTCCTAGACAATTTTGACCTAAGAAGGTCATTCTACTCTAGGCGATGTTTTAAGAACAATCACTGTTTCTTTGCATAGACAGATCACAAGGGGATCAGTAGCACAAGGCTGATACAAGAAGTTTCTCTATAAAACACATCCACACAAGGTAATATGTCTACCTGTACCAGTGTGCTTTGGCACAACTAAACGGCTAGGCTTCCTCTGCCTAACTAGCACACCCCTTATACCTAGGGTCTAGCAGTTCTTCTTGACTAAAGGGCAGTGTTGTCCTTCAGTTGAGGATGATAAGAGAGTGAGGGAAAAAGAACCCTGTGCTGAGCAGTCCCCCAAAAATGAGATTGAGTTCTAATGTTATGATTCAGAGCCCTTAGAGTTGGGACAGAAAAGTAATCTTATATAGGGTTTACACAAGAGAACTCAATAGAAAACTCAGTACAGACTAGTCTACCTTTATATACTGAGTTCTCATGGTCTGTGCTAGCCATTTCTAGCCTACCCTAAACAGCCATATGTTAGCTATAAGGTTTGCATATGGTATGACAACACCCTTCTAGCATTTTCTTTTGTGTCATGTGACCCATGTTGTCACTAACCCTAACCCTAGGTGTTAAAAATAGAAGAAAGGAAAATAACTTGAAAGAAAGAATAGAAAACAGGAAGAAAGTGAGAAAAGAGCTAAGTCCACTTCTCGCAATTCTGACACTCAAGTAGATCAGGCTTTCATTATAAACAAACTTGATAATGTATAGCTTCAAGTTTTTGATCATCACCAATAGGCAGATATCTTTCTCTAGTAGTTCATAGAATCTCTCTCTTATTACTTGGAAGATTGTGTCAACCTTCTCTGGGGTAAGTCTAGGCTTTCTTTATAAAAACCCCTTCAAGAACCAATCATGGTTCTTGCTTCCTGTTTGTCCTTCAGTTTTAGTCCCTTTGTAGTTAGTCTCTTCTATCTTTTGTCCTGTGACTTCTAGTATACTCTGATAGCCTATCCTCATAGGAATAGAAGAGTGGTCAAGGAAAATGTGATGATAATCTAGGTTGGAATCATAGTGGTAATAGGGTCAATTGAGATAGGATATTGACACATGTGGCATTGGAAGTGTTTGTCAGTCTCAATCTTATGTTAGAAAGCTTCTACAGACTAGTGGTTGGAAAAACAATATTTATTAGTAGCTAGACTGAGACTAAGGAGTCATACATGTGATCACTACTCTAAGTCTTGTGTGACGTCAGTGAGTCGGCCTGGCTGGGTTTCACAATATATCAAGGCAGACTTGATTTAAGTTGTCATGTGACATTCTATGCTATTGTTGCTATTCAACACCAATATTGGGTTATCTCTCTTACTCTGACACTTTTGTGTCTTCCAGATGCAAGCTGTGGTGATGATCAAAAAAATGTACATGCAGCATTTATGGCAGCATCAGCCCTTTTAAGTTGCATTCTAGAAGACAGTACTAAATATGCAGTGTGTCCCCCACCTGAGATTCCACCTGAACACCACAAATATCCCCTGATTAGCAGATTGTCTCATTTTTCCAAGTTGAAGGACACTAGGTCCCAGAGATTTGTCGATTTTGAGATCAGAGATTTTTACCCAGCCAGAAAGTCCTATTGTTGGTTGTACATTGCCATGACAGGTGAAGGGAAGGAAATTCTTGTCAAGTTTATGCCTCATTACACAATTGCTCTGCATGAGTTTTGTGTGGCATGCTAGAAATTGCCTTAAATCCTTAGTTTTGACCAACTTCCTGATGGTTGGTATTGTGTAGTGATGGAATACTATTCATCAGCTGTTCCCCTTCTTCATGCAACATGCCTTGGAACTCATGGACACAAATGGATGGCAGAATTACAAGACCTTGTCAAGTCTTTCCATGCTGATAATTTCATTCATGGAGACTTACGAGACTTGAACCTCATTTGTGACAGTGCTCAGTTTTTCTTAATTGACTTCAACTGGGGTGGAAAGCTAGGAGAGGCGTGTTATCCTATAAAATTCTATGAACTCAATCTAGAGCTTGTACAAAGGTGATCTAGTAGCAATGCACTGATCACTGCTGAGGATGATGACTGAGTCTTGAAGACTACCATAAACAAGGTCAAAGACTGTTTGCCGGCCCCTGGAATTGAGTGCGGAAATATACCATCCTGAGATGATATAGGCATAGATTTAGATTTAGATAGTTTAAATTGTTCAATTTGAATGATAGTATACTTGGCAGATGAGACAAGTATTGATAAGATCCATAATAAATCATGATGTCATGTAGACATCATAAGTAACAGCAATTCAACCACCATTTTTCTTTTTCTTTTATCTATTTTTCTTGATTTTATATTTCTTTTCTTTTGATTTTCTTTTTTTTTGACAATGAAGAGGCATGTGACTGCAGTCACATGACATATCACATAATGTGAGGTCATAGGCCTAGAGCAGACTAGAATAGACTAGATAGATGACGTTAAGGAGTATGTCAACAGCATGTCTGTCTCATGGATGATGCATGGACTTTAGGGTAGGGTAAATATTAAGTAGCACAGACCATATGTAAATTATATAAATAGGGTAGCAATACAGCAGGAACTCCTTGTCAAGTTCTCTTGTAATCCTCACATCAATAGCCTACTAAGAGTTTTACTGCCTTGTGTGATTATTGGACTTTGTGTTTAGTGGTTGCCACAATACCAATGTGTCAGGAGTACAGTATGAAGTACATATATAGTATCAGCCAGATGTCAAAGCTAAGCTTAACATTGTGCACTTTTAGTGTAACTGATTCAGTGGCTAGTCTGTTTCTAACATAATATTAAGCTTCCAACCAGTTGGCAGTTTGACTCCTGGTAAAACCATTTCCTTTAAATAGACAGTTGTTAGCATAGAAGCATGACATGGCCAGAAGTGTCACTAGGGATGGTACTAGTTGTTTAGCTGCACATCTCTATTAGACTGGATGCTCTGTGAAGCAGAGTTTACTAGGTTCTTTAGAAATCCTATAAGACTGTCAAGGTTCTGAGACCATGACACATGGCATAACTCTTGGGTGTAGCTATTCATATAACTTCCATGTGGGAAGACTACATGCTTTGAAAGGGGGATACTGTCAGAAGTACAGTATGAAGTACATATATAGTACTAGTCAGATGTCAAAGCTAAGCTTGATATTGTACACTTTTAGCATAACTGGTTTAGTGGCTGGTCTGTTCCTAACAAAAGTTTACAGATGTTACATGAAAGAGTTAGATCAAGTGGAGAATTTATTCAAAAGAGAATTGATTTTATCTGAGTTATAGTATATGAGACAGATGACAATCTTGGCTTCAGCTATTATGTGTTGTGCCCAACTATCTATTATGTAGTTGTAACTTGAGATGAGAAAATAAGAGAGATTTGGGTAGTTATTATGACTTAAGATCTTAAATAAGAACAAAAGATAACTCTTATATTGAGTAACACAAGAAAACTCAATAAAGTTTCAAGTACAAGTTAGTCTACCTTATATACTACAGACTATGGTCTATATGCATACTATATCTAACCTACTCTAAAGCCTATATACTTTCTATAAGATCAATATGTTGTTATTATATTATATAACATCATCTATTCCAGAACCTTCTCTGTGTCATATAATTGTGTGACCTGTGACAGTGACTTATGTGACTGTCACATATGATGTCACATCACATTCTTTGTCTGAGTTCAAAATAATAAAAATGAAAATGAAACTCAAAATAAAATAAAATAAAAATAAAACCAAGTTTACTATTCACAATTCTGACAGTAGTGAAGTTTAAATAAAAAGTAGAGTATGTCACTTAATTCAAACTATTGTCAAGGCAAATAGATGAATTTTATAGAGTATATGAAGTTTACAATCTAAGTTTATAATTTCTAGAGAAATCCTAAGAGAACAGAATGAAGTTTTCTAAAGATAACAACTACTTTAAATACCTAAAGTCTATACCAATCAAGCAAAACATTAGGTGGAATATTGCTCACCTAACTATAAAATTGCTACAACTTAAGTCTCAAAGT
>Ga0157364_1007838_pt1:0-10000 | contig 11064 bp, 4 predicted proteins | sample AttsexASBM2_FD_111476 | JGI IMG/M metagenome (GOLD analysis project Ga0157364, IMG submission 111476) | Fungus gardens microbial communities from leaf cutter ant in Ribeirão Preto, State of São Paulo, Brazil - Atta sexdens ASBM2 | ecosystem: Host-associated > Fungi > Mycelium >... | reverse complement strand
TCCTGAATATTCTGCTTTCTCTTTTTTGGAGTACATTGTTCCCTTTGTGACGGATCATTCTGCGAATTCATTTTTGTCGTTTTTATTTGATTTTGGGACACAGTATCGAATAGATCCCGTTCAAACATTTGTAATCGAACTTGGTGCTGCGTAATATTCATAAGCGAATCATCGAAAGTATCATCTTTTGAAATTGATTCGTTGTCAGTAACTGTTGCATATATTTTATCGTTATTGACGTCAAGCCGACTCGCTGATTGTATTAAAACATTACGTTCTTCGGGGAACTTTTCTTTCTCTCGCGATACATTATGCTTCGATGTGACTGTTTTACGGGAGTCCTTGTCAAATGTATCAACGTTTATCAATGAATTACTTTTGTCTCTTTGATCACCCATGTAACCACGTCTTTTCTGGTTGCAGGCAACGTTCTCTTTATCAGAATGCTTTATAATCCATTCGTTGAATGTTTCTTGAAATTTTGAAATAGCATTAGTTGCGGATAGTTTCTTAATGTTTCTAGAAGAATAAAGCATGTCGTTCGTCGATGACGGAGATATGGTCAGAGTTTCCTGTATAATGCCACACGATTCATCTGTCATTGTGAGGCAGTTCGACGTTTTCTGTTTTGTCAATGGGCGATTGGGATTGTGATCTGGCTGTTCAGAACAAGGTATGAAATCCTCGCTTTGTAGCTGTTCGACGTTGGCGATGATCTCATCGAAATTGTCCTGTAATAATTCTTTGTTATCCTTTTCTCTTTGGCTCGTGATGTCGTTCCGTGAAACAGAATCTGGCCATCCCTCGGTGTTACTCCGCGATTTATTGATCTGCAGCACTTTGTTTATAATGTCATCGTTTGAAGAATCCGCGATCTTCTTTGTATCGTTCGCATTCTTTGTCGACTGTAATATATAATCAACATTGTCCGAATTGAAGAAACTACTGCTCTCAAATATATCCGACTCTCTCGCGAAACTTTTCTGGCTTGGCTTTGAGTTCTTCTCCATGTTGAGTACATTACTTGAGTGAGACGATTGATGGCTCGCCGGGATTTCTTCGGATCGGCTCTTCGTTGATTTGAGGCTATTCTGACTATTTTTACTTTCCTTCATCAACTTTGTTTGCACCGTGTGTTCGTTGTTCCATTTATCGATTATATTCCGCATACGAAGATTTTCCGAATCTTGCTTAGTCGAACATTGTTTCGTAGCCGAATCCGTAATCGATGAATTTCGTTGGGCACATTGATTGTCGCTGTATTTTTGAAAAAGAAAAAAATCATGATGATGTAAATAAAAAAACCTATGTTTCTGACAAGAGTACTTTTCTGCGATTAAATGCGAAGAGTGTATTTCTTTCTCTTTGATGCATTACTTCATCTAAGAAATGACGGTAATAGCAGCGCGTAATAATAATCACTGAAAGTAGTTGCAAAAATTGGAAAGAGGAAAGGAAGTTGCTTCAGAAAAAACAATATTTGTTAATTATGGAATGTAGATAAAAATTGTGACCAATAGCAATAATTATAGATTTCAGTTACAGATAAGTTTAAAATAGAAACTATGAATATAAAATAAGATCGGCAATAAAAATAAAAAGAAAAAAAGATTTGAAAACAGAAAAATAGATCAACAAAATAAATTGTTTTTATATAAGATTTATATAAGAATCATATATAAATAATAAAATAATTATATGTATAATTTATATAATTATATAAATTATATATATTTATATAATTATATAATTTTCATTAATACCTTTTCAAATTTTTCGTAACATGCGTCTCCGATTCCGAATCTGAGCTAGAAATCTTCGATTTTCTTCTGAGCGCATTCTGTTGTTTAGAAACCGACGAGATTTCCTCGACATCCTGGTCATCCGAGGAACTCAAACGACGTTTTTTATGTTCGTCCAAACGACTCGAGTTTGCTTTCCTAGATAACTCGTTGTTGTATCTGTCAAGTTTTATTGTACTTCGACTGCTGTCAATGGCAGAATTGCTAGAATCGTTTTCATCGCTGAGCCTGTCCTCAAATAGCTCTCTGTCATTGGTATATCTCGTTCTTTTTCTCTTCTTACAAAGGTTTTCGATGAAAGATTCCTGCGCCTCGGCCAGCGTAGATGTTTCGAGGTGTGAATTTTTCATTTCAGAAAAATTGTTTCCTTTGATTACGGACTTAATCGAGCTCGCGCGTCGCAACTTATCGCGCTCGCTCGTTGGGGAGTCTATTGCGAGAAATTTCAACTGCGAGTCTTTATCCGGTGACAGCAGTTTAATAGATTTTGACGTTCCTGGATGAATATGCGAGATCCCGTGAATCACGTTCTTGTCCACGTAAGATGGCTTATGAAAAAATTGCGCGTTTTTCTCAGTGATGTTCTCGATTGACTTACTCAATCGCTGATTTGCGTTCAATGAAGAATGTACAACCTTTGTGTTCTTCGTTTCATTTAAATGAGAATCGGTATTTTTTTTGGGTGTCGAAGTCGCTGAAGCTGTACAAATCTGTAACGCGGGAAATTCTTTTGAAACTACTTCATTCGAATTTAAATTATTCGCGAAATAAATATTCTCCACCATGGTATTATTAGAGTTTTGGGAATCATTCCATGGATTAGAAGATGTTGCTGCATACATTTCGGATCTGCTTAATTGCATATTGCACACCGAAGTAACTCGAATTTCTGCTGGCATCGATATTTCGCGTTTAGTCGGGCCTGCGTAAAAATATCGATTTAGCCTCTTAATATTTAACAAACCTAATTGTATAAATTTCACGAGAGATTGACGTCCTTGATTCTCGACACTTTTCGACTTTGTCGAGAGGTACTTTTTCGACATCGTAGATTCATCAGTAAAATTGTGACTGAACTTTTTGTCCTGATGAAGAATTTTGGAAACATTTTCGTTGTTATTTTCAATTTCGATTATGCCTTTTGATGCGGATATCGTAGCTTGGTCGGTTCGTTGTTGAATTTCGCGGATTTTGAAATTCAAGTCACGCCTCACAACTTTCAATTGACTTTCAAACAGCTTATCATCCTTTGATACTGGCGAATTAACGTTCTTGCGATCACTGATACAATTTATATCTATCGAAAATCTGTATGACAGCGGATAATCGCTTAAAAGCGGCGATTCAACGCTCTTATTATCAGTCCGCTTTTTTTTCAAAGATAGCCGACCCTTTTTTGATGTCGATGATAATTGAGAAGATACAGTTTCATCCAGTGTTCCCTGAACATTACTGATCTCTTGGGATCCGAGAGACTGTTTTTCGGCCGATAAGCAGTCGGACGACAAAGTTTCAGAGTTGTCGGTGGAAGTTTGCGAAATGTTACGAATTCTTTCGTGTTCATATAGATCAGATTTGTTTAATTTCTCTGACGTTACTACAGTTAATCTTTTTCGCTGCGATGGTGGTACATTGCTATAATCAGTGGAATTTTTCTCACAATCTTTCGCGACGTTATCGAGGCCAATAATTTTGTTTATTTGATTGATATTTAGGTTTGTTATGTCTGTTTGCCTGCCTTCCTCCAATGTGGCAGATGTGTTGATAAGATACATTGATTTCAAACAGTTGGCCCCATTTTCATCAAATAATTCCGTCTGATTGTTTGTGTCAATCAATGCTTTCACTTTTGCGTCCGATAAATTTAGATTCTTATCAATCGCATTCTGTTTCCGATCGCTCGACTCCGGCGATATGTTCGTCTCTTTTTCGCTTTTTTTATGACTTGCTGCAAGTCTAGCCGAATCATGTTTGTTTCTCTCCGAGAGTATAACGTCCTCAATTATCCGAGGTAGATTTTTATTTTTCTCGATGCTCACGTTCAATTTTTTTACTTTTCTTTTGCTCCCGCGTTTCATCTCTTTCTCAAATTCGATCATAGAGAGCCAGTCCGTGGTGGATTGTTCGCTGATTGCAGATGTGCTCTTCATACCCAAACACGAAGGCATAGCTGTCGCATTTGGATCGTATGTTGTCATCCATGACGAGGAGCTATTTTGACTGTTAGTCTCCTCGATACTCGACTTCGCATTCTTCTCACGATTTTCCTTTGCGCGTATTTTAGCATGAAACGTCTTGTATTTCAATTTGTTCGAAGTGGAATTGGGTTCTTTGTCAATCTGGTTCACCTCTTTATTCATCTGAGACAACGTATTGTCTTCATCGATACGCTCTGAGCAATCCATACTCTGTTTTCTATTTTGACTTGACCGACATTTTGCGTTAATTCTGTTGCGATGTACTTCGACGATCTCGTCAAATTTACTATTTTTATCGGATATTGAAATGATTGATTGAGCTTCATCTTCGATCGATGATTTTTTGTTTTTTGCGATCGAATCATCGATATCCGATTTATCGGTACTCAGGTTACGGGGAAGCTGGTATAGCCACGAGCGAATTTTGGCATCCGATGTGATGCGAGTCTCATCGCTAGGAAGAGCAGAATAGAGGTTCGGTAAAGTTTCAGGCTTCTTGTTTGACACTTTTAAACCGCATCGCGGATTATCACGATCAATCATTGTTTCACGGCTTGTCGACGGTTTGTCGATTTGCCTGTTCGCATTTTGATTCGATTGGCAACTAGACTTCTTAGAATGTTTTTCTTTGTTAGAATCTTGGCTAGGGTGTCTATAATCTGAATAAGAACAGCTTTCCTTCGTATTACAGGGCTTCTTCGAGTGCGATAACACTGTAACAGATTATTGAAGCTTTATCGCAGATATCGACAAAACCGCCCCGATTTATTTGCTGATGTTGTTGAAGAAATATATAAATAATTCTTACATAACAATATGACTAAGTAAAACTTGGCTACAATCGCATTTATTATAGTTTACTCTTTCAATAATTGAATACAATTGTTTGATATCCCGCATTAATCAACATATTCGTTCAAAAAATAATTACACATGATGATTTAAAATTGACATAATAGATTTAAATTGATTTTATTTTATCCACTATTCATTTTATTTCTAAAATATAAATTATAAAACATTTTAATAAATTTAATTAAAAAATATTAAGAAAATAGAATTTTAGGAATTGTGATAGAAATTTATGTGATTAATCTTAACATATCTCAAGTATAGACGAGATTTATCTAATTATACACGATCTTATCCAATTATCGTACGGAAAACTACTATAAATTAATTTTGGTAATAATATCATAACATATTACGACGTTAATGTCTAGCGCGTCAATGGAATTAATGCACGGCAAAATACAAATTATCATTCAGAGAAACGCTGTTCCCATAAAACATGAAATGTTTTAATCTTTTATATATATATATATATATATATATATATATATATATATATGTATATATGTATATATATATATATATATATATATGTTTTACAATCAAGTTGTGATAAAATTAAATACAAAGTCATGATGCTCCTGGATGTATCCAATCTCGTACAAATTTTGATATGTATTTCATTTTTAAAAATAAAATAAAAAATAGTTTGATTTTACATGGTTATTGATGAATCATTTATTTTCCGTTTTCATGGAATATATCTTTATAAATAAACAAAATGTGATTAATGTGTAATGACTGAGTGACGTTATAATAAAAAATGAAAAATGTGACCAGAGGAAATCTACAGTAAGGACATTTCGAATATTCAACGCAAGGGAGCTGAATAACGTTGGGAAGGTACGTGATACCCAAACTCCAGGGCCTCATAAAACATTGAGCTTTCTCTAAAACGTATAGCATGAATCGAGACACCCAAGAGTATCGAGAATTAAATTTTTCAGGTCTCCACCATCCCGCACAGCGAGGAATGTAGTGCTGACCTCACTTAATGTACTTTTACGGCAGGGCGTCTACTGCGCCGTGCTTTTAACTTCCGTTCCCAGTTGAATAACACAATAGCAGATCGCGGATCAATAGTTACAACGGAAATTACGATTATTTTATCCGTGCAGTAATGATTCTCAATATCGTAGTGGTTTAGTGTGCAGTACAAGAATAGTTTCCCAGAGGAATTATATCTTATCTATTTTTTTTACAATTTTATCGTCTGATTGTGATTACCGATAATAATCCAGATAGAGATTTCAAATTGATTTATGTTGCATTAATTCGGATACAATCGAAACTCGATCAATTCAGGGAAGCAAAATTTTGCAATGTACTTACGTTCAGTATACTCGATGTTAGTATCATTCTGGATGGCAGTGACAAGATTTTTGAACTTTTCAATATAAGTTTGCAGATCATCATCCTTGGAAATGTTGCGTCTATTAAGACTTTTCTTGCACAGTGGACAACAAGCGTCTTTCATTTTTAAGACTTTTCCTACACAAGTTTTACAGAATGAATGACCACATCGGGTCTTGGTAGGTTCTGTCAGGAACTCCAAACTGAAACAATATGAAATGATTAGTTAAAAAAACTGTTCTGAAAATATTAATCAAATCTTGATTTACACAAATAATTGATCACTTAGAATTAATTAATTCCATAAATATTGTTTAATAGTATTATAATCTTATGTTTGATACATATTTTTTTGTAATTAAAATACCTAGAGTTTAATTAATATGGCATGTAGAATCAATAAATTTATTAATTGCTTCGCTGTAATTCATAATATAATAAATCTATTCTTTTTCACTGCACTGGATTCTATTAAATACATTCTATTAAAATTATTTATATTATTTTTGCTAAAAATTTCAAATATATATTTAAGTATCCATAACATATAAGTGCTAGTTTAGTTACAATGAAGAGGACATAATATTATTTAAATATTATAATCTTATATTTAAAACACATTTGTTTGTCTATATATTTCTCTGACTCATTTAAAGGAAAAATTTATAAGCAAGCTTAATATTTAATTAAGGTACTTAAAATTTAATTAATATAGTCTCATGTAGATCTGTCAGTAAATCTGTCAATTGCTTTGCTGTGATTCATCATATAATGAACCAGTTCTTTATTGCTACACTAGATTGCATTAAAATTATCTTGCTTTTGTCCACACAAATATATTATATATCTATTTCATTTTAAATAAGAATGTATACTAATTCAATGAAATCACAACCTGATATTGTTTAAATAGTATTATAATCTTAGATTTGAAACACATTTTCTTGTATCTCTATATATTTCTAATTGGATAAAAAATGTATAAGCGAGTTTGATACTTAATTAAAGTTCTTCGAGTTAATAATCCTTAATTAATATAATATCTCTCATAAAATCAATAAAAACTGTTAATTTCTTCGTTATTCATGATATATTGTTTAAATAGTATCAGAATGTTATGTTTGATACATATTGCTTTGTTTATAGTTTACATATACTTGGTTTATTTAAATAAAAAAATCTACAAGCTTGATATTAAATTAAAGTAATCAGAATATTATTAACATGTCTTTCATATTCAGAATCTATGAAAATCGTCAACTGCCTCGATTCATGATTGCTGCGAGGTGGACACTTGTTGCACTGCACGATCCTAACCTATATCTGTCCCAGTCATTACGCACGAAACAGCACGAAAATAACAAGTTGATTACGTTGTACAAGAATACGAGATCGATGAATCTGTCCACGTTCACGACGTCGCGAATACAAACTTACCAAATCGTGCATTCCAAGGATTTCTGTAAGCCGTGTATCGCCTCGCAGATCCGATCGATGTCACTCGGCCAGCTTCGATTTGCCATTGTTTCACTCACAACACTCGATCGATACTCATAGACAATATGTTAACACACGATCAGCTTCCAAAAATATACAGTTTTCGAATAATTTTCGAGATATCCTCATAAGGATATACTTCTGAAGTGCTCTAAACTCTTCCCGTTTACTTCTGTTTCGAACTAATAAAGCGAACTTGACAATGCGCGGGAACGACGAGACACCACTAGACGCCGTCACCGGCGCTATCGCCACCGCCGTCGATCGTTACGTCATCGATAAACGCACTGCCGAATCGAAGTATCGTAGGCCGATATTCACAGTCGATTCTTATTTTAAGATTGTCTTAAGTAATGTCCTCAGTCGCTATTGCGGCCCTCTGATTCGTTCATAACACATTCACATCTTAAGACTATACTTAAGACGGTCTTAAATATAAGCTCTGATTATGAATACCGGCCTTAAGATCGATTCTTCATAGATGGTGCTCGTGGGGCTTAGATCACTATTCATAGGGTATAGGCTGCGTTCCATAAAGCGCACGATGAGCATAAGTCTGATTTTTCATTTGTTAATTAACTTTCGTCTTCTGCGACGATTTCCTTACTTCCTCCAATTTATTATTGATCGTATCTACTCAACGCATGGAGCTGGGATTTATCTGAGAGCCATCAATCATGACGTAACAGGTTTGTTTGCGTCATATGCTCGAGATGCTCCAATATGTTCCTGTTATAGCTCCTATTCACTTCAACGAGCGCGTTAGAGAGAGTAAATGATTGCATTCAGCAGAGAAAGCAACTTTGCAATTGTTATCAAATTCTTCATTATGATTGATTTATACGTTTAGATATATAAGGAATCAAAAGCAAGAATCAATCATATTGAAGAATTGTACAACAAAGCTGCTGTTGCAAAGCTGCTTTCTCTGTTGAATGCAGCCAATGTTATGGTAGAATCATTTTAGAGCATGTTGGAGCACGCGAACAAAGAACAAGTGTTTCATTGCGCATAATGGCGGTCGAATTTAATTTTAGCAAATTTCTTATTAATGTTGAATTTCTAATAACAGCTCTATATGGGCTTATAACATTTTGAATTAATTTTCCGATTAGTCATCGACTGTACGTTTTAAGAGCGATCAAACACCTTATATTCATGCATTTAATAATAATAATAACAATAGAAGAAGTTGGTTGGAATTCTTGTTATTATTAGGCTTATATCTTGATAATGTAAAATTGTATTTTTCCATCTATAATTAATCACAAACTAGTGATTTTGTAGTGAATAATTTTTAAAGTTGCCACTACCAATATTAGTTTAGTGATTAATCACAGCTAGATTAATCACAACTAGAAAAAAATAATATTATTTACATTATTATCAAGTTAAGTGAGATTAAATCTAAACTACAAGTTAATCTGAATAATGAAAAACTGGACTATAATCGTATTATTTTATCCTTATAATGTTGTTCACTGAAACTGTCAAAAACAAGAATAAAATGCTACATATTTGTTCCTATTGCTTGTCAATTATTCTGGTGCTTTGTGTCTCGCTGGCTGACACTCATGGAATCATTTCATCCTTATTGTTTATCAAACGAGGACAAATGATGCTCACAAGCATTGTGAATGCCAAATGGGACGCAGTCATAGTTCGATTTAATATTTACAACAATATTAAAAGCTCGATTTTACCGATACGAATGCAAACTGCAATGACGATCCTAATTACACTGTATTCGACTTCTGAGTGTTTTTCAGGTAATCTCCTTCAGTTTAAAACTCCCTTTAATCCAGTGATAGTATTCGATGAGAAACGCAAAACGATAAAGGTTTCTTGAAACTAGAGAATAGAATCTTTTTGCATTTTTACAAATTTTACACATCATTTTATAATTACACACATACTTTATTTACACATATACACATATACATATTATTTATGCATGCATGCATAAATAAAGATATATTTGTAGAACGAGTTTGGATACTACAAATTACTCTACTGTGCGTGATTAAAATTTAATTTCAGAAACGTCATAAATTAAATCGCAGGAAACACGATTTTGCAATTAACAACTGCAGTTTCTTCGTAAATTGCTTCTTTAATATAATTGATAATCCTAGTTAGTATATTAATTAGAAATAAATCTCTCTTATTCTAATAATAAGATTTATAATGAAAAATTATATATTTTTATATGTTGTTTATATGGTGAATTGTTGAGCATTATTAGTCATATATATTCATTTGATAATATAATTCAATAAATCGGCACGTATTCTATTA
>Ga0157364_1007837_pt1 | contig 11064 bp, 8 predicted proteins | sample AttsexASBM2_FD_111476 | JGI IMG/M metagenome (GOLD analysis project Ga0157364, IMG submission 111476) | Fungus gardens microbial communities from leaf cutter ant in Ribeirão Preto, State of São Paulo, Brazil - Atta sexdens ASBM2 | ecosystem: Host-associated > Fungi > Mycelium > Unclassified ... | reverse complement strand
TGTGTGTGTGTGTGCGTGTGTGCGTGTGTGTGTGTGTGTGTGTGTGTGTGTGTGTGTGTGTGTGTGTGTGTGTGTGTGTGTGTGTGTGTGTGTGTGTGTGTGTGTGTGTATTGGGAGTACAAATTAGTTTGGTCCGTTTCCCTAAAGATTGCTCCAGCTGTTGTGAATGTTCATAGTGACAGCTGATTTTGGCGGTTCAGAGAAGTTAAACATCTGCTAATAATATTCAGTTTATATCGCTTTGAGTTTCAGAAACCTTGATTTTTATTGTGTTTGAAATGTCGAATTTTGTATTAACCAAGCAGCATTTATGAGAGGTTTTGATTTTCTGCTTTAATTGGAAGAAAAGTGCGGCTGAAGCCCATCGAATACTTGTCGAAGTTTATGGTGACACTGCTCCAACTGAAATCATGTAGGGAATGGTTTCAAGGATGAAGATTTCAGCGTTAAAGATAAGCTTCGCTCTGACCAAAAAAATTCGAAGACAAAAAATTAGTGGCATTACTCGAAGAATATCAGAGTCAAACGCAAGAGCAGCTTGCAGAATCATTGGGGAGTAACTCAACAAGCCGTTTCTGTACGATTGAGAGCCATGGGAATGATTCAAAAACAAGGAAATTGGCCTTATGAACTGAAATCAAGAGAAAGGCGATTTTTCACTTGCGAACAGCTGATTTAAAGACAACAGAGAAAAATTTTTTTGCATCGGATTGTGATTGGAGATGAGAAGTGGATATTTTACGACAACCCCAAGAAGAAAAAATACTACGCTAAGTTTCGGTCTAAGTTCGGTCAATCGTTGCCATCGATCTCAATATCAATACCATGGCCGAACATTCATGGTTCGAAGAGCATGCTCTGTATCTGGTGAGACCAAAAGGGTCTTGTTTACTATGTATAAGCTGCTGAAACCTGGCGATTCCATTACGGGCGATCGGTATCGGCTACAATTGATTCTTTTGAGCCGTGCATTGCGAGAAAAACGGTCGGATATGAGCAAAGACATGATAAAATTGTTCTTCTTCATGACAATGCTCAGTCTCATGTCGCTAAAGTCGTAAAAAAATATTTGGAAACGCTCAAATGGGATGTTTTACCGCACCCGCCGTATTCTCCGGACATTGCTCCTTCTGAGTACTGGTTGTTCCGAAGGATGCAGCAAGTCACCGGTTCACTTCTTTCGCAGAAATTGAAAATTGGCTCCAAAATTGGATCGCCTCCAAAAACGAGTCATTTTTTCGAGTTGTAATTCGAAAATTGCTTGAGAGATGGGAAAAAGTAGTAGGCAGCGATGGACAATACTTTAATTGATCTGTTCATTCATTTTGAAACAAATGCATTTTTGAACTAATTTGTACTCCCAATATATATATATATATATGTGTGTGTGTGTGTGTGTGTGTATACTATGTATGTATGTATACTATGTATATATATAAGCACGTTTAATGCAAGTTGGACATTATAAAAAATTATAGATCAAAAGATTGTTTAAAAAATTATGTTTCAGCTCCATTTAAATTTGACCTTAGGAACTTATAAAACTTAATATATTATGTAATAAAAATTTTAAATTATATCTGTATTTATATCTGTGTAATTTATTTTTTGTTCTCGATTATTATACTAATTTCACGTCTAAATTATTGTATTAAGATAAATAAAATATATCAATTTAAGAAATAGTTTCTTACTCTTTAGAATACAATAATTTGACATCACAAATAAATTTTTATATTCTAGATGAAAGATTCAACGCTTAAAAGCTATGGTTGTCAACTCATGGAAAATTCATCGATGTTTGTCAATTTAACTTTTGCATCGCCACAAGTGTCAACGTTTATGTCCTGTTCCGGCGAATATCACTTCGAGACGGAATTTATGGAGAGCAGTGTAGTTACTGAATGGGGTTTAGTATGCGAGAAACGATATCTATCTTTTCTTGGACCAACTGTTTATTACATAGGAGTGCTTCTGGGTGCATGGATCACCGGATTTTTAATTGATCGTATTGGTAGACTTCCAGTCCAAGCGATGTGTCTTTATGTGCAAGGCACAATGGCGGTCGCACTCTATATTGTGCAGGTAAAAATTTCTTATCACGATATTAAAAATAGCAGCCGACAAATTTAGAATTTAATCGTTATATTTCTGGAAAGATGACAAAATTTATTTGAAAGATGAGAAAATTAAATTTACACTAATTATTCCATTTTTATAAAAGTGGTTTAATGTTATTGCATTCAATTTTTCGCAATGAAACAAACGATTGATAATTCTTTATCAATTTTTTTCATGAATTATCTTACTATTCTAGATGTTGTGGATTTGATATTCGAGTAAAAAAAAAGAACATTTAATAAATTGATTACTTATCCTAATTAGGGATGCATCGGATTGTAAAATTACTGGATACCGAATACCGGATATCTGAAAAGAATGTGACATCAGATATTTGATATCCGGTCGGATATCCGGGCTCGGATATAGAGCAATTATTCGATCGAATATTTTCTGGATATCTAGTACAAATTCCTCAAAATTCTAAAGAAAGAAAAAATAGCGTTGATAATTAAGTTTGTTCTTTTTCCGCCTCAAGTTCTGAACTAGTGTACACTAGTGTAATAAGTTAAAATGAGATAGATATAGTTTATTTTATTCTAACTTATTGCAATTCAGTACTAGATCAGAATTCTTTGAAAAAGAACAGATTTTACACTTTTATCTCTTCAACATGAAAAGAAAAAGAGGAAAGACGAACTATAAAAGAAACTCAGCTAAAAAGAATAGAATTCTGCATGAATAAAATTTTCAATATACAGTTTCAGTCGGATATATTGCCGATACAGTATGTACAGGATGTACAATATATAGTCGGATATAATATTCAGTGGGATACGGCTATTCGACCAGATAATATCGGATACCTTTCGGATATTTTCTGGTGCATCCTTAGTCGTAATGTATAAGAATTAAAACGAGGAATTAAAGGAGAGTAAAATTTGCGATTTTAGAGTTATCCTGCGTTTCTGGTGTTACGTAGTCTTCAAGGAGTATTCGTTCAAGGCTTGCAGAATTCCACATATATTCTTTCCCTGGAATTATTTCCAGCGCGATTTCGCACTCTTGTCGCATTGATTATGCAGATTTTCTGGTCGATGGGTCTCATACTGCTCGCAGTACTCAGCTACGTGATTCCTGATTGGCGAATTTTGCAATTGGCTGTTTCCGTACCCACTGCGATCACTGTGCTGTATATTTGGTAAGGAAAAGAAAAAGGAAGGGAAGAGGAAGAAACAATCCACAATTAATACAAAAATAGAAAATCTTCAAGATACTTTAAAATCAAAAATTTTAAAGTCAAAAATTTTAAAATCTTTCAAATGTTATATTTATGTGATTTGTAATATTAAATAAATATAAAAAAAATATATATATATGTATATAAAATATATAAAAGCTCTCCTTACATTATATAGTATGTAACAGGATTATACCGGAATCGCCGAGATGGCTGCTGGCTAAAGAAAAATCAACAGAAGCTGATATGGCGCTTGAAAGAATTGCAATATATAACAGCTGTTGCATTGGATTACGAACGAAGAATATTCTTATGCATGAAGCATACATGGAAAGTAACTCAATGGCGATAAAACCGAAGAGAAAGTCGCGTATCATCAGTGACGAATTTGAGAAAACAAGAGCTGACAAAAATCAGCGAGAAGAAATTACGAATTTATTAAACAAATCGGAACTAACTGAACAAAAAATTATAGGTATAATTAATGAACATATTGTATATATTAAAAAATTTATTACATTTTTCATACATTAATATGTATAAATATGTATAAACATATAAATATTCATAAACACGTATAATCATGTATGAAATATGTCTATACATATTTATACATCTTTTTTTGTAAAATTACTTTTTAGTGTAATAGAAATAGCAATAGTAATGTGAAAATATAAAAAATAATTAAAGGGATAATTTTCGCATTATTCATTTTAGAAAAAAACGAGTTTGGAAAAATGTTAAAAAAATTGCTCATACACAATTATGCGTAATTTTATATATGATTATACGTAGCAATTAAAATTAAAAAAGACTTCAAAGATTACGTCAATAAAGGAGTGTAAAGCTAATGAGAGTCGACACAGTTGTACGTGTGTAATCAAAAATTATATACACACATACACACACACACACACACACGCACGCACACACACACACACACACACACACACACACACACACACACACACACACATATACATATCAATCACTAATTATAGACGTTTCATAGGTCATCTTCAGTGTAACAATAAAGTCATTGGAATCAAATTGATATGTTGTAAAACAATAGGCAAATTCAGTGAATCATCATTAGGCTATTGTCCAAAATTGAGAACTTCATTATTATCTGCTATACTTAGCTATCCAAACAAGAATTTAGTCATTTAACTAAAATCGAGTTAATGTATGAAATTTTTGAATTTTTAATCGTAATTAAAGTATTAAAATTGATTGTATCAATTAAATAAAACTTACATTATAAGCATAACGATAATTCGTTATAACGTAATGTATTTATAACTATCTTGAGAGCGTGTGAGAGGACATTTCTCACGCAGTGTTTATAAATATATATAAAAGTTAAACAAAATAAATACCAACGATACAAATTTATAATTTACGAAACATGGAAACCAAATAAATATTGAATATCAATATAAAATCGACGATACAAATTTATAATTTGTAAAACAAGAACACATCCATTTTCTCTAAATTAAATTATTATATAACGAATCGAACAATTCCGTATCATTTTGCAGATTAATTTTTTTGTTTTTTTATATGAATCGCTTCCGAAATTAATGTTTTATTAAACCCTTGTTCTAAAATTTGGTCATTCCAATCAAAATCGTGATTGTGCTCAATTCTAAGCTCTGTGATTACAGAGTATTGTATGATGTTCCTTAATACGTATTTATTTTATATGATTCCGATGTTCCTTAATACGTATCTTTAATAACCTTTTCGTCTGACTCACATAGGAAGCATCACAATTTTGACAATTAATTTTGTATATCACATTAGAATGTAATGATAGTAATTTGTCCTTTTGTGCTCTTATCAATGTATTAAGTTTATTAATTCATATGTAAGCTAAATGAATCGTTCTATTATTTTTGAAAAATCTTTTGAATTTCTCTGCTATTGAAGATACGTAGGGTACAGCAAAGTATGTAATTAAATTGTTGGCAATTTTCTTTCGGTGTATGTTCTTGTTCGAATTTGGTGTGTAATGTTTTTAATGCTTTCAAAAATCAATTTTAAGTAGTAACCGTTAGTAAGTAAGATGTTAATAATGAACCTAAAGTTTTTCTCATGAAAAGTGATTGGATGTGATAATAATAAAACACTGTCAAATCTATAATTGTCCCCATTTTATGGCATCTTGGGTGACACGAAAATTTAGATACCGTGCTGAGAACGAGAGTTTGTAATACCAATCGTATATCAAATAATCATCCTTCTTTACTAAGGTTACATCTAGAAAATTCAAACAATTGCCGCTTCTCTTTATAATAAAATTTAATCGAGAAATGGTAACTATTAAACATACTTAATAAATTAACAATATTTTCTTCCTGCATTGATAGTGCAATGTCATCAACGTACCTCACGTAGAAACCCAATGAAAATGGCAAACTCTCAAGAATAGTTTTCTCTAAATTCTGTGCATCAAGATCCGCTATTAACATTTATTAAGATCAAGGTCATAGGAGATTTTCATTTTTGCACTGATTCATTTTTATGTACAGTCTTAAGATGTCAATCCGACGACTGTATTAGCATCTTAAGACATTATTTAAGACAGTTTTAAAATAAAAACGGATTCTAATAAATACCGCCCGTTTCGCAGTTGGTAGCCTTCTGCACTATGAACAGTCCATAGAGGGAGGGCAGAGATTTAGAAAGAGACACTGTCCAATTGCACATACCATGTTATTTCTTCCATCATGTGTTTTTTTACTCACTCTGTGTATAAAATCAAATATGTAATACTAAAAAATTTATTTTAGGAAAAACTTTGGAAGCCAATTCGATCAACTTGAAAAACAAATTTTCCAATGTAGAATTATGCCAAGAGATGCCAAGTTCAGCGGAAAATTTTAACAAGTGGCATTTGCCTTCGAATTCAAAATGCGATCAAGAGTCAAAAATGACTACACCATCGAAATGCGATAAAAAATTTTTTTTGAAAGACACAGAGGAAGTAATGTTGTGTAAAATAAAGAAAGAAAAAACGAGTAAAAATGAAGAGAAAACGGGAAGTAACGATACAAAACAAACTGTAAACAAGATAAACTCGACATTGAAAAATGCAATTGAATCATCGATATTAAGAAAATACGGTGCTATAATGATTTGTCAATGGTAAAATGTTTTAAAAAATTATTTCTTTCTTTTGCCTTTTGTATTATTTTTTTGTATTATTTTTATTTTATTAAATAATGTAAAATTTTTAATATTTTTAAATTTATGACTTTATGATCTTTAATTTAAGGTGGACGTTTACAATAGCGTGCAACATACTTGATGATCTGACACCGAGTTTTCAGATTAATAGGCACATCATGTTCGCCCTGAGTGCAGCTCTCGAAATGGCGACGAATACATTTGTATATTTTATATTATCTAGATACGGTAGACGACTGCCAATATGTATATATCAATCTTTCAATGGCATTGTTTGTATTTTAATTGCGGCTTTCTTTATTTTAACTGCTGCCATTGCACCGTGGATCGGTACATAAGATGAAGAAGATATAACTTCTTCTATTGTTTATAACACATTTATTATTACAGTCATAATATTTTAGTAAATTTTATTTTAGAGTATTGTAGACGTTTTTCTATGTATGACATATGATGTTGTTTAATGTTTTTATTTCAGATATCGCAAAGACGACAATATTACTATTTGGCAAAGTAACTATCATGAGTACTCTTTCTATTGTCTACTTGTATACTGTTGAAATATTTCCAACAGTGATACGAGGTCGCTGCTTAGGTTTATGTGTGATGTCCGCAAAAATCGGCAGCCTAAGCATACTGCATTTACTTTTATTAGTATGTATCCATTTTTCTTGTTTAAGAATTTTTTATTTATATTTGCAGTTTCTTTAAAATTCAATATTTTCAATTTATACTATTCTCCGACAAATCAAGAATTGGCAAAATTAGTTAATCAAGAGTCATATAGTCATTAGAAATGTGAATAACTTTTTTTTATTAGAGATATGTATCACTTCCGATACCGTTACTAATCATTGGAATGTTATGCCTCGTCTCCAGTGTATTGGTTTTAATTTTACCAGAAACACTGAACAAAATTTTACCTGATCAAGTAATGGATATGAAGAATATAATCGACGAGAATAATTGCAAGAATGATGATATCAATATAGAAAATGACATAAAGGAAGAAGATTTGACAGAAAGACAAATTTTAAGGCAAAAACTCTTTTCAGAGAATTGGGTAGATGCTGGCAATGGAATTTTGGTGAATTTTATGGAAAATAAAAATACCGAATAATTTACAAAATAAAACAACTTTGTACTAAAATTATCATATTTAACGGACATCTTTAATCCGCTTTAGTCTTATGAGATCCTCACGCAAACTATTCACTGATAAAACAATGTTTAATAAACATAAAATACTTTCTAAGAAACAATTGTTGTCATATTCACACAAAACGAAAATTCTCATGAATCTCTGAGCTATGTTCAGATTTCCACCCAAGTGCCAATCAGATATCACTCTACTTTTGTTGTTTATCGGAAGTTAAACAAGGATGACATAATACCCAGAGAGCACCCATTGGGAATCCAAACGTATCCTTGTATATTTAATAAATGTCCGAGAAATCGATTTAAACTGATTCGATATGCAACTTATTGTTTAAAGAATGCATTTTCACGCCACATACAGAGATGTAATACTATTATTATGTACATATATCCACATACAATAATTGTAATGTAGCAAAACTGATTAGGAAAAAAATTAACTGAAGCAAATATTCTTTTAATGATTTCTTTAATAAATAATTTACTCATATTTATACATGAAAGAAATGTGATTCAATGTAAAAATGTGAGAAAGTTGTGAATTATTTATCACAGTCAAGCAACAACCTGTTAATTAACTCCTATAGAAACACTATTTATATTGAAAAAAACATCAAATGTAGAGAATGAATATACGGGACAAATATAAAATTACAACTTTAAGGAACCTTAGGTTGAACGATACCATTGTTTTGAGAATTAGTATGTTGCGTTTGCTCAGCAGCTGTTTGTAGAAGTCTTGTTCGACGTCTAGTGTAATGCTGCCATAGCAGAATCTGCTGATCGTCGATAAATTTTGTACATTGAGAATTCACAACTTCTCTTCTAAAGTGCTCATACTGTAATAAATCCAGGAAATACAAGCACATAGGATACTTTAAATACTTTGCATATTCTGGTTCTTTCCAATATAATAGATATTTGAGGTAATTAATAAATGTCGTGTCTTTGAAATAACCACGTTGTGCTAAAACTAGAAATATATTTATCAGAAATAAAACAAATTTTTTTTTTAAACCTAAAGAATGCAAGGATCATTCTTACTTACAATTTAAATAATTTGGGTTGGCAAGACATTGTACAAACTCTAATTCAACCTGAAATCGTACTCGCTGCTGATCATCCGTCTCTGGAGCTCCTAAAATATAAAATTTTACATAATATAAATTTATATAAAATATAAATTTCAAAATGATCAAGAAAACAATTTATGAATTAATTTTGTAGTGATCACCACATGATACGTACTTAAAATTAGTTATTATATAACTTAATAAGTTAAAGATAGGTTAAAATAAAAATATATATCAAGTGACTTTTAAACATTTGTCTAAGTCAATTAAAAACTACAGCTATATAATTTGAAAAAGATAAGTTAAAATAGAAGTGCTAAAGAAAACTAGAATATACCGTTCATTCCAATGAAAGATGGTTTTCTGCCTTTCATGAGCCCTGGCGGATCATCCAGTCGGTTCATAGTACATCAACTTTTTTTGAATATTTGATTCCTTTTACACCGTTAAAACGGTTAGTACGCGTATCAAATTGGTGCGAATTAAATATTTGATACGTCCTTATTTATACTGATCTATCTCAGAATAAATTTGATTAGGTGACATGATGGTTATGTTCTAAAATTGATTACCTGTACTGGAAATGAATAGTGTACGTAATGTAAATTATCGCATCTGCAGTAGCAGCAAATTTAGAACAACCGAGTCTTCACTGCTTTTTCAAGATATAAAATCTCTTTATTCTAACTTTGGTAATTATTTAGAATAGCTACCTCATCTCCGATTTTGACATTAGACTCATTCGATTCGTTTTCATTCAAAACGAAAGAATCGGGCAGAAAACCGTGGCAACGTTGGTTTCTCGAATCAAGATATTAAGCATTAAAGTTAATGATTATTGAGGTTAGGAAATTTGTTACACAGCATGGATCACTACATACAAAATGGTATGAGATGCATCAGTGTTGTCACGGTTAAAAAATAATTTCACTAAATCCCTTCAAAATTCACTAAAAGATCACAAAAGTCACCAAATGCGTGAAATGACTAAAAAAGGAGGAGAGAGAACAAAATAGGGTAAATATATTTTTGCAACCCTGTTGAATACAATTACTCTTCAATAAATAAATTAATTGCACTGTTTGCAATTTATATAGATATATATTCTGTATACAATTATATCAATAAAAGCCGATTGTTCCATCTTTCAATAAATTTTAAATTTTGCGTGTTAGGTAAGTCTCTGGCAATGCGATCGGATAATTTTGCTACTTACCTAATGCGTAAAATTTATCAGAAGATTGCCAATTGGCTTTAATATATAATAAGATTGTAATAATCTCTCTTTATGTATTATTTTATAATTTATATTTTAAAAAAAATAACTATAATAAACCATATTATAGAATGATTGACAAAACAACTCATTACACTTTGGTTTGTGAAATTAAAAATGAAACCTATATATAAATCATATAACTAGATTATACTAGATATTCAGCCAGAAAACGCAACTTTAAGATTCTTGATTGGTTTATGTTTAGATCCAATAAGGAACTGAAAACAAGATCAATAAAAGAAATAGAAGACGCTGACATAAAAATTCATCAAATAAAAAAACTAATTCATTAAATCATCAAAACCTTAAAAATCACTAAATTAGTGAAAAATCTCCATAAATAGTAACATTGAGCTGCATAAACATAGCATTTAAAGTGTCATTTCATGCAGTGAAGCTTCGCTGGCGAAGACTCTCCACTCAATTTGAGCGAAACTTCGCTCATAGTTCAACACTGGCCTAGTTTCCAATGATAATAATATAAATAAATGATGATGATAATAATAAAAATAATAATAATAATAGTGATAAAAATAATAATAGTGATATGAAAACATAAAAATAATTAGAGATAATTTTTATATTGTTTACTTTAGAAAAAAATAAGTTTGGAAAACTAGTAATAATAATAATATATTATTATTGTCTTATTATATTATTATTATTTATATCTATTATTCAAAATAATGTAAATATTATGAAAACGAAGATCTTCTAATTTTAATTTCGAGACTACAAAGTAAAATCTGCATTGCGATTTTCGAAGTATAACCCTAATGAAAATGAAGAAGTTTTATAAACGTTTGTTTAACGTTTACATGAGCGGTATGGAAAGAGTTAATAACATTTTTGAATAATGTAGGCGCGATGCGGCGAAATAGAACCGCCATGCTAGGCTGTGCTAGGCAATGAAGCGCTACTTCCCTCTCCCTGCGTGCCGCCGCCGCCGCCGCTTAAGTGGGCCGTCCTATGAATTCGCGCGGCGCGGCTTAATCGCATATTGGCTTAGACATTTCCTTTTCTAATTCGAAAACTATAGCGAGTATCTCAAAATAGTA
>Ga0157364_1007836_pt1 | contig 11065 bp, 12 predicted proteins | sample AttsexASBM2_FD_111476 | JGI IMG/M metagenome (GOLD analysis project Ga0157364, IMG submission 111476) | Fungus gardens microbial communities from leaf cutter ant in Ribeirão Preto, State of São Paulo, Brazil - Atta sexdens ASBM2 | ecosystem: Host-associated > Fungi > Mycelium > Unclassified ... | reverse complement strand
TGTCTGTTATCTGCCTGTGCCGAGGAGTTTATTTATGGCTAATCCGCTCTACCGGAAAAATATCATTTCTGTTAATGACCTCAGCCGCGATGAGCTGGAACTGGTGTTAGCCACTGCAGCCCGCCTGAAAGCCGCTCCGCAGCCGGAACTGCTGAAACACAAGGTGATTGCCAGTTGCTTCTTTGAAGCCTCTACCCGTACTCGTCTCTCGTTTGAGAGCGCGATCCAGCGCCTTGGTGCCTCAGTGGTCGGTTTTTCTGACGGCGGTAATACCTCGCTCGGTAAAAAAGGCGAAACCTTGGCAGACACGATTTCGGTGATCAGCACCTATGTCGATGCCATCGTGATGCGTCATCCGCAGGAAGGGGCCGCACGTCTAGCCACGGAGTTCTCAGGCCACATTCCGGTACTGAATGCCGGAGACGGTGCTAACCAGCACCCGACTCAGACCTTGTTGGATCTGTTCACTATCAGCGAAACCCAACAACGCTTGGATAACCTGAATATCGCCATGGTCGGTGATCTGAAATATGGCCGTACGGTACATTCTCTGACTCAGGCATTGTCAAAATTTGAGAATAACCGTTTCTTTTTCATCGCCCCCGATGCGCTGGCGATGCCCGCCTATATTACTGACCTGCTGGATGAAAAAGGGATCCCATGGTCACGCCATCAGTCCATTGAAGAGGTGATACCGCAGGCCGATATTCTGTATATGACCCGAGTGCAAAAGGAGCGCCTTGATCCCTCGGAATACGCCAATGTGAAAGCCCAGTTTGTACTGCGCGCGGCGGATCTCGACCAAGCCCGTGAAACAATGAAAGTCCTGCATCCGCTGCCACGCATCGATGAGATCGATACCGATGTCGACAGCACTCCCCATGCTTGGTATTTCCAACAGGCGGGTAATGGGATCTATGCGCGGCAAGCACTGCTAGCACTGGTATTAAACGAACAACTGACGGCATAACGGGAGAGAGACAGATGACTCAGGATAATAAATTACAGGTAGAAGCTATCCGATGCGGAACGGTGATCGACCATATTCCGGCCCGTGTCGGATTCCGTTTACTGTCATTGTTCCGCCTGACCGAAACCGATCAGCGGATCACTATCGGTCTGAATCTGCCTTCCGGTGAAATGCAGCAGAAAGATTTGATCAAAATTGAGAACACCTTCCTGACCGAAGAGCAGATTAACCAGTTGGCGATCTATGCTCCCCATGCCACGGTAAACCGTATTGATAATTACGATGTGGTCGCCAAAAGTGTGCCAGCGCTGCCTGAACGTATTGATCGAGTACTCAGTTGCCCGAACAGTAACTGCATCAGCCATAACGAGCCGGTACACTCCAGTTTTACGGTGCGCCGTAAGGCACAAGACATTATGCTGAAGTGCAAATATTGTGAAAAAGAGTTTGCCCATCACATCGTGATCGGCCACTGGTAATCCGTTTCCGGCCTCTTATAATGGGGGGCACCCCCGTCCGGAAGCGGTATGCTTCTGGCGTTACTATTAAGGAGAAGTTATGTCCCGCGTCATCAGTACCGACAATGCGCCGGCCGCTATCGGGCCTTATGTACAGGCTGTCGACCTCGGCAATATGATCATTACTTCCGGCCAGATCCCTGTGGATCCGAAAACCGGCAATGTGCCTGATGATGTGACGGCACAGACCCGTCAGTCTCTGGCAAACGTTAAAGCGATCATCGAGCAGGCTGGCCTGACCGCCGGCGATATCGTTAAAACCACGGTATTCGTGAAAGATCTTAACGACTTCACTACCGTGAATGCTGCTTATGAAGCCTTTTTTACCGAAAATAACGCCGGTTTCCCTGCTCGTTCTTGCGTGGAAGTGGCCCGTCTGCCAAAAGACGTTAAAATCGAAATCGAAGCGATCGCTGTGCGTCGCTAAGGTTTATCGCGGCTCCCGTTGGGGGCCGCTGCCGCTGCCCACCTACATCCCCCCACTGATTCTTTATCCTGCATCAAATCTTTGTCGACTATTTCACAGAAAACACCATATATAGTGTTTAAAATAAACCCAGACACAATATAAGGGGTTTATGATGGGTATTGAGGTGGTAAAACGTGATGGCAGGAAAGTCACTTTCTCTGTCATACTATTACGTAAATCGATAGCCGCAGCGGCGCAAGCTTGTGGTGTTTGTGATCCAATGTACCACGACGCTATCATCCAGCAGGTCTGTCAACAATTTAGTGACCGTGACTGCATGTCGGCGGTGCAGATCCATCACTGGGTGATGACTGCCCTGCTCGGCAGTTCTCGACCGCAGGTAGCGGCCTGTTTCAACGCCTATCGTAAGCAGCGCGATCACGCTCGTGAGCGGACCTCGCCGCTCCATCAAGACATTGAAGGGCTTAGGGCACAGAGCGATACTAGACTGCTGCACGAAAACGCCAATAAAGACAGCCGAGTGATCCCTACCCAACGCGACCTGCTGGCCGGGATTGTCGCCCGTCACTATGCCCGTAACTATCTACTGCCAGAGACGGTCGTCGCCGCTCACGATCGCGGTGAGATCCACTACCATGATCTCGATTACGCACCCTTCTTCCCGATGTTTAACTGTATGCTCATCGACCTCGAAGGAATGCTGAGCCGCGGCTTTAAGATGGGAAATGCCTCCATTACCGCGCCGAAATCCATCGCCACCGCCACCGCGGTCACCGCACAGATCATCGCGCAAGTTGCCAGCCACATCTATGGTGGCACCACCATTAACCGCATTGATGAAGTACTGGCACCCTATGTCGAAGCCAGCTTACAGCGACACCGAGAAGTCGCTCGTCACTGGCAGGTGCCGGAGGTCGAAGCCTATGCCGAAGCGCGTACCCGTAAAGAGTGCTATGACGCCTTCCAGGCACTAGAGTATGAAGTCAACACGCTACATACCGCCAATGGCCAGACCCCATTTGTAACCTTTGGTTTTGGCCTCGGCACCTCACCGGCTGCTAGGATGATTCAGACCGCAATATTGGAAAACCGGATCACCGGACTGGGGAGCCATCATAAAACGGCCGTATTTCCGAAACTGGTGTTCAGCCTGCGTGACGGTATTAATCGCCTCCCTTCAGACCAGAATTACGATATCAAACAACTGGCGCTGAAATGCGCCAGCCTGCGTATCTACCCAGATATTCTCAACTATGATCAAGTGGTGAAGGTGACCGGCTCTTTTAAAACGCCAATGGGTTGTCGCAGCTTTCTCGGAGCCTATGAGGAACACGGGGAATGTCAGCATGAAGGCCGTAATAACCTCGGGGTAGTCAGTCTCAATCTGCCACGGATTGCGCTACAGGCTAACGGTGATGATGCTCGTTTTATGGCACTGCTCGACCAGCGGCTCACTATCGCTCGGCAGGCACTGATGACCCGTATTCAACATTTAGAAAATACCTGTGCCCAGGTCGCTCCTATTCTTTATATGGAGGGGGCTTGCGGCGTTAGGTTGAAAGCGAAAGATCCTATCGCCGCCATTTTCCAAAACGGGCGAGCCTCGATTTCCCTTGGCTATATCGGGCTGCATGAGTGTATCAATGCCCTGTACGGTCCCCAACGACACCTTTTTGATAGCCCGCAGTTACAGCAGAAAGCCCTGGCGATTGTCCAACAGCTTCGGGCGGCCACCGATCGCTGGAAAGCAGAAACCGGCTATGGATTCAGTCTCTACAGTACGCCCAGCGAAAACCTGTGTGACCGCTTCTGCCGGCTGGACCGTGCAGAGTTCGGCCTAGTACCCGGTGTTACCGATAAAGGCTACTACACCAACAGCTTCCACCTAGATGTGGAAAAAGCGGTCAGTCCCTACGATAAAATTGATTTTGAAGCCCCTTATCCGGCGATTAGTAGCGGTGGATTCATCTGCTACGGTGAATACCCGAACCTACGCCATAATCTAAAAGCGTTGGAGGATGTCTGGGATTACAGTTATTCCCGAGTGCCTTATTATGGCGCTAATATGCCGACGGATGAGTGTTATGAGTGTGGCTTTCAGGGGGAGTTTCTGTGTACCAGTAAGGGATTTTGTTGCCCACAGTGTGGTAATCACGACCCGGCGCGGGTATCAGTGACCCGCAGAGTGTGCGGCTATCTTGGCAGTCCCGATGCCAGACCTTTTAATCAGGGGAAACAGGAAGAAGTCCGGCGGCGGGTCAAGCATCTCAACGATAACCAAGGCGTTGCACGCCGATGAACTACCATCGCTACTATCCGCTGGATATGGTCAACGGCCCCGGTACTCGTTGCACACTGTTTGTCGCCGGCTGTGAACACCGCTGCCGCGGCTGTTACAACCAATCCACCTGGCGACTGGATTCCGGCCACCTGTTTACCCCACAACTGGAAGATCTGATTATCCACGATCTTAATGACCACCGAATTCCCCGTCAGGGTCTGTCATTATCTGGCGGGGACCCGTTACACCCAGCGAATCTCAGCGCCGTACTGCAGTTGGCGCGACGTGTGCGGACGGAGTGTTCGCAGAAAGATATCTGGCTGTGGACCGGTTACTGCTTTGCCAACCTGACACCGGCACAACGTCAGGTGATAGACCTTATTAATGTGCTGGTGGATGGGCCTTTTATCGAACCTTTGAAAGATCTCTCGTTGGCCTGGCGCGGCAGTACCAATCAGCGTATTTATACCTTGCGCTAAGCTTATCCCTCGGTGGGGAAAGAGGGATAAGCTTCCGAGGCGGGTTAACCCGCCTGCCGGTTTTCGGTGGCCTGTGGTTTGGCTTTCCGACGCCCGTTCAGGTAATTCCCACAGGGGATTTCGACAAACTGATACAGTATCCAGCCCAATATCACGCTCACCACCGCTGCCAGCACTAACAGCATAATCCCGTCCGGCAAATTATAGGTTTTCCCCCCACTCCAGCGTTTTAACAGCATCAGCACGGTAAAATGGATCATATAAAATCCGAATGAGATATTACCGAGCCACTGCATCAGTGCTGAATTCAGAAACGATGTTTTCCCTTTGATATCCCCGACCGTAAGTGAGCCCAGTAACCATACCAAAGGATACAGGGTGATCAGGTTATAGCTAAACTGAAAAGGCAGATTAACATCAATAACATAGCTCACGATCAGTAATAGTGTGCTAGTGAAGGTACTAATGCGAATAAAGTAGCCTTCCAGAATGATCCTCGACAGCACCAGTCCAATCACAAATTCAAATACGCGGGTCAGGGGAAAGGTGTAGGAAATCCACCACTGGATTTCACCTACTTTAAACGGCCAACCGGGCAACGGTGTCTCATTATGGGTGACGGCGAAAATGACCACCTGACTGAGGATCATGCCGAGATAACAGATAAAAATCGTGGTCCAGAGTTGGCTGGCCGGTATCGCTTTCACCCAACGGAAAATAACTGGGAAGATCACATAGAAAAGAATGATGGCACACAAAAACCAGCTTGGTGTATTGCCTCCGATATAGTTCTCGGCCCTAGGGATCCAGGTTTGTACTAGTAACAGGTTGGGTAGCCAAATATCCGGACGATGGATACTGATCACGCCACTGGCCACGATCACCACCATGACAACCACATTGACGGGGTAAATCTTAGCAAAGCGCCGCTTATAAAAACGCAATGGGTGGTCCACGGGTCGGGATGACCAGCCCATCACAAAGCCACTGAGGATAAAAAACATCGAGACACTGACCCAACCGGTTTTACTGAAAATGACATAGTACCAGTGACTGGTTTGTGGGTTGGAAAAGGGTGCCAAGATAGGTGCCAGTGATGAGTGAAACAGAAAGACACTAAAAGCGGCGATAAAGCGAATACCGTTCAGCGATGTCAGCGCAGGAAGCATTCCCTTCTCATTACGCTGAACAATATGATGCGCTGTCGGTGACCAGGTCGTGGGTTCGGATGAGGTACTGCCTGACATAGATCCCCCTACTTATTACAGATAGACGTGAATATCTCATTAATTAAAAGATTAAAATAATGAGGAGACTTTTTCGTTTTATCAGTTGCAGGTGAATTGCCTGGGATCCTGTTGAACAGACCGTAAATACCAGGCCGTACACTTTCTTTGAAGTGTATCGGCCCTAACTAATAGCTAATATCGCTTATAATTGCAATGTTTATATATTAATAAACATTATAATTTATGTGAATTATGGGTTTCAGAATAATTAATAATTATTATGATTACACGCGAATTTTTAGCTGGGATCCGGCTGAAAAAACGTCGGCAGAGCGCTCCGGGAGCCGAAAGCCGGCTGCCCGGAAGAGAGAATAGTGGCGAGGATCACTCGATGTCTCGTGACCAGTGAATTTTTTTGCCAAATCCAAGGGTGTTATCCGTCATCTTTAAGGTCTCAAGACGGATTTCCCACAACGGTGCGCTCATGGCACGGGCCACCGGGAACTGTTGCTGATAGGCCACTAGCCCCTGTTGGAGCCGTTCTCCTTGTGGCTGTAGAATTTCACCACTGAACTGGATCCCTTGGATTTTCATCACCGATCGGGTAGCCGTGGTGACGGTGCCAGCGACGCGAGGATTACGCAGCATCAGCTCTCCATGACGGGTGTCAGGCTGTGTCATCAGCCATAGGGCCACCTGCTGAGGATCCAGCACGTAAAAACAGTTAGCCGCCCAGAGTGTATCACCCTGACCGGTGCACAAAGTCAGGACATGCTGCTGTTGCAGATAACGTAAGCAGTGGTCGAGATCGGACATGCTAGATTTTTTCTCCGGGACATCATGTTACTCTCTGTGCAGGACGTCACAGTGACGACGACAGCTTTCAGGGAGCACTCAGGCTATGGAAAATCAGTGGTTTGTCTATATGGTACGTACCGCCACTGGCGCACTCTATACTGGGATCACCACCGATGTTGAGCGCCGCTTTCGTCAGCATCAAAACGGTAGTGGTGCAAAAGCGTTACGCGGGAAGGGGCCGTTGTTGCTGGTCTACCAGTGTCCGGGTGGCGACCGATCTGAAGCTTCACGGCTGGAATACCGGATAAAGCAACAGACCCGCTCACAGAAATTACGGCTGGTGGCACAGCAACCGGCAGATCTTCAGTTGTGGTTTACCCGTCAGCCATAAAAAGGAGCAGAAAACAGTAATTCACCGCTGACACCTTCAACAGGGCCATTAGCCAGCGGACAGACCTGCAATTGCTGTTCGCCCTGCCCCTGCGGTGCGCGGTACGTCAGAGACTGCGCATCACCAAAACCAAGCTCTGATAGGCAAGCATAAGGCTGATAGGCCACTACCGCGCTATAACCAAATTCATTGAGGGTATCAAGTGCCTCGCGCACCAATGCACTTTCTGAAAGCTGTTGTGCCTGCTCACGGTCTACTGCCAGCGACGACAGCAGTACCCAACCCTTGTCTTCTCCGTCTAAAGTTACTGGGCTGAACGCAGCATAACCCAGAACCTGACCTTCATCATCGGTCGCCACCACGCCCAAGGTCAGTAGTCCCTGTTCGCGTAACTGACTGACTCGTTCCGCTTCCTGTGCAGGGTCAATACACCGTTTTAATAAGCGTTCGATGCCAGCGGCATCAATACCGATCTCTGTCCGAATTAGCATGAGTTCTCTTCGCGCACCAGCTTTAGGCTGGCGTCCTGTGTCATTCCAGATTCTGTCACTGCAGCCAGAGGCTGCAACCCTTTACGTAGTATCGCTGGAACGGCGTCGGGTTCAATAGCCCCCAACAGATTTTTCACCGCCAGACCAAGCTCAGTATCCCCTTCCACCACCAGACGACGCTGAAAGAATAACATATCCGGATCTTTACGGCCTGCCCGTGCCTCTGTTGAATACCAGACTGCTGCCTGGACACTGAGGCCCCGTGGTTTTCTGACTGGAAACCTCCTCTGTCCGCGCAGGAGTGCTGCTCGTTCGGGGCAACAGTGTCTCGCCTTTAAACCGTTACGGCTATCACCGAGGAGGTGCTCAGTAACCTCTGTGAGCATTTTTCGAATATTAACGGACTAGGCCGGACCGACGTATGAATCTTACCTTTAGTCTGCCGCCTTTGCGATATCAGGCTGGCAGCACTGCAACCGCGACGAGTATGACCGTAACGGAATGGCGCGCCATCTACAAGCGGCACAATCCGCGTAGGGTAACCGCCAAAAAACGGCTACAGTCAGGACAATGTCAAAGATACCTCCGGCGGCGATCGCCGGAGCTTTTCGCTATGAATAAGGTGTCCTTATGTCTGAACCTAAACCCTTCAAGCTGTCAGTACTGGACCTTTCGCCGGTGCCGGCACAGGCGACGCCTGCCGCAGCCTTCAGGAATTCACTGGCATTGGCCCGTTTTGCAGAGTCAGCGGGGTTTCACCGCTACTGGCTGGCAGAACACCACAATATGACCGGCATTGCCAGTGCTGCAACCTCGGTGCTGATTGGCTATCTGGCCGCCAATACCCAACATCTGCGCCTCGGTTCCGGCGGGGTAATGTTGCCGAACCACTCTCCGCTGGTGATTGCCGAGCAGTTTGCCACCTTGGCGACACTCTACCCTGATCGTATTGACTTGGGAATTGGCCGTGCCCCTGGCTCAGACCAGCGGACCATGATGGCCCTCAGACGCCATATGTCCGTCAGCCATGAAGACAGTTTTCCGCAGGATATCGAACAGCTGATCCGTTGGTTTGATGCACCAGTTGGGACGCATTTTGATGTTCAACCGGTGCCAGGAGTCGCTACACAGATCCCGGTGTGGTTACTCGGTTCCAGCCTGTATAGCGCTCAGCTAGCCGCAAGACTCGGTCTACCCTTTGCCTTTGCCTCACACTTTGCGCCGGAGATGTTGTCACAGGCTATCAGCCTATACCGTGAGCAATTCCACCCTTCAGCACGGCTGGCAGAACCTTATGTAGTAATAGGCATTAATGTTATCGCCGCAGAAAGTAACGCCCGCGCCCGCTATCTATTTACCTCCCAGCAGCAGCAGTTTATTAATCTACGCCGCGGAATGCCGGGACCTTTGCCTGAGCCGGTAGAAAATATGGATCATATCTGGTCCCCCGCCGAGAAGTTTGGTGTCGACCGGGCCTTAGGGATGTCACTGGTTGGGGACCAGAAAACCATTACCCGTGGTATGGCCTCCCTACAGCAGCACTATCAGGCAGATGAAATCATGGTCAATGGCCAAATTTACGATATTGATGCGCGGATTTATTCCTTCTCGCAGGCCATGGCGGCCGCAAAGACAGTGTTGAGCGGCTCGGACGAAGAGATATAAATAAGGATAAGGATCAGCCTGAAAGTGCACCCTGAGAGGGTAGAACAGAAAGGCTGATACTGACGGGCGCAGGATAGCACAGAATGCCGGCTGCAATTGAGAACACCGCCATAAACGCCGAGGCAAAGCGGGTCAGGAAACCGAACACAATGGCGATACTGCCCCCACTGCCAACAGAATAACCAGTGGTAGGAACAGCGCCGACATAGAGTTCTGAGCCATCAGATCAAGGTCAGTCCCGTAGGCGGTCATTTTACCGATCCCGGAAGCAAAAAATAATCCGGCGGCTAGAATACGCGAGACCAGATTGAAGCAATCCACAGCCCCTTTCATGGTTAACCTCTTGAGCAATAATAAAGCACCGTTATCACACCGAGACCCGATAGCAACAGGGGATCAGGTATTCCAATAACTTCCGAAATATGATCAACACCATATATTCATTGAATCTACTTTATTATTAAACATAGGTAATCAAATCTATCATTGGGCTGTAAGCGTATTACCCGCTCATTAAACGGTGATGATTTGTTCGTTTTTTGATGTATCAGTTGCCAACGCTAGGTGACTGTTTTACATACAATACCCCATTTTAATTAGGGGTTAGCGGATGAAAACGTATTGATAAACCGGTCATGACTATTATCCCGATTACAGGTATCCATAATTGGATAAGCGATGAATTGGCTCTAAAAGGAACGGGTACGCGATCACTGCGGTATCAATAACGGTATTGACTGAAATATCCGAGTAGATAGGTTATCAGGGAGTGTATGGGTAAGGGGTGCGGAGGCATCGCTGATTCAGCTGTCTCCCGCTAAACCGCAGATATAAAAAAAGCGAGGGAGATATCCCTCGCTATTTCAGGCTGTTCCACTGAGGCCGGCTGACACCGACCTCATGGTTAACAGATTAGTACTCGCGACGACGTGCCGGTGCAGCACCGTCTTCACGACGTGGACCGCGCTCACGGTTACCACCGAAGCCACGACCGCCTTCACGGCGGTCAGAGAAACGACGTCCACCTTCACGGTTACCATCACGACCACCACCACGACGTGGTTCACGGGACTGTGGCTGTGCATCACCAATCAACTGCATATTCATCGGCTTGTTCAGAATACGCGTCTTGGTGAAGTGCTGCAGGATCTCGCCCGGCATGCCTTTTGGTAATTCGATAGTTGAGTGAGTACCAAACAGCTTGATGTTACCAATGTAACGGCTGCTGATATCGCCTTCGTTGGCGATAGCACCCACGATGTGACGAACTTCAACACCGTCATCACGGCCCACTTCGATACGGTACATCTGCATATCGCCAACATCACGACGCTCACGACGTGGACGATCACCGTCACGATCACGGTTACCACGACGATCATCACGGTCACGGCCGCCACGATCATCACGGTCACGGAACTCGCGACGAGGAGGACGTGGTGCATCAGCAGGCACGATTAATGGACGTTCACCCTGTGCCATTTTCAGCAGTGCTGCGGCCAGCGTTTCCATATCCAGATCTTCTTGCGGAGACAGTTTGGTCAGCAGTGCACGGTACTGATCCAGATCGCTGCTTTCCAGCTGCTGCTGTACGCGCTCGGCGAATTTCGCCTGACGACGGGTGCTCAGCAGTTCCGCATTTGGCAGCTCAACTTCTGGAATGGTCAGCTTCATGGTGCGTTCGATGTTGCGCAGCAGACGACGCTCACGGTTCTCAACGAACAGCAGTGCGCGACCTGCACGACCTGCACGACCGGTACGGCCGATACGGTGTACGTAAGACTCAGCATCCAGTGGGATGTCGTAGTTAACG